>Ga0247760_1001212_pt1 | contig 24969 bp, 7 predicted proteins | sample UWRJL171409R4_FD_179936 | JGI IMG/M metagenome (GOLD analysis project Ga0247760, IMG submission 179936) | Plant litter microbial communities from Arlington Agricultural Research Station in Wisconsin, United States - UWRJ-L171-409R-4 | ecosystem: Environmental > Terrestrial > Plant litter >... | reverse complement strand
TTATGACCAGGCTTGCCGCATACGCCACAACACTAAATCTTCGTACGAGACCCCCCTGCACCACCACGATTTTGACGTTCTTCCTGAGCCAGCTGCTCACCCACAGCCTTACCATCCAGTAGATCCCGTGCATCTTGTACAGTAAGTAACCCTCCAAGCCGTATACGTGTTTTTTTAGCTCTCCGTCGCTTGCTAAGTCCCTCATTGGCCTTACGTAGTGCTGAGACCTCCACGCGTAGAAAAGCCACCTCGTGCATTACAACCATCGTACCTTTCGCTAATCGGTCCACAGCAGTTAACATCGAGGTTGGAAAGCTACCTTAGTAGTTGGATATCCGAGTTTTAATAAGCTCTGATTGTGAGGTAGCTTCTCGAGGGTTATGGGGTGTTTGGGAGAGCCAAGGTAGTGCTGTACCTGGCCTTGAGGTTGGGGGTGTTGGAGTCCAAATATATATATCCAGCTTGGATATCACCCTCTCTGGGTCGTGCGGTACAAGGCCGGCTCCGGCAAACCCCCCTTGGATATTGTTTTTTGTGATGGAAGCAAAAAACGCCTCCCTAAACGCACAGAGAAATTCCAACTTGCTAATGTATATAATGTTCATCCGCATCAACTGCTCAATTTGGCGGCTATACGCCTTCTTCAAAGGCGCAAAACAACCAACATCTAATGGCTAAAGTAGGTGCGAGGAGTAGGGAGGCATACAGAGTGTAATGATGTTGTGCTCCTGGCAGTAGGTCTCGAATTCTTCGGAGTGGTGGCTATCATAGCCGTCAAGAACTAATAGCCGGTATTTACCCTTTGTACGAGATGCTGTGTGGAAATCGAAGTGCCGAATCCAATCCATGCCTTTCTCATTAGTAATCCAGCCATTATCGGTTAGTGCAATACGCCAGGTCTCCGGGAGGTCGCACTCTTCATACCAGTTGGCGAGATGGTACTGCCCAGCTAAGATGATGAATGGTGGGATGGCCCAACCTAAGGCGTTCACCCCTTGGATAACTATTGCCCACTCTCGATTGCCAGGCTGGGCCTGTTTAGCCCTACTGCTGCGGCCATCCGAGGTAGTAACTACCATAGTAGCGATGATAATGCCCATCATAAAGCCAGTCTCGTCAAAGTTGTATAAATCGTCGTCGAGGATACCGTACTTGACCTTAACGTTATATACAAGGGCAAACCACTCGCGAATAACCTTTGGATCTTCGCATTTGGCCCTCTGGTAGTCGTATTTACGTGTAAAACGCGTCCGAAGTTCTGGTTGGCGCTTAACGAAGTTGTGAGCCCATCGTATACCAACAGGGGGCGCGTCGCGTTCGCGTAGCAATCGGTTGGCCATATCTTCTACGTAACAAAGCCGGGGATGGAATGCACGTGTACATAGCTCAATTATGTATTGAACAATCGTTTTCTCCTCCAAATCTGTAAGTTTGCGCGAATTGGCTGGTGTATCGCATCGTGCAGGTTTGCCGTCGCGTCGTCGCGTCAAAGTCATACGGTCAACTCCGTAGATCTTTGCAGCAGTATTGACCTTAAGTGTTGCATCTCTTTCAAGAGCTTTGAGGGCCAAAACTATCATATCTTCTTTTGAAGTAGAGGGCATGTTGGGTGGTGGAGAAAACTGAAGTCAATTCGAGGGGTGGTGTTGTTGGTGGAAAAGTGCTCACTCGCTTAGAATGCTCACTCGCTTATCATGCACGTTATACTACTTATATATACTTTTTACTTACTTTCCACCCCTAACCTTATATATACGTCCGAGAAACTTACACTTAGTATAACTTATTATATATTACCCGCTTTAGCTTAAGATACGTAATATTTTCTTACTTTATATATATATATATACTTTTTCTTTTTACCTATTTTTTACTCCCAATCTCGTATACGTATCCGAGAAACTTATACCTAATACAGCCTACGGTATATTATATACCTTAACTTAAGGTATATAATACTCTTTTTCTCATTTTACTACTTTATATACTAAATATACTTTTTATTACTTTATACTCTTCCTCCACCTTTATACGCGTAACTAAGAAATTTACACCTAGTATAGCCTATAATATATCGTATATTATATCTTAAAGTACGTAATATTTTTTTGTTTTATATACTATATATACATATATTTTACCTACTTTGCACCTCCATTTTTATATACGTAACTGAGAAATTTACATTTAATATAACCTACGGTATATTATTCGCTTTAGCCTAAGGTATATAATATTCTCCTATTTATTTTCCTACTTATATATTATATATATATTTCCGACACTCCCTACGTATTTCCCCGCGTTATATACTCTATAAGATGGCCCTTTTTAGTTTCTCTTAACCAATGTATTATATAATTCGCAATTTATACTACTTTACCTCCTACTATATTTTAACTATTTAAGTCTCTACTTACCCCTACCTTTCGTATAATCCCATTATTCTCTACCCCAGGTTACCTACTAATATTACTATTTACTAAGTATTATATAAAATTCCAGCTAATATTAATAATTAATAAGTTATAGTATTTACCGCCTTATATAGCTTATCCGCCCTACTCCCACCCCCAATAACGTTTATAAGGTATATATAGCTTATAGTTGGTTATATCTAATGTATTAATAACGCGTATAGTAGTAATGCCTCCTCGTGGATAGGCTAAGACTATTACTACCGTTATTAAGTGGCTTGCGGGTGTATTAGTGGATTATATTGATAACGAGAAGTATATTAACTTTTTCGTGGCCCCTTGGCCTTTTATACTGCAGAGCCTCGCTAAGTACGCTAATATAGCTGCCTATATAGCTGTTTTAAAGTCGGGATCGCTTAATAAGGTTGTATTTATTAAGTATGATAATTTTATTAAGTGGTACCTGATATGGTAAACTTTGATTAAGGATACTTGACGCGGAAATACTTTAGTACTAGTATTGAGAGGCGAATAGCTAGATAATAGCTTTTATACGAATTGTTATAGTACTGGGAATAAGAAGTTCTTTAAGTATTACTTTATTATATAGGGTTATTTTAATAACGTATGTTTTAATTACGTATTAATGGATTAGAAAATAAAATATTCCTATTACGGAGTAGGCGGGGGGGTTAATATAGGATTTGGTATATATATTACGGTATAGTTGGATAAAATAACTGATTTGTATAGTAGTTAAGTACGATATACCTATCTCCTTTAAGTTAAGTAAGATTTTAAGGTACTAAATATTAAAAAATACCGGTATTAGTTTCGAGTAAGTGGTACTAGATTTTAGTAACGAGGAGGAGAATAGTAATATTAATAATAACTTATTATAATTTATTAGTATAAGTTTAATTGAAATTAATAGTAGTATTTTAAGCCTAAACTTGTATAAAAAGTTAGTTAATTAGAGGAATAAAATTATAAGTTATATAAAGGATTTAAGGAACGTTGCGTATTAGGCCTCTCATCAGGCTAAGGGCTTGGATATAAAGGTATAGCGTTAAAGAAAACGTTCCGAAGACCTTTTGTAAAAGGGGGGTAAGGGTAAGGGCAGGCGCTAGTTTTTATATAGTAATATAGTATAGGGTTTAAAACTAGTAATTCTTAGACGCGTTTTTTAGGCTTATACTGTTATAAGCTAGGGTTACGAGCCTTAGTAGGATGATTAGGTAGTTAGGGGTAGCGATGGTAATAATGTACGCATACTATACAATGGTTTTTACATTGGGAATCTGTAAAGGCGATGGTGGATTTGTACGCCTGTGACCTACAATGCTTTTTTATATTAGAAGTTTGTAATAGTAATGGTAGTTTTATACGCTTATTATTTTACCTATATAAATAAAATATAATACGTTTATAAAAATATAAGTCTATATAATTTATAGATCTTACTATATAATACCCTACCTTTAGAAAATAGTTAATACTATAGTAACGGCTATTTACAGTATTGTACCTTGGATCCTAGTATATATAAAAATAACTATATTATACCTTGGGACTTTTATTATACTATATAATATCTAATTTTTTTAAGGAGCTTTTATATTTTTTATATATATATTTCAGAAATATTTTAAACGTATACGGGAATTTATTTTAATTATATCCAGATTTATATCTTATATAATTTTAAAACTTTAATACGTAATTTATTAATTATCTTCTATATAATATAATACGTATCGTCCTTTTTATTATATAATATAACGTTTATAATCTTAGTTATATAGGCTATAATAGGATACGATTAAATTATAAGAAAAGAATAATTAATTAAATATTATATACTTTAATAAAAAGTTTTCTAAATTGTATTTTTATAATTAAATTTCTATAGGGGTTTTTTAATTAACTTTACAGGGGTAAAAAAGCTTATTTATATAGGAGGACCCTAAACCTCAAGATACCCTTATATTTACGCGGGATTATACTAAATTAAATCGAACCTTTATTTAGCATTACGTATTATATAGTAAATTAAAAACGTACGTTTTAATCATTAAAAATTAGCGATTTAATATATATTAGTTTTATTTATTTTAATTAAGTAGCTAAATGTATATTATACTAATCGTATAGCGACTTCGGACCTTTTGCCCTTAATATTTTCTTACCCTTATATCTTAATAATTAAATATTGTATAAGAAATCTAAAAAGATAAAAGTTTTAGTTTTCTTCTTATAATTCGAACGGTACCGCTTTAATAACTATATACCTTTGGGAATAAAACGAACTTTACTCCCTGTATAAAAAGGAACTCTACCCCCTATTTCCTAGAAAAAGTAAGGTAAAAGAAAGAAACTCTAGTAAAGTTCCGCGTAAACTATAGTTAGGGCCCTCTAGTTCAGCGATTGGTAGGATAGGCTCCGTTGGCATTTTGAAAGTACTAAGCAATTGTTAATTATCGTATAAGTTAGGGTTATAGGCTGCCTTGAAAATAACCTATCGCTTTGTAGGTGTAAGTTGCTAATATTAATCCTTAAGATATATTGGAATTTCGTTAACAAAAACGCAATATCTACATACAATACAAATAAGCAGCTTATACGATGGCAAGATTTTGAACGGCTCCATCTTGCTTTTTGGTATATATTGTAATAATAATTTGCTTTTTCTAAGCGAAATTTACCTACCGGGGTTAATCCTTTGGCTTGTACGCAGCCTCCCCTAGGTAGGGTGCAAGTATTTGATTAGCTAGGTCCGGCCTTGGCATCGCTCCCTACGAAAACAGATACAAAACTTTCCTACCATCGCAACCACCTTAAGACTAATCGTACGAGCCTAGGGTTAAACAGAATTATATGCGTAATTGAGAGCTTTCGATACATATAAGTTTTATACGTTTTTACCAGAAGAAAGTCATCGGATCCTACTCCTAAAGGTTACAACGGATCCTACCCCCTATAGGGCTATAGGGCCATACAAATTTAAACGGATGCTACTAGCATCCGTTGCGGATTAAAGGATAGGATGGGCTCCGTTGGCATTTTAAGAGTGCTAAGCGATTGTTAATTATCGTACAAGTCGGGGTTGTAGGCTGCCTCGAAAATAACCTGTCGCTTTACAGGTATAAGTTACCGGTAATAGTCCTTAAGATGGGTTGGGATTTCGTTAACAAGAACGCAATATCTACATACAGTACAAACAAGCAGCTCGTACAATGGCAAGATTTTAAACGGCTCCATCTTGCTTTTTGGTATATATTGTAATAATGATTTGCTTTTTCTGCGAAATTTACCTACCAGGGTTAATCCTTTGGCTTATACGCAGCCTCCCTTAGGTAGAGTACAAGTATTTAATTAGCTAGGTCCGGCCTTGGCATTACTCCCCACGAAAACAGATACAAAACTTTCCTACCATCGCAACCACCTTAAGACTAATCGTACGAGCCTAGGGTTAAACAGAATTATATGCGTAATTGAGAGCTTTCGATACATATAAGTTTTATACGTTTTTACCAGAAGAAAGTCATCGGATCCTACTCCTAAAGGTTACAACGGATCCTACCCCCTATGGGGCTATAGGGCCATACAAATTTCAACAAATGCTACTAGCATCCGTTACGGATTAAAGGATAAGTAACCAAGCGTTTAATAAAACTCTACCACAGTAAATAATCGAGATACTTAGGCGATATAAGCACCAATTGAATTATACAATACCCAACCCCGGGGCTCCAGATCGTATAAAAATCCTTTTAAATACGGTTAATACGTATAATAAAATCTACTTACAGTACAACAAACGGAACAACAACAACCATTATACCACTACTAAAGCTAACGATCGCCAGTAATAGGAAACTTATCGTCTTACCCTAACCAATCACTACAATCTGGAATATAGGGTTATAATACAAAACTATAATATTTAGCACCTTAACTTAATACAACTTAAACCTAATACCAGACTAGCCCAAAACTCTGATCAGTATAACCTCGAAATCAATTATATAAAGGTAACGGAGCTACTAAACGTATACGTAACTCTACGTAACAAGTAGGTTGCTAGTATACCTAGTCCAAATACCAAAAAAGCCGGAACCAAAGCTAAACAGCTTATACTACGCCGTATTAACTTTAAGGTACGCCATCAAGCTCTTAACGTTACCAAAATCAATAATAATACAACTATACGTTATCTAAGCTATATAAGAAGAGTAGGCGGCTTATAAGTCGAGGTAGTTATCCTCATTATTCTCTATATCCAAATCCTTATACGAAAAAACGGCCAACTTATACTACTATATAAACTAAACGTTTCTAATAAACCTACAGGTAATAGTAATAACTATATAACACTATTTATAAATAATAACAATATACTTTAAATAACGTTTTATATACACCTTTAATACCCGGCGCATCTTATTAAATAACCAAACGTACTTATTATAAATAAAATACTAATAGCAAAACGGTTATATAATAACATCCTTATAATTCTGGCTATTTAACAATACCAAACCGTCCTTATTATTATCCGGTAGCTCAATTAGCGAATTAGCCTATAATTACAATATAATAATATAACAAGGCGTACTAGTAAGCTTAGCAAAAAGGTACTAAGCAAATAAAAGAACTATTTAAAAATACCGTACAAATAAAGGCGTAAGCTCGCAAGGCAAAAACCAAGTAATTAGCTTCACCTACTTAGTAATCGCATAATTCTTATAATAACCCGTTTATATATAAACCTAATTATCCCGTATATATATATTCCGCAAACCGTTATTAGGTATATTAATTAATTATACAATTAAAAGCTCCATCGTACGTACTAATTAACCGACAAATAAGTATATAGTAATAAAAAACTACTTTTGGAACTCCTTAACCCAAGCAAGGTAAACCGAAGCCTTACTCTACTATATCTTAATATTACTATCCGTATTATTAATCTAATACTTTTATAACTAATTTATAATACAAATCTACTCAAAGAGTTACCTATAACCTAACTTAATTTATAACTCGTTTTCTAAATTCCTTATAAAGGAAAAACCGGGTATAAAATCGTACAAATCGTCCTTTATATTATTTAGAATCTCCAATAATACGCAACTATAAGGTACAAAAACAAACTTATCCATAAGGTTTTTTAGGGACTATATAAACTTTTACATTATTTCTAAAAAATCCACCATTATAAAAGACTATTACTTATACAAAAGAGTTATCCCATCCTTACCGCTTTATAAAATATAACCCTTTTACGTATTATCCCAAATAAGCTTTATATCGTACGCTTTAATATTAATAATCTAATTAAAAGGTATAGGCCGACTCTCCTAGGTAAACCGCTAAAGAAAATATAAGGTTTTCGCTTGTATAAGCTTAAAAAATTTATTGTTATCTAATATAAGGGTTAGCTACTATTTAGCAAAAGCGTAATATATATACAAAACTAACTTATTATTTCCCTATATCGAATTTTCTTCTATCTTTAATTAGTTTTAGTACAAAACCAGGTACTTTACTACCCGGAAAATTATAAAATACTTATTAATATACATCACAGGGGCTACCTAAATATTATATACTAAATTAACGCCTATCCCCACCAATACCAATAGTAAAGGACTTTTATATAACCGGCCTAGTAGCTAGTAATTAAGCAAACTAATTAAAAAATTAAGGACAAACTAATTAAAAATTATATAATTATTACCCTTAAATGTATTATATAACTACTTTTTAACCGCTTAGATAATAAACTGCTATAAATCCTCTTAATATAGCGTTATCTTCTATAACGTAAATTTTTCCTAAATACACAAATCTTCAAAAAATACCTAGGTACGGTAAATATACAGTATAGCCCTTTACTAGACCTTAGTATATCTAATAATAGTAATAATTTTAACCCGTACGTTAAAAAGATATTATAACCTACTTCCCGACTTACTAACAATCTCGAATAATATGGCTAAACCGGCTTCCAAACGGTTAAATACTAGCTACGCCTTTCGTATAATAATATCAACAGCCTCCCAAAGGAAACCCAGCTGCGGCGAATACTCCTCCTACTACTATATTAATATTTCTAATATATCCAACTACTTAATTTCCAAATCTCTACTAGCTAATTACCAAATTGTATTAAATAATAACCTATTAAAATATTCACCCCACCCTATACGCTAAACCCAAAAATTAAACTTAAGGGACCCGAACTTATTACTAATAATACCCGTAACGTACTATATACCATTTATTTACTTTATAACTAAGTTAATAAATCGTTATATCGCTATTAATTATTCGGAATATCCACCTAGTATAATATTACGTATTAGAATAGGTATAATAACCTTAAAATAGGCTAAACCTTTCCTTTTAGTAAAGAAACGCTAATACGGAACTCCAGTATACTATAATACAGTAGCGCCCGCTGTAGTTATTAACCGGCCTTAAGGCCTTGGGTTAACCCAGCTGTAATTGCTTTTATAGTAATTTTATATAGTTTTAACTAATATTATAATATACGGATATACGATATAAAATAAACCGTTGTAAAAAGGCCCTTTAAGCTAAGGAATTATACGTACTAGCCTTTTAAATAACTTAAGGAAATTAAAATCGGCTTATTTCTAGAACTTTGTACCAAATAAGGCTAAACGTTATATAATAATCTCCCAAATCGCAAAAAGTATACCCCTATACTAGTTGGTAAGGTATATTTTAGCTTCGTTAGGGAATACGCAATAATAATAACTCGTATAAATAAAAAAATTATATTTTTCGAAATAACAAAATAGCTCTATAGGAGCTAAATGTAAAAATATTATATAACGTCTAAGTATAAAATTATATAGAAGCGTACGTAGAAAATTAATTTAATAGGATAAGAAAATAAGCCGTAATAAAAGCTAATAGTTTACTAATTTAAGAGTTATATAGTAAAAAGAGGTTATAAAGATATATTGGTTTTTTAAATCGGCGGTATATACTAACCCAAAATGGACCTATCTAACCTTTTTTATTAGCCGTAGGTTAGAACTCTTAGTAATAACAAATTAAACCCCTATACACTAGAAAGGTATTATAATAAGTTAATTCTTTAACTTGTTTAATTATTAATACAAAATAGTACAATACTATAATATAGCAAAGTATTCCGCTAAAGAAAATAATATAATGCTATAGAGAAGCTTTCCAATTAAAATTACATCTAGGTGGCTAGCGAAGTTTATTTAACCTAGCAAGTAAATACACAATATAAGGAGTTATCCGGTTTAATAACTAGCGTTTCTAATATTAACGTAATATTTTGGATAATATATAATATATATAGTATTAAGGATACAAACTGATTATTAATATTTAACCCAATATTGCCATTATATAATAATTCTACAAATAGGAGCCACAAAACTTAGGTCGGTATATAACGCATATATCGAGTTATAAGACAAAAATCAATACAATTACTGGCTTTTTATCCAATATTAACTACGTATAATACTACCGCTACATTAAAAAGCAAACCATAGTACCAAATAACTACGTACAGTACTATTTCTGCCTAAAATTGTAAAGGAAAAAGCAAACCAGTAATAGCAAAATCGGGCCTACTTACCGAAAATAGTAAAAACCAGTATTTTAATAACCGGTACAATTTCTGGGTATAAATACCCCCCTTACCCTCCGCCCTTTACCACCTTTCTTCCTTTACACAACAACTTCAATCACTACCTACCTTAACAACCCACAACCCATTACTTACTATATCTTAAGGTACGTAATATTTTCTTACTCTATACACTATACATATACTCTTTACCTACTTTATACATTTATTTTCGTATACGCAATTAAGAAACTTACGCTTAGTATAGTTTTCGGCATATTACCCGCTCCAGCTTAAGATATATTACATTTTCTTTCTTATTTTTTTACTTTATATACTAAGCATACTCTCCCTCTACTTACTTTCCACCCTACCTTTATATATACAATTAAGAATCTTATACTTAGTATAACCCGTAATATATCGCCTACTTTATCTTAAGGTACGTAATATTTTCTTACTCTATACACTACTTATACACACTCTTTGCTCACTTTCCACCCCTAACCTTATACACGCATCCGAGAAACTCATACCCAGCACAGCTTTCGGCATATCACCCGCTCCAACTTAAGGTATATAACATTTTCTTTCTCATTTTACTACTTATATACTAAGTACATTCTCCATTACCTCACACTCTACCTCCATCTTTATACGTATAACCGAAAAATTCATACCCAATATAACCCCCAATACAACCCGCAACACATCACCTACTTCATCTCGAGGTACGTAACATTTTCTTACTCTATACACTACTCACACATACTCTCTGCTCACTTTCCACCCTCAATTTTATACGCGCGTCCGAGAAACTTACACCCAGCACAGCTCACTATATATCGCCCGCTCCAGCTTAAAATACGTAATATTTTCTTACTTTGTATATATATACACACTCTTTCTCTTTACCTATTTTCCACTCCCAACCTTATATACGTGTTTAAGAAACTTACACCCAGCATAGCCTATAATATATTATACGTCCTAGTTTAAGGTACGTAACGCTCTCTTTCTCATTTTACTACTTTATATACCAAACACACTCTCCATTACCTTATACTCTACCTTTACCTTCGTATATGTAACCGAGAAATTTACACCTAGTATAGCCCGTAATATATCGCATATTATATCTTGAGGTACGTAATATTTTCTTGCTCTATATACCATATATATATATACTCTACCCACTTTACACCTTTATCTTCATATATATAACCGAGAAATTTACACCTAACACAACCCACGGCATATTACCCGCTTTAGCCCAAGGTACATAACATTCTCCTGCTCATTTTCCCACTTATATATTACATATATACTTCCGATACTCCCTACGCATTTCCCCGCATCGTATATTCTATAAAATAGCCCTTCTTAATTTCTCCTAACTAATATATTATATAATTCGTAATTTATATTACTTTGCCTCCTATTATACTCCAATTATTTAAATCTCTACCTACCCCTACTTTTCGTACAATTTTATCATTCTTTACCCTAAACTGCCCATTAGTATTACCATCCACCAGGCATTATATAAAATTCCAATTAATACTAATAACTAATAAGCTATAGTATTTACTACCTTATACAGCTTATCCGCCTTACTCCTACCCCCAATAACGTTTATAAGGTATATATAGCTTATAATTGGTTATATCTAATATATTAACGACGCGTATAGCAGCAATACCTCCTCGCGAATAGGCTAAAATTATTACCGCTGCTATTAAGTGGCCTACGGATAACGTGCATGATAAGCGAACGGTACAGACAAGCGAACGGTACACTTTCTTGGCACAATACGACCTTCCCACTTCTTTTACCAATCCTACTACTAATTTACAATAGATTCGCTTCCAAAAGAATCAAGGCTTACTCTTATAATTAAGGCTTTTAAAAACAATCCAAAGCTTACTTTTCGATACGCAGCTACAATTTACAACGTACCTCTAATGATACTTTCCGCCCGACGCAATAACCGGCCTATACGATACGATATTCCAGCCAACTTATACAAGCTTACGGATTTGGAAGAGAAAACGATTGTTCAATATATTAGTAAGCTATATATACGCGTATTCCATCCTCGGCTTTTGTACGTGGAAGATATAGCCAACCGATTGCTACGCAAACGCAACGCGCCGCCTATTGGCGTATAATGGGCTCACAACTTCGTTAAGCGCCAACCAGAACTTTGAACGTAATTTACGCGTAAATACGATTACTAAAGGGCTAAATGCGAAGATCTAATAGTTATTTACAAGTAATTTGCACTTATATATAATATTAAGGTTAAATACGGTATTCTCGATGACGATTTATATAACTTCGATAAGACTGGGTTTATAATGGGTATTATTATTGCCTCTATGGTAGTTACTACCTTAGATGGCTATAGTAGGGCTAAATAGGCCCAGCCTGGTAATTAAAAGTGGGCTATAGTTATCCAAGGAGTCAATGTCTTAGGCTAGGCCATCCTACTATTTATCATCTTGGCTGGGCAATACTACCTCGCTAATTGGTATTAAGAGTGTAACCTTCCGGCCTCCTAGCGTATTGTAATAACTAATAACGGGTAGATTACTAATAAAAAAGGTATAAATTAGATTCGGTACTTCGATTTCCATATAACATTTTGTACGAAGGGCAAATATTAACTACTTATCCTTAACGGCTACGATAGCTACTACTCCGAAGAATTCGAAACCTACTATTAGGAGTATAATATTATTACACTTTATATACCTCCGTACTCCTTATACCTACTTTAGCTATTAGATATTAGTTGTTTTAGGCTGTTAAAGAAGGCGTATAGCTGCTAAATTGAGCAGTTGATGCGGATAAATATTATATATATTAGTAAGTTGGAATTTCTCTGTACGTTTAAAGAGACGTTTTTTACTTCGATTACAAAAAAGAATATTTAGGGGGGTTTTACTGGAGCCGGCCTTATACCGTACGACCTAAAAAGGGTGATATCTAAGTTAAATATACGCATTCGGACCCTAATACCCTTAGCCTTAAGCCCAGATATAATACTACCTTGGGTCTCCTAAACGCCATATAACCCTTAAGAGGCTACCTCGTAGTTAATATTTATCAAAACTCGAATTTTCAACCATTAGGGTAGCTCTCTAACCTTAATACTAATTGCCGTAAATTAACTAGCTAAAGGTACGATAGTTATTATATACGAGGTGGCCCTTTTACGTATAGAGGTCTCAGTATTACGAAAGGCTAATAAGGAGCTTAATAAGCGACGGAGAGCCAAAAAAATACGTATGCGGCTTAGAGGGTCACTTACTATACAAGAGGTATAGGATCTACTGGATTAGAAGGCTATAGGTAAGTAGTTGGTACAGGAAATACGATAAAATGGTGGTGGTATAGGGGGGTTTCGTACGAAGATTCGGTACTGTGGCGTATGCGGCAAGCCTAGCCATAATACACGTACGTACAAGGAGGCTGCAAAATCATCTAATTCATCTGTTTCTGATTTAGTTATTATAATTTCCTAGTGTGGTGGTTGTTTAATTGAGGATAGTTCTAGTAGGGTGGTAGAAAGTGTACCGTTCGCTTATCTATACCGTTCGCTTATCATGCACGTTATACTAGCGGATTATATCGATAATGAGAAGTATATTAACTTTTCCGTAGCCCCTTGGCCTTCTGTGCTACAAAGCCCTACTGAATACGCTAATATAACTGCCTATATAGCTATTTTAAAGTTGGGATCGCTTAATAAGGTTGTACTTGTTAAATATAATAACTTTATTAAGTAATACCTGACGTAGCAAATCTTAATTAAGGATACTTAACGCGGAAATACTCTGGTACTAGTATCGAAAGGCGAATAGCTGGACGATAACCATTATACGAACCGTTATAGTACCGGGAATAAGAAGTTCTTTAAATATTACCTTATTATACAGGGCTATTTTAATAATACGTATTCCAATTACGTATTAGTAAATTAAAAGATAAAGTATTCCTACTACGAAGTAGGTAGGGGGATTAATATAAAACTTAGTATATATATTACAGTATAATTGGATAAAATAACTAACTTATATAATAGTTAAGTATAATACACCTATCCCCTCCAAATCAAATAAGACCTTAAGGTACCAGACGCTAAAAAATACCGGTACTAGCTTCAAATAAGTAGTATTAAACTCTAATAATAAAAAGGAAAATAGTAATACCAATAATAACTTACTATAATCTATTAGTATAAGCTTAATCGAAACTAACGGCGGTATTTTAAGCCCAAATTTATATAATAAGCTAATTAATTAGAGGAATAAAGTTATAGGTTATATAAAGGATTTAAGGAACGCTACGTACCAAGCCTCTCATTGGGCTAAGGGCCTAGATGTAAAAATATAACGTTAAAAAGAGCGTTCCAACAACCTTTTACAAAAGGGGGGCAAAGGTAAGGGTAGGCGTTAGTTTTTATATAACGATATAGTATAGGGTTTAGAGCTAGTAATTCTTAAATACGTTTCTTGGGCCTATATTATCGTAAACTAAGGTTACGAGCCTTAATAGGATAACCGGGCAGTTAGGAGTAGCGATAGCAATAATATACGTATACTATTTTGCGATATTTTTTATATTAGGAATTTATAAAGGCGATGGCGGATTTGTACGCCTGTGACCTGCGATGCTTTTTTATATTAAAAGTTTGTAACAGTAATAGTAGTCTTATATACCTGCTATTTTACCTATATAGATAAAATATAATACGTTTGTAAAAATACAAGTTTATACAATTCGTAGATCCTACTATACAATACCCTGCCTCCAGAAAATAATTAATACTATAGTAGCGGCTATTTGCGGCATTATACCTTGGATCCTAATATATATAAAAATAACCATATTATGCCTTGGGACTTTTATTATATTATATAATATCTGATTTCTTTGGAAAACTTTTATATCTCTTATATATATATTTCAGAAATATCTTAAACGTATATGGGAATTTATTCTAATTATATCTAAATCTATATCTTATATAATCTCGAAACTTTAATACGCGATTTATTAATTTTCTTTTATATAATATAATACGTATTATCCCTCTTATTATACAGTATAGCGCCTATAGTCTTAGTTAAAGGGGCTATAGTAAGGTACTATTAAATTGTAAAAAAAGAACAATTAATTATATTATATATTTTGGCTGGAAGCTCTTTCGATTGTATTTTTGTAGCTAGCTTTTTACAAGGGTTTTTTAATTAAATCTATAGAAATAAAAAAGCTTATTTACTAGGAGGACCCTAAACCTCAAGATACCCTTACATTTACGCGGGATTATATTAAATTAAATCGAACCTTTCTCCAATACTACGTATTACATAGTAAATTAAAAACGTACGTTTAATTGCTAAAAACTAGCGATTTAATATATATCGGTTTTATTTATTTTAGTTAAGTAGTTAAATATATATTATACTAATCGTATAGTAGGTTTAGACCTTTTACCCCCAACATCTTCTTACCCCTATATCTTAATAACTAGATATTGTACAGGAAATTTAAAGAGATAGAAGTTTTAGTTTTCTTCTTGCGATTCGAATAGTACCATTTTTATAACTATACACCTTTGGGAACAAACTCGCGTCTACCCCCTATACAGTAATCAAGTCTACCCCCTATTTCCTAGAAAAAGTGGGGTAAAAGAAACTAAGTCTAGTAGACTGCCGCGTGGACTATAGTTAGAGATATAGGGATTTATACCCTGTAATAAGGTGATTATAGTGGGCTTTGTATAAAGATTACGAAGGTTAAAAGGTTGCCCTAAGGCTATATATAAACTATTTTACTTAAGGTAGAAGAAAGGAAAAAAATTAAATACCAGAAATATAGGAGGGGAAATGGTTTTTTATAGGGCCCTTAGTGGGTGTGGGTTAACTTTATAGGGGGTGAGGGCCCTAAAATATAAAAGGAAAGCTTATACTATAAAGGGAAAAGTGTTTACGTTGGCGCTGGAATCTAAAGGATTCCAGGGCAACGAGTTGGCTATGCTAACGTAATAGTAGTGGTGGGTTTACCCCTGTAGGCTAAGCCTATAGGTAGTGGGTTTTCGGAACTCCCCGTTGGTTTTAGTAGGTTCTAGTGGGTTTAAGGGGCTTGGTAGCCCCCTTAAATTATAATACCAACTCCCCGTAGTTATAGTAACTGTACTTTGCTATAGTACAGTTAGTAACATTCCCAGGGTAGTAGATTAATTAGGCTATAATACCCAAGGGTATTGTAGCTATAGGGTAACTGGGCTGTAATTTTAATACCCCTTTTACAGCCCTGAGCTCTAATACGCCTTTTAATTTGAAATAGACCCCCTTTGGAATCTATAGGGCCTAAAAAGGTTTAATAACTTAAGGAATTGCTTATATTTGGCTAAGGTTAGGGCTTTTGTTAACCTATTTGCCGGCATCTTCTTTATAAGTACGTACGTTATAGTAATATTGCCTTCTGTAACGTTTTTTTTTACTTTTTGGTATTTTAAAAGGGTGTGCTTTGTATAATTGTAGTGTTTCGGGTTATATATCGTATTTATAGCGCCCTTATTGTCTTTTATTAGTGGAATGGGTCCCTATATAAGGCGTTCCAGTTTAAAAAATAGCCCTTAAAACCAGATTACCTTTTTATTACCCTTTATAAGCCTTGTAAATTTAACCTCTAAGGTCGAGTAGGCTACTATAAACAACCTTTTTAACTTCTAGCTGACTAGTCCTTTACTTATTATAAATAGGTAGCTATAAGTAGATTTTATAGTAATTTTATACCCCGCGAAATCGTTATTAGTATACCCTATAGGGGTAAGATTAGTAAAGGTGCTAAAATAAATACCTTAATTTGCGTTGGAGAATAAATAGCTAAGGAGTTTTTTTACTATTTTAAGGTAGGTAATAGTAGGTTGCTATAATTGGCGGGAAAGCTATTATACTATAAATATTATATCCGGCTTAATTTAAACTATAGCGTATATAGTAGTACTAATAAGTTGCTAAAATAATTAGATTTTAGTAGTATTTAGGGGCTTGGAAAAGGAGTTAGGCCCTATAAGTCTTAAAGTATTTAGGGGCTTGGAAAAGGAATTAGGCCCTATAAGTCTTAAAGAGAGAGGGGTAATTGGTTCGTTATAGTTAAGTTTGAAGTGTTGAATAATTTATTTGATATAGGCCTTTTAGTTAACTTATAAAAGGTGGCGTGCCCTATTGCAGTAGATCTCGACCCCTAAGAAATAGCGGGTAGGGCCTAGGTCCTTTATATCGTATACTTAACCGAGTTGGACCTTTAATACCTTAATCTTAATTATAAAAAGCCTAATAAAAAGATAGTTATTAACGTAGGTAATTATTATAATCTTGTAAATTGTATTATAATAAGTAGTTACGTTATTAGTAAAAGGGCTATAGTCTAGCGTTTTTAATAGCTTCGTAACCTTTTATTACCAAAGGTAGGAGGCCTGTTTTAGGTTGTAGAGTCTTTTACTTAGTAATATAATTTAATCTTCAGAGGGGTTTTAAATGTATCGTTTTAGAAGGTCTAATACTTTAGGATTGCTGAGATTAAACTTATATAGGCCTTTAGGGACCTTAATATAGAGTTTTATATCCAACTTATTATTTAAAAAGGCTTTTATAAAATCTACTTATTCAATTTCCTAATCTTTAATAGTAGTTAGTATTAGTATAATTTGCTAGGTTAACGGTATTATAGTAATTGTAAAGGTTTCCCTAAAGTCGATTTTAGGGGCCTATTAGAACCCCCTAGCTACTAATTAGACCTTAAATTTAGTGACCCTGCCTTGGGTATCCTTTTTTAATTTGGTAATTAGTTTAGTAATAATAGGTAACTTTTTGGCTTTAAATTACTTAATAAAATGGAAGGTTTTAGTAGTTAATAATTATTATATCTCCTTAAAATATACTGCTAATTACTAGTCCTTTAGGGGGTGCCTTAAGATTTGCTTAAAGGATTTAAGCTCCGAATCTTCAGTAAGTTTAAAGGGGTTGTAGTAGCTATTAGGCTTGGCTTATTTAGTAGCTTTGTTAATAAGGTGGTTAATTAAATTCACTATGGTATTTATAGGTTTAATTTTTACTTGTTTGAATTTCTTTTATTAGGTTTTAGTAGTTTATAGGATTGGGACTTTTACTATAATAGGCCTGAGTTTATCTCCTATAAGGGACTTAAAGGGCTTAGGGGTTGCTATAGGTAATTAAACTAATTTGTATAGTAGTATTACCGGTAGGGCGAATTTAGTAGGCTCCTTGGGGGGAGAGTTATTGTGGTTAGGGTACTGGTCCTTCGTATCTTTAGTAATATCCAGGAGGTTTAAGGCGTTGGTTAGGCCCCGGGGCCCCTATAGGTGGGTAGAAGGGTTTTCGTATACTTTAATAAAGCTGGTTTAAATAACCTTTCGTTAGCTAAGTTAAATTAGGTAGGTTTAAGTACCTAATATAACTAGTAACCTGCCTTAAATACCCTTAGGAGTAAGTTTTTAGAATTGGATATATTTCTTAAGGGGGATTAATATTATATAATTGGCGCCTATAGCCTTATAATTAAAAAGATCCGGGATATAAGGGGTTTATAGGGGTATTAATTTATTAAGGAAGAGCTGGTATAGGGTAAGCTCCTTAGTAGTATTTATTATTTTATTAATTAGTTTAATTATAGGGTTTATAATGTATCCTTATAAGGAAAATAAAAGCCCTGAAACAATTATTACAACTTTAAGGCGTTTTAAAACCATTTATATAATATATTTAATTAGGCTGTTTTAATTATACGCGTAGGGGCTAGACTCCGAGAAAATAATACCCTTTTTACATAAGTAAGGCCTAAGCCTACTAATTTTCTTACTTTTATTATAGTATAAGTATATTAAGTACCGCTTAAAGGTATTATTAATTTCCTTTATAGTAGCCTTTGCTTTTATAATAACCTTATCTTTGGATTTTAAAAGCCTAATAATTTTAAAATAGGTTTTTCGGTCTATTAGAATAAGCTTATAGGGTTTATTATTTAGGGGTATAAAGTGGATTATAAATATATCCCCCTTTATCCGCTTTAATATATTAAAAGGGTTAATAATAGCTTTAAAAAAGGGTTGGCGCAGTAGTTTAGCGGTATTATAACTTTTGCAAGCTATGTATTTAAGGCGTATATTACTAAAATCGGATATCCCTTTAGTAATTAGAACGGTCTTCTTTAAAAGGTCTAACCCTATATAGCTTAAACAAACGTACTAAAGTCTAGCCGCCTCGATTATTACTATTAAAAAACCCCTCTAGGCTTTATTATAATATGCTAAAAAGGGGGTTACCCCCTTTACAATAGGTAGTATTATAATAGGGGCTTTAGGTTAGTTTTTAGATAAGTAGTAGTATTAGGTGCTTTTATGGTTTTGTTAAGTATAATTGGTTTTAGGGGGTTGTAACCTCCGTAACTGGATATGGAAGCCTGAACCTTTGAAGTTTAATAGGGTAATAAGTTTCCTAAAAGCGTTATAAAGTTTGTTTTTAATAAGTATACCCCCTGAATTATAAAGGTGGTAGCTACTAACGATATTAATAGGGAAGGTTGGAATATAGAGGTACTCCTTTAATACGATGGTGTTATACTGAGGCCTACCCTTAATAGTATTAATATAGGGCTTAAATTTAACTATTCTAATGCCCTGAGGCTGTATTGGGCTACTTTTAGTACGTATTATAATTAGTTTTCCAATACGTAACTCTGCAAATAAGGCCTTATCGGTACAGATATGCATTGTGGAATTGGTATTAAAAAGCCACTGTTTAATAGGATTACCCCCTGTAGAAAAGTTAATTATAAAGGGCTTAGGGGGGTTGCTAATAGGGGGTTTAGGGTTTATTAAAGTATCCGGTTTATTAAAGGTATTATTAAGGTTGGTAGGTTTAGCGCTAAGTGTAGTATTTTAGTTAAAATTATAGTAAATGGGGGAGGCCTTCTTTATAGTAATTAGCTCCCCCTAACTATTAGAAATAATATTAGTTTTATAAATCTTATTAATACCTTTAGGGGTATCTTCCGTATTAAAGGTATTACTATTATACGCCCTTTTACTACTAGAATTGCCCTGTTTCTTCAAATTCCTGATTTTCCTAGGCCTGGAGTTACCTTGTAAGGCTTCTAATTTGCTTTGTTATTGGCCTTTACCTTTTTTAAAACCTTATTTAGGCTCCTTAAACCTTTTCTAATTAACTTGTAGTATAGCTAAGGTACGTATTAAAAAGGTACTAGGGTTCCGGGTTTCAGTAAGTAGGTCCTCCTAAAAATATAGGAAGGTAAGGGTATTAGGTAGCCTTTAAAACCTAGTATTAGTATTTGTAATTTACTGATCTCGTTGTAGTAGTATTTTAAAACGCTTAGCTTATTATAGAAACTGGGGTTTTAAAACGTTAAGATAGTAGTTGACCTGGTTTTATTCCACAATTATAACTTCCTAAGTATTAAAATGGCTTATTAAAATATTAAAAATAGTGTTAAAGTTTACTATAATAGTATTGCTATTAAAGGTTAGGGAGTGGTATTAATAGTAAAATTCATTATAGAGATTGGTTTGGGTTGGGGCGTATTATTAGCGGAGCTGATTAAAGGCAGATCTAGGGTTCTCCTCGTAAGTTATAGTGGTAAGGGGGCCTTCCTTTAGTATATTACGAAAAGTTAATAAAAGGGCGGCTTTTTAAAGGTTACTAAGGCGTTTTGTAACTGCTTGTGGGTTATAAAGGAAATTAGGGATTTGGAGGGCCCTGAATTAAATTAATAGTGCCTAAAACCATTATTAATAGTTCTTAGGTTTTAATAAGCGTTATTTTTTAAGTAAAAAGAGAGATTATTTAATAAGTTTTTTAACTGTAAGGGCGTTGAATTTATCCCTAATGGTTAGAATTATTAAAGGATAGGTGGTTTTAAGGGCTTTAGTAGTTATTGTTAAATTATTACCCCCCTTTTAGAAGGCCCCGGAAGTGTTTATATTTAATATATTCCGGGTTTATTGTTATTATTCCAATATTACTAGTAACTTATTAAAGTGTTAAGTAAGTTTGGAAATTTATTATATTAGGTCCTAAATAGGTAGGATTTCTTCGGGTTACTAGCTTTGGCTTATAAAGGCTATATCTAGGTTGTTATTAGTTATTATATCGTACCTAATTTCCAATTGGAATTTTAATTGCGTAACGGAATTACCTTTCCCGTATGTACTATTATAATTGGGTTGGTAGGTTTTTAAGGAAGCCGGGGGATTGTAAGTAGGTGATTGGAGGTATATTATACATTAAGGTCAACCTATTATATAAATTACGTACCTATTATATAAATAATATATTTAGTAGTAATAATTATTATAAGGGGTCGAATTTTAGTAGGTATAGGTGTTTTTTAGGGGGTGGTTTTCCTAAATACGTTCGTAATTAGGGGGTAGTAATTACACGCGAGAAGCTGAAATACAATAGTATGTAGTAGTAGTACTGTTTATAGTGGTTTAGGGGGTAATATTTTTATTAATAATAGAAATTAAAGGATATTATTCCCTTAAAGAATCGAGGTATAATAGTCTTACGGGGACCTAACCTATTAATTACGGTAGGTAGTACTAATAGTGTAAATAAAGGGTTGGTAATTAATACGAGAATTATAATATTACTTACAGGGGTAACTTTAGCTAGTATAAAGGCTTTTTAAAAGGGTAGGTAACTAATACAGGGGTTATAGTACTACCTACGGGGGTAATTATAGCTAGTATAAGGGCTTTTCAAAAGGGTTAGTAATTAATATAGGGGTTATAATACCATCTATAAGGGTAATTATAATTAGCGTAAGGGTTTTTTAAATGGGTTAGTAGTTATATTAAGAGTAATTTTAGCCGGTATATAAGCTTTTCCAGAGGATAAATAATATAATTTACGGGGGGCGTAAAAGCGTTGTAAAGGGGGTGGTTATTAACTATAGGTAATAAGGCGAGGTTAATTAAAAATTATAAAATCCGGGTTTATAATTTATTAATTTATATAACCTGACTGGTCTTAGTAAGGTTTAGTATAAAAGGTTACAAGGGGTAAGTCCCTTATAATAAGCGTAGCGGAAAGCTTTAAGAGTATAATAACTGCTTGGGATGGGGTTAAAGGAAGCTAAGATCAGTAAATTAACCTGTTATAATAAGTAAAAATATAGGGGTTTATACCTTATAATACGGTAATTATAATAGGTTTTATATAAAAATTATAAAAGTTAAAAGGTTACCCTAAGGCTATATATAAACTATTTTACTTAAGGTAAAAGAAAGGAAAAGAATTAGATATTAAAAATATAGGAGGGGAGATGGTTTTTTATAGGGCCCTTAGTAAGTATGGGTCAACTTTACAAGGGGTAAGGGCCCTAAAATACAAAAGGAAAGCCTATATTATAAAGGGAAAAGTGTTTACGTTAGCGCTGGAATTTAAAGAATTTTAGGGCAATGAGTTGGCTGTACTAATGTAATAGTAGTGGTGGGTTTACCCCTATAGGCTAAGCCTATAGGTGGTAGGTCCTTGGAACTCCCCGTTAGTTTTAGTAGGTTCTAGTAGGTTTAGGGGGCTTGGTAGCCCCCCTGAACCACAATACCAACTCCCCGTAGTTGTGGTGACTACACTTTGCTATAATATAGTCGGCAGCACTCCCAGGGTAGTAGATCAACTAGGCTACAGCACCCAAGGGTGCTGTAGCTACAGGGTAACTGGGTTGTAATTTCAACAATCTTTTTATTCCTTTTTTCTTTTTAAACTACTTAATTACTTTTTATATTATATTTATACTAATATTTTCCAATTTTTTATATTACTTTTTTATAACTTTTATAACCCTTTTTTTCTACTTAATTTATTTTCTACTTATATAATATATATACTTTTATTATATAATAATTTATATTATATGTTAACTATATATTTAAATAGTAATAAATCCATATTTTGTTCTTAAATTTTATTATATATTAAAACTTTAATATTATTATTTTATTAACCCTAATTACTTTTTAACCTTACTTTCTTATAATACCTTTTATATTAAATTTTATTTTAATATCTTTTATGTTTATTATAATATAAATTTAAAATACTTATAACGTGCATGATAAGCGAGTGCACCAGACAAGCGAGTGCACCACTTTCCACGCGACGCACCACCTCCACCTTTAATCCTCAATTATTCCACAACCCAACATGTCTTCCACTTTAAAAGAGGCACAGATAATCTTGGCCCTTGAGGCTATTTAACGTGATAAAAACCTTACCTTACGAGCCGCAAGCAAGATCTACGATATTCACCATACAACACTTATGCGACGACGCGACGGCAAACCTGCACGATACGATATTCCAGCCAACTCGCGTAAGCTTACGGATTTAGAAGAGAAAACGATTGTTTAATACATTATTGAGCTATGTATACGCGCATTTCACCCCCGGCTTTCGTACGTGGAAGATATGGCCAATCGATTGCTATACGAACGCGACGCGCCTAAAGTGGGCGTACGATGGGCTTACAACTTCGTTAAGCGCCAACCAGAACTTCGGACGCGTTTTACGTGTAAATACGACTACCAGAGGGCCAAATGCGAAGATCCAAAAGTTATTCGCGAGTGGTTTGCGCTTGTGCACAATATAAAGGTCAAATACGGGATCCTCGATGACGATATGTACAACTTCGACGAGACCGGCTTTATGATGGGCATTATCATCGCCACCATGGTAGTTACTACCTCGGACGGCCGTAGCAGGGCCAAATAGGCCCAGCCTGGCAATCGAGAGTGGGCTACAGTTATCCAAGGAGTGAACGCCTTGGGCTGGGCCATCCCGCCATTTATCATCTTGGCCGGGCAATATCACCTCGCCAATTGGTATCGAGAGTGCAACCTTCCGGCCAACTGGCGTATTGCAACAACCGATAATGGCTGGACTACTAATGAGAAAGGTATGGATTGGATTCGGCACTTTAATTTCCATATAGCATCTCGTACGAAGGGCAAATATCGGCTGCTCATCCTTGACGGCCACGATAGCTACTACTCCGAAGAATTCGAAACCTACTGCCAGGAGCATAATATTATTACACTCTGCATGCCTCCGCACTCTTCTCACTTACTTTAGCCATTGGATGTTGGCTGTTTTGGGCCGTTGAAGAAGGCGTATAGCTGCCAAATTGAGCAGTTGATGCGAATGAACATTACATACATTAGCAAGCTGGAATTTCTCTGTGCGTTCAGAGAGGCGTTTTTTACTTCGATTACAGAAAAAAATATCCAGGGGGGGTTTGCCGGAGCTGGCCTTGTACCGTACGACCCAGAGAGGGTAATATCTGAGCTAGATGTGCGTATTTGGACCCCAATACCCCCAGCCTTAAGCCCAGGTACAGCACTACCTTGGGTCTCCCAAACGCCACATAACCCTCGAGAGGCCACCTTACAATCAATACTTATAAAAACTCGAATTTCCAACTATTAGGGCAGCTCTCCAACCTCAATGCTAATTGCTGTGGATCGATTGGCTAAAGGTACGATGGTTGTGATGCACGAGGTGGCTTTCCTACGTACGGAGGTCTCCGTACTACGAAAGGCTAATGAGGGGCTTAGTAAGCGACGGAGAGCCAAAAAAATACGTGTACGGCTTGGAGGGTCACTTACTGTACAAGAGGCACAGGATCTACTGGATCAGAAGGCTGTGGGTGAGTAGGTAGCCCAGGAAATACGATAAAATGGTGGTGGTGTAGGGGGGTTTCGTACGAAGATTCGGTGCTGTGGCGTGTGCGGCAAGCCTGGCCATAATGCACGTACGTGCAAGGAGGCTGCAGAATCGTCTGATTCATCCG
>Ga0247760_1001211_pt1 | contig 24970 bp, 18 predicted proteins | sample UWRJL171409R4_FD_179936 | JGI IMG/M metagenome (GOLD analysis project Ga0247760, IMG submission 179936) | Plant litter microbial communities from Arlington Agricultural Research Station in Wisconsin, United States - UWRJ-L171-409R-4 | ecosystem: Environmental > Terrestrial > Plant litter >... | reverse complement strand
GTGGGAGGGGGGTGGGTGTGAGGGTTTGGGTCTGGGTGAGGGGGAGGTTAGGGGGTGGGAGGATGTGGAGGTTAGGGGGGTGGGGTTTTTGGTTAGGTGGAAGGAGGGGCGGCGGAGGAGGAGGGTTGTTGAGGTGGAAGGGGGTGGGGAGATGGAGGGGTGGGATTGGGAGTTTGTGGGGAGCGGACAGGGAGATAGGTTGGGGAGTGTCAGTGATGGGAGCGAGTGGCTTGCTGTGAGCGAGGGAGTTGGCAGCTGGGAGGGCTCCGATGTTGGTGAATGGTAATGCCACAGGAATTGACGGTGTTATTGTTTTGTTTTGTTACCCCTAAGGACTAATCTAAAATGTGCACTTTTTTGCTGTGCCTGGAAGCATTAGAGTAGCATAACCTGTGTCTACCCAAATTTTCAGTGCTCTGTCTTGTCGAACTCCTCAGCTTCCTGAGAAGTGAGTGAAGATCGCACCACGAGCATAACGTGCTCTAGCCCCACAGTGACGCCTTCAGACAGGGCAAGTCTCTTTGCTGTTCGCAGAGTTTTCTCCATTCGCGACTCTCGGGGCTCAGCCAGTGCCAGCTTGCTGCATGCCTGCGATAGCTGCGCGACGGAGAGGGACTTGGCAAGTTCCGGTTACTCATCTGCGAGGTAATGCCGCCATAATGACACTTGTTCTGGCTCTCTCACGGCCAAGGCCGTTGGCTCGCAGTTTATCTCTGCGTCGATAGCTGCTTGGACAATGTGGCTCAGGCGAAACGAGGTCGGTGCGGCTAGGAAGACAATACCAGGGTAGAGTGACAGACATTCGGTTAGTTCGGGATCTAAAAGACAAGTTAGTGCCAATAGCGCATTTTCCCTTGATGGTGGAGGTTGACCATGCTTACTTGCACTTGATCTTCCTAGGAGAAAGTCTTCCAGCTCTTCGACTAGTAAGATCGCGCCCCATCTCAAAACCGTTGCTGATACCTTGGCATACCTGAGCGTGAACTCGATGGGCGAGAAAGATACCAAGGGGCATTGCAGCTCATCCGCGATGCCTAGGTTGAGAGAGCCAGTCGGTCAGTCAAAAGGTGTATTACAAGAAGTGTTCGATATAAGATCTGAGGATTGCCCTTACGCTGAGCCGTAGTTTTGGTGACTTTCCGCGGACCGCGAAGGAGAAATACCAGACCAGATCCATGCACCGCTCTACGTTGATAGCTCACATCGAGGGGCTCTCCTTCTCCGAGAAAACCCCTTGCCAGATTGGTCCAGTGCTCAATGTTGTGCCCACCCTTGCCAATGCTGGGGGTATTCCATGCAGGGGCACGTAACCCAGAGACCAAAACCCCGACAGCATGGACCCCCGAGGATACCAAATACGCCGGGATGTGTCCGCGGCAAAGCAGTAGCGTTTCCTTGTTATCGTCCTTAAAGCCTTCTGGGTCGGAGTTCAACTTGTTTGACTCCAGAGCTCCCAGCGAGAAGTGCTGGAGTGCATTCCTTTCGTCATGGTCGATGTCGAGAGCGTGGAGAGTCAGTGTTTCGATGTGGAATGTCTCGGAAAGATAACGATCAGATGTAGCGATATCCACAATAACATTTTCATGCGCGTATTTCTACTTGGCCATCATAATGTCAATGCCGCTACTTCTGACTCCTGTAGGGGCAGTGGCGCCGCTTGTCACATACCTGCCAGAGCCTCTCGTTTGGAGAAGGTTTCATCTCCTGAGCGGAGCTCTCCCCCGTCATATCATGTGCAAGTGATAAGGGCCCGGAGTAATTCCGGACACTGGGCGGCATGGTGCATAGCCGGAGGTACTGGCAGGCCCTTTCAGCAAGCCTTATGGATATCGATTCCTGGTCGGCCACGGAAAGCATTTCGAATGGGGTGAGCCCTAGATTGGCAGTGGTGACTTCCCTTGTGCCAGCATACTCTGGGATAAAGTGGACCGCGCTGGTGAGGGCGAGACTGGGTCCATGGATCCTCGAGTTCGGTTTGTAAATGAACTCCTCCAACTCTATGCGCAGAGCCCCGCAACCATTCAAAGGACTGTGAATGTAGTATATATCCTCAACTCGGTAGCACTGTTCGTAGCTGGTAGCATATGGTGGTATCGATTTGTTTTCGTAGACCACGCTTCCTGGTTTGAAGAGAAGCCATAGGTCCTTGTATGATGCCTGTCTGGTTCCTCGCATAGATTCTTCAGTCGACTCGACTTCGGGAAATGTGGTATCGAGGAAGTGTTGAAACGCGTGGAAAACAGCTTGCTGTGTTTTCTCCATCCTAGTTGACGCCCTATCATCGGATCTTGTGTCGGCAAGGAACTGGTGCTTTTCGAGATACAGCACATTGTAGTGCCTCTCCAGAATGCAAGTCTCCCGACTCATCGAAAACCCAGTAATGGCGCCCAGAAGGCCAGCGTAGCGAGATCTAAGACGATCGAGGAGGACGCTCTCGCGAGGAAATGCCAGGAAATCGACCTCTTTGAGCCCCGACAAGTCGAACCATCTTTCATGGACCATCTTGAACTTGATACGGTCTGCGTCTTCGAGACTGAGGGTCGTCCAGCTTGTCCATTCTTGATCTGGAACCTCTGTTTGGACGACAAACCGGACTGGATTTCGGAGCCAACGGCGAGTGCGACGCGCGAATGTGCTGCTGTGGCGGGTCCGATGCCTGTGCCTGTAGTGGCGGCTGGAGTCAGAGTCAGAGGAGGAATCGGAATCGGAATCGGAGCGACGTGTATGTGTATGTGTCGTTGCTGTTTCAGCCGGCGCTTGCTTGCTTGCAGCTGCGTCCCGCGCCTGTTGCAAGATAGCTTGGAATGCCGCAAAGTTTGATGGTGTAGGTGGGACTGCCATCGTTGATGGGAATGCAAAAGTGCGTCGAGTTCAAATCGTTGGATGTCTGCCAGCGCAGAGGAGCGGGGATTCACCGATCGCAGCTGCCTGGCGTCGCTCACGTGCACCGGAATCGGACCTATCAGACACCTCAAGACCTGGTTCATCACAGTGGGCGGCTCCTGTCATTTCAGCTCGCCGCGCTCCCCCCACCGCACCCTGCTGTGCTTCGTCGATGATTCCAGCTCGCCCTCCCCTTTGGACTCACCGAAAACACAGTTCTGCCCTTTTCAATGCCCCCACGTGTTCAGTTTGCGGTGGATGACCGCGCGGCGGTGACTGATGGCAATGCTCCAGGCTGGTCGCCGGACGCTGTGGACCACAATTCGGATAGCCATTTGCATGGGCTGGGCAGCGGAGATCCGCATTCACCACAGGGACCACAGCGGCTACACAATGAGCTCCTTTCCTTGATGCGGTCGCTTCGAACTGCCGATCCTATTCATCGCAAAAGCGCGCCCAACACACCCGACAACCCCCTCCCAAGATTTTCCGATCTTTCCGATTATGGTCTCAATGACTTGAACGAAGCGCAGCTGTGGGAGCTTGAAGCAACCCGGCTCGTCGCAAGCCTTGATGAACCCCACTCGTCGATCCAACCTGCGAGCACACCTTTTTTCGGGCAGAATATCAGCACTGACGGCTTCGCGCAGCTCGAAAAGCTCGCCGAGCAGCTTTTGTGCGCCCTGGCCATCTGCGGACTCGACGACGGGCCCAAAATTCTATTTTCCCGACCTAATCAGTCTAGAAACGCTGCCGACGAAGCAATCATTGCGAAGAGCTTCTTGAAGCTTGAGACGCGACTCCAAGCGGACCCTTCGGTCCGGAGGATGAATCAACTGCGCCAGGTAATACACACGAGTTCAAGACGGCGTCAGGTTAGCGAGTCCAGCGAATCCAGCAAATCCAGCGAGTCCAGCGACTTGGACGACGATGAGAGGGATGGCGGGCCCGAAAGTCAAGTAGTAAACGATGGCGCGAAAGCAGTAGCGGGAAACGATGGCGCGAAAGCTGTAACGGTCCTACACGAGGAAGAAGAAGTCGCAGCTGAGCACTACCACCTCGTTGACTACATCACTGCGACGGTGGCCCGGCTGATGACCATCCAGCTCCGGTCCCATGAGATCTATGGTCGCGCCATCATAATCAAGGCAATCGCCAAGCTCTCGACGAAACTCAAAGTCCTGTTTCATCGCCTGTCTGCCTTTGGTCTGGATGCGCTTCATAGACACGAGAAACTCCGACAATCCTTCCGAGGCCTTGAACGGGTCGACAACCAATCGGATCTGTCGGTTCGTTTTGGGGCCCGGGCTATCTACACAGTCGACAATCAAAGGGACGACTACAAACACATGAGCACGTACACGTCCCGCTACGTATCCGAGATGTCAGAGGTGTCGGCCTGGTTGCTTCGAATGATGTGGCGAGTCTCGAGGGATCTAGTGATCCGAGAAACCCGTGGGAGGGCCGTGGACGAGTTTGACATCTCGTTCGCCGTGTATCCCACCGGATCGCAGGATATTTCCACCATGGCGTTTCAGAACAGGCGCGGACACCTCTCAGGCTCAACATCTGCAGTTGCGGTGGGCCTGTCCCACCGCGCGTTTACAATGCTCTACGACGTTGCGGCGCAAACACACAGCAGGGCACTGGAAAGGGGTGGAAGCGGCCCAAGCAGCTCGACCTTGACCATCAAGACTCACACGGATGGCATGGGGGACAAAGTCGTGGAAATGAGGTCCATGGCAGACGCCATCAGCGCCATGGTCTCATTATCATGCATGGATCCCAGCATCAACGAGTCCTTGCGAATCGTATGCAGCACAGTTCACGTTTCCAGCATTGTTACCGATTTGCACGCAAAGGCGAGAGGCTTCACGGCATTTGCGAGCTTGTGCAACAAGCCGCCTATCAGCCGAACCGGGCTTCCGAGCCAACCACGAGAGCTGCAGCGCGGGCGCTCGTTGTCTCAGAGCATCCTGGCCCGTGATAGCATCCGAGTCCCAACCGCTCTTCGAGACCTTGATTCCCGATCCGCCGACAGGAGTTGGGGCTTGGTTAGAGCGGGGGAACGGGCACTGTACAGCTCAAGATCCATGAGAAACCGTATCGCGGCAGCTGCCCAGCACTGGGGGGTGGAGGAGAATGCGGTTGTGATAGACTGCAGGCGGTACACCGTGGGAATCATGTCCGTCTGCGCCACGCTGGTGATTGGCGGGCTCGCAGTTGGTTTTCTGGTTGGGTCCAGAATCGATGGCGTGGACCCCTTCAACCTCACCATGTTTTCCTGGATCATCGCCGGCTTCATCATATTGATAGCCAAAGCTGTCCGCGTGGCAGAGTGGTCATGGAGGGACTTCCTCAAGGGTCGGGTGCGGTGCCGCAGCGTGCATGAGCTCGCGACAAACACTGGCTTGGATGACCAGGGCATTATCATGCACCTCTTATCGCTGGAGGACGAACTGCCCATTTTTACCAAGGGGCCGTACAACCGGGTGTTCTCACGTGGTGACTACGATGGGTTCTCGATCGACGTGAAGCCGACAATAGGGACCCTGGTCGCAAGCGGCATCCTTGTTGTCCAAGTTCTGACAGAATGGGGGCCTGCACTGGTATGCCTCGACCTTCGGGCCCATGGGTCGGTGCTGTTTCACGACGAGCCGGAATCCTTGCCGGGATCCAATCATCACCATGATAGACAGCGAATGGTTCATGACCAGCGTCGGATGGTTTTGCGACTCGTCTGCAAAGATCCGCCCACTGATGCGGATATTAAAAAGGATATCGTTTTCCAGAGGCAGTATATCCAGTGGGAGAAAATTGTGGGTTTGTATGACGATATGGAACGGAAAGTGTGGTGAGCCTTCAGGGGCACCCTGGATCTAGCCACTCCCAAATCCAATCTGTACTCACCCAGACTTCAAGCCCCCAATCCAAGTCTCCACAACCTGGCAATTGTCCAACAGTCCTCCCGCCTCGACATTCCTCGGATCCTCCGACAAGACCACAAAATCCGCCTTCTTCCCCACCTCTAACGACCCAATCCTATCCAGCTGCCCCATCTGCTTCGCCGGGTTATACGTAATCCCCGCAAACGCCTGCTCCAACGAAACAGCCTGCTCCGGCCCCAACACCTTCCCACTCGGCGTCCGCCTCGTCACCGCCATATCAACATACCGAAGCGGCGCAACCGTGGACGTAAACGAATCGCTATTCATCGAGACCGTCACTCCAGCTGCGATCTCATCCGCAAAAGGATCAATCCGCGCTGCCCGGGCGGGATCCTGAAAGATATAGTTGGCAAAGGCATCGCCCCAGGTTCCAACGTGTGCGATGGTGTGGCTCACGCCGAGTCCGAGCTTTGCGGCGGTGGTGATCTGCTCGGGTGTCACGTCGGCTGTGAAGTGCTCGAGGCGGTGCATGTAGGGGGGAGGTTGGGGTCCGGAGGGGAGGGCCTGGGATAGGACGCGGAGGGCTTGGTCGATGGCGCGGGAGCCGTTGGTGTGGAGCATGGCTTGCCAGCCGGCTTGGATGATGGGGGTGAGTGCCTGGAGGAGGGAGGCGTCGGAGGGGCCGGAGGAGAGGTCGGTGGGGTTGAGGCGGTAGTCGAGGATGCCGGAGGGGAAGTTGAAGGGGTTTGTGGCCGATGGGTAGGGCTGGTCGAGCGCGGCGGTGAAGCCCTGTGTGGAGCCGTCGAGCCAGAACTTGACGGTGTACAGAGAGAGGGGGCCTTTGGTGACCGGCGGCGGTGGGAGTGGAGTGCCGATGATCTTTTGGAGAGCTGAAGCGGCGACGGCACCGTTGAAGCGGGGGAAGACTGGATGCCTCGGAAAAGGGCTAAGGATTAGCTGGAGAAGTGTTATATCATCCTTGCCTTTAGTCAAAAGTCCGATTCCAGCGTCGAAGACGGAGGTGCAGCCGGCCTTGGCCCATGAGTTGAGGGTCTTCCGGCCGAGGAGGACAAGGCTCGCCATGTCTGATATTGGCTGCTTCGGGAAAACCTTTGCCACTGCGGTGACGGCATCCTCGAGGACGACACCGCTGAGGTATTCGCCATCGGTGGCCTTGACGAAGTATGAGTCGTTTGTGGGATAAATCAATTTTGGGGTGGCGTCCTTGGGGCGCACGGCATAGCCAGCAGCGTTCAGTGCGGCGGTGTTCACGTAGGCCAAGTGGCCAGACGGGTTTCCAATGAAGAGGGGATTTTTTGGGGAGGCGGCGTCGGTGATGTCCAGCGTCAGGGCCGCGTGGTCGCTGGTGAGCGAGGGATCGTAGCCAAAGGCGATGATCCAGTCGCCGGGCTTGGTTTTGTTCGCGGCGGCCTCGATGCATTCTTTGGCCTGGTCGATGTTCTCTGCGTTTTCGATCCCTATGTCGCTGAGGCCGGACACGAGGGCGGTGGTGAGGAGGTGCAGATGGGGCTCAACGAAGCCAGGGACGATGCATTGTGAGCCGAGGTCGCGCTCTGTGTGAGGAATGTTCGAGACGGCGGCCTGGACTTGGTCGTATGTTCCAGCCGCCAGAATCGTGTCGCCTTGAACGGCCATTGCCTCGACTGGATTGAACTGGCCAGATGCCATGGTGAGGATGGTGCCGCGATAGATGACAACGGTTTCCTTGTCCGCTTCAAGGGGCTCGAAGTTGCCCTTCAGCGATTCATCGTTTTCAAGAACATCGAGTTGCCGCTTTAGGTCCTTGGGGTCCCCAAGCAGGGCCCTGAAGAATTCGGTGGATGTGCCGCCGCACATGGTGATTTCAGCATACGCGACGATGAAACGAAGAGAAATGGAAGTGTCAACGAGAGCTACAACTGAAGACGGTTCTTTGTTGCTGAGTTAATTACGAACAGAGGAGGAGCCTACGTCAGCCTTATGCTCACCAGGGATCTCCCTTTGTGGGTTACCTTGGGAGCGGCAGTGGTCGATAGTTCGAACCAATGGCAACCTGAAGCTGAAGCATATGCCCATGAGATGCATTTCAGCTAGCTTCCTTCTGCTCACTTGCATCACAATCATGGTCTAGGCTCTCCGTTTTCGACCACATCTGACATTCAAAGGTGGGCTCAGCCAGCCACTTCAGCGGCAGTTATCGACATGTCTCGATGGTCTGATGCAACTCGCATGCAACCTTTTCGGTTCTGCCTACGACGATGCGAGAGATGGAGCAAGAGGGGTAGCACCACTCAGCTTCCATCAATCTCTCCTTTCGGCCGGACTGCCACCTCAACACCATTGACGAATCCTACGAAAGTGAGGTAGGTGTTCGAAACGGGAAGAGCCGAAGATCATGATACGGTGGCTTGCATGAGCCCAATGGATGACAACCACGAGCCGCCCACAATATATGCACCGTATATGTTCGGTGCCCGCACGATGGTAACACAACAGCGCCGGATGGTGCTTGGCCAATCCGGTTCCGGGTCTTGGCCAATCCGCGACCGGGCGATGCACGAGTCTTGGCGATCCGGACCCCTCAGCCAGCCTCCGGTGAATGTGCTCCAGGCGGCCAGAACACGACCGGCCCGCGGCTCTGCTTCGGGTTGCATCTGTCTCTCCGAACAGGGCTTAGTGTGCGGAGAAGAAGAGCTGTGGCGTGAGCTGAAAGTCGGAATCTGGGCTCTCCATATTTCCATCTTCGTTTGCAGCCATGGGCTGGGGTGTGCTCACTATTCCGTGGTTGACTTGTCGTAGGCCTTTAGATTGGTTATTAGAATAAGCCATCTTCCAAAGATAAACGAGAAGGAGTAAGGGTAAGGTAGGTCCGCGCTATAAAAGACCAGAGCGCTCCGCTCTTGACGTCCAACTGGTTCCTTGCATCTTGCTTCTTACAGAGTCCGTTTCTAAACCAGCTTCTGTATTCCCTTATATTGTACGAATTTTGTTTTCAGACACCTCCTATTGTTATCAAAATGCCTACAGACAATGGGTATGTCGTGATCACCCCGGCTCCCGGCTTCGCATTTACAACCACCAATCAAGTCAACGGCATCAATCACGAGAGAGTGTTCTTCAAGATTGGGACCCACAACGATTGGGATGTATCGCTACCGGATTATGCGCGATGCAATCCTAACGGTAATTACCCCTCCCGCCTTCTGTTTCTCTAGAGTAAAGGTTCTACGTACCTGTAGGTAGTACTAACGATTGTACTAAGTTTGGTATCGGTCATTCCGCGTCCAATTGGCCGGCACGAACAATGCTGGTCAAGCAGGTGACCTTTATGGCCTGGATGGGCCGAAGCAGATCTCGACACGCATGTTCACGGACGGTGCTGTTCAAACCGCCTATCACCATCTCTACCCGCACGCGAACACCGAATGGTGGTACACAGATGACCAAAATTGCATACAAGCTCTGCGCGCCTTGCAGGCCAACTGGGATCAGACGTGGCAGGCAGGGGCGGCAGCGCCGCCTTTGAACCCGCACAACAACATTCAGGTTCAGCTCGGCACTGTGACCGTTGCCCAAATTCAAATTGCCGGTCTCACAAACCCCACTCGAGGTCCGGTTTTTACTCACAGGTACGGCGCAGTAGCCTACTTCAGGAACAATATCGGAATACCCTCAGGCACGGGCGCTCTCTGAAAGAAGGTGGTGTACTACATCAAGTCATTTCACTGTCCCATTATCGTTATTCCCAGGAGGAAGTTTGTTATAATACTAGTATGCTTTGGCTTTGTACCGCAAGTATTCAGTAACTTATACAAATTGACTCTGTGTCGTCTTTTCAATGTGATAAATATAGTACCTCAAAGACCCTCATGACTTCTGACCTTTAAAGTAAAAGCACTCCCATGAGTGCGACACCCACATACATCACCACCACCCCAACCCCAGGGATACTCCTCCCCCCAACACCGCTCTGCGCTTTTGGAGCCCCCAACAAACTCGTGGTCGTCGCATTGCTGGCCCTGACACAAGATAACTGCGCCTCGTTCCTGACCTCGAATGAGCCGGTTTGGTTCTGAGAGTAGCCCCACATCACCAAGACCGGCCACGCGATGCTCCCGACTAGATCATAATCCGTGCGATTCCCTCGCTGCGGCTGAGAGCGGCCGCCGTACTGCAGGACTGTAAACTTGCCATCGGGCCAGTCGCGGATCTGCGTGGCGTTGAATGCTTAATGCATGTCAGCAAGTTGTGCCCTCTAAAGGTCCGCGGTCCTATAAGTGATAAACCTACTCCTTGCCTGACAAGCCCCCCCACCATACAGCGCCTTCTTCGCATCCTCACTCCCGCAAGATCCAATCGTACTGAGGCTCGGACAGGCACACGCGGTAACCTCATCAGAAGCCTTATACTTCTTCACCACCGCAGCTTGAACATCGCGTCTGCAGTCTTGGCTGATCGCTTTGGAGCAGGTCCCGTCATCCTCGCGCATGGCCGCTGGGTAGTTATCCTGGTCCACCCGCCAGTCCAGCACACAGAGTTGCCAGGTTGGATGCATGTCCGTTGCGTTGGGAACCTTAAGCTCAATCCGGGTTCCGGTGAAAGTCGCGTTGGTGCCATTCATCGACATATCGGCCTTGGTGGACACTGTCAATGCCCACCCCGGGATCGGGTCTAGGGACGATTGGGTGTAGGGTTTGGAGACATCTCGACCTTGTAGCGTGTATCTGCCCTCGGCATCTGCGTCTTTCGTAAGCAGTTTGTCGAATTCCTCTGCTTTGCCCGACCATGGCGCCACCGTGCCTGCGCCGTAGGTGTCTTGCGATGAGGCCGCGGATGCGAGGTAGCAGATGAGAGCGAGTTGGAGAAACATGGTGGCCGTGTACGCAGTATTGCAGAGCTGCCTCTGAAAATACGTACTGGGCCGGCCGTGGTTATATCATTAGGGCCTGCCCTTCGTCGCTGTGCCTCACGGCTGTACGGATGACTTGCACGGCGGCCTCTATGCAAAAGGATTCTTGTGACGCAGAAGGATTGGCTGTTGATGTCATTGCCGATCGCCGGGTGTAACCCTTGGGATCATGCTTGCCACGCCCTGAACCCAATCAGAAATGGCACAACGTCGAAAACGCCTGAGCAAACTCGCATTCACCCGGCAATTGCATCCGAAGGATTGAGCAAAAAGGCCTTGATTTGGGGCTTCCACGCCAGCTGAGGATGTTCTGTTGGATTGATTCGTTGGACCGCCAGCTACGCCGCTCGTAGACATACCGCGCCCTTTTGTGCAACATTGGAACGGAATTGCGTGCCTTAGCGCCCGTCATCTTGCCCAAGCATCGGTATAATTACACAGGACCTGAAGGTTTCCGGACTTCGCCAGTCCAAAATCCCCCCATCAACAATCAATATGCGAACTTCGACTGCATTTCTCCTGGCTTCGGCCATCACCCTCGTCTCCGGCCTTGGCCTTCGCCCTGATAATGTTACCCCAACAACGCCGGAACTCACAGTCAGAGGGTTGAAAGTAAAACGGAGCTGCGAACCAGGCTCCTGGAAGGTGACCCGAGAAATACACACCGCTCTCTCCAACATCACACAGAATGTAGCTCCTGGAATCTCAGGTCCCAGCCGCATCTTGGTGACGAAGCCGCGCAGGGAATCTTGGAGCAACACCATGGGTCTCAGCTTCGAGGAGGCCAAGTCATTAAACACCGGCCTCGAGCTGGCCGAGACTGTCGAAGACGCGACGGAACGCGAAGTGACTGCAGCCGACGACGAAAATGGATTCGTTGCCTTTACCACAATGCTCTACTGTGAATCAGGTACGTTGTGAACAAAGTCGCGACCTCGACCACGTGCTGACAACTGTGGTGTAGGAACTGCCACCTGCAATGGCCAAGAAATCTCGGGCGATATCTGCACCCCGAGAATTTTCAAGGGAGACACGCGTGGCATCGTTCTCGACGGAGTCTGGAATGTTGTTCGTACTAGCTGAGAATTTTCGAGCTCTAGCCGCATCAGACAGCTTTATCTTATTGCGTTATGAAAAGAACTTGTTCTCCGGCCTCGGCAAACCTAGGTGCTCCCTCAACGTTGTGCCCTCGTAGTCTTCCCTGAATAGACCACGTCTCTGCAGCTCAGGAACCAACTTTTGGACCACTTCATCCAGCCCCTGTGGTACAAAAGGAAACGTGATTGTGAATCCATCAGCGCCCTGTTGTTCCAACCATGTCGTCATCTCATCTGCAATGGACTCGGCCGTGCCGACGAACGCAAGCCCCGAGTAACCACCGTACCTCTGTGCCAGTTGGCGCACCGTGAGTCCTTCGTCTGCCGTTAGCTTTAACACGCCGGCACGGCTAGATTTGCTGGCGTTGGTGTCAGGCAGCTCGGTGGGGGGGGGCGCGTCCGGGTCGAACTTGGACGCGTCGAGTCCCAGAGCAATGGAAAGAGAAGCAATGGCGCTATCGTAGTGAACGAACGTGTCGAGCTCCAAACGCTTGGCCCTTGCTTCCTCGACCGAATCGCCCATGATCACCAGCGCTGCGGGAAGAATCTTGATATGGTCCTTGTTGCGGCCAGCAACCACTGCCCTGCCTTTGATGTCCGCATATAACTCTCTGGCCAGGGACAGGTCCCGAGGCGAGCAGAATACCACCTCGGCGGTTTCCGCCGCCAGTTGCCTTCCTGGCTTGGACTGCCCAGCTTGGACGATCACAGGCCAGCCTTGCACGGGGCGAGCAATATTGAGCGGTCCTCGGACCTTGAGATCATCCCCTTTGTGATCCAAAACGTGCATCTTTCCTGGGTCAAAGAAGATGCCGCTCTCCCTGTCGCGGATGAAGGCGTCGTCTGTGAAGCTATCCCACAGGCCGGTGACGACATTGTAGAACTCGCGAGCCCGCTTATAGCGATCGTTGTGTTCCACGTGCTCGTCCAATCCAAAGTTCTTGGCTGTGTCTGGATTTGCTGTCGTCACGATGTTCCACGCCGCTTGGCCGTTGCTTAGATGGTTGAGTGAAGCAAATCGGCGGGCGATGTGATATGGCTCGTCAAATGTCGTTGAAGCCGTCGCGGTAAGGCCGATCTTGTCTGTAACCACTGACAGCGCGGAAAGCAGGGTAAATGGTTCGAAGGACGTGACGGTGTGGCTGCGCTTGAGAGCCTCGACCGGCATGTTCAAGACGGCGAGGTGGTCTGCCATGAAGAAGGCATCGAACTTGGCGGCCTCGAGCTTGGTGATGAAGGATTTGAGGTGCGAGAGGTTGAAGTTGGCGTCGGGATATGCTCCTGGGTAGCGCCACGCTCCGGTGTGCAAGCTCACCGGCCTCATGAAAGCGGTGAGATGCAGCTTTTTGGTCTTTGTTTCCGTCATTGTTACTGTAATTATGTGGGGGTAAGCTGTTCGGCGTGATGTGAAGAGTGAAGAAGCGGTGGATGAAGGGAGAGCTGTAAAGGGTACAGAAACTATATATCTCCAGAGCCCCAGAAGAAACAGCGAGGTACGATGACAAATGGGGACTCGATTGAAGAGTAATCGCCATCATCGGAGTTAGTGTGTTGAAGGCGTGATGCGAGGTGGATATGGCGACTTGAAGTGAGCCGGTAATGTCCCATAAACGCTACCAGCCCACAACTCGATCAGTACTTGATACGTAGCAAGTCCTATCGCCCTCCCCATCGTCACTCACCATCCCAGGGAGAAAAAAACCTAATAGCAGTGCCACGCCATCGTTGATGACAACGTGGGAGTCGCGGACCGAAACCAACAAGCCCAGGGAGTTGTTCTTGGTTGGTCTCGCTTCCTCGCCTGTCTCAGAGCCTTCCAGGTGAAATCGAGACAATTTCCGGAGATGGACGACTTCACCAAAACAAAACAAAGGATGTGGTGGTGGAAGCCCTAACCCTGCCCGAGTGGAGGCTCAGCGCGCCGTCGAGCCGTCAGATCGCGGGGGAATTGGACCGAGACGTGTCGAGTCATCCAGGACCAAGACCGCCTTAACAACCATTCCGAGCCATCGTCACTCTGGTTACGGCGACTCCCCATCGGCTGCGCTCACTAAACTCGAAATCTCGCCCTCCGACCCCATCGACACGTAGTCACGAGATTGCGCGTCAGGTTGCGGAACGTGGCGCGCGACGCGTGATCGCGTAACCATGTCGCGGACGACAAGGTCAGCAGCGAAGGTGCTGCAAACGGCCGCCGCACCAGCTGCATCTCCGGCGCCCGCAAGTTCGCTTCCAATTCACCTCTTCCAGGATGCGCAGGCGTGGGAAACATGGCTGGAGACGAACCACTCCACCGAGACTACCAGCATCTTGCTCAAGATCAGCAAAAAGGGCTGCGCCGTCGCTTCGGTAACGTACGACGAGGCGGTCGACACGGCGCTCTGCTTCGGATGGATCGACGGGCAGAGAAAGTCCCACGACGAAAGCCATTTCCTCCAGCGATTCACCCCGCGTCGCAAGACCAGCATTTGGTCGAAGCGGAATGTCGACAAGGTCGCGGCGCTAGTGGCGGCGGGTCGGATGAGACCAGCGGGACAGTCCGAGGTCGATGCAGCCAAGGCAGATGGGCGATGGGAGAAGGCGTATGCGGGGTCGCGCACTATCGAGGTGCCCAAGGATTTCGAAGCCGCGCTGAATCGGAACAAGAAGGCGAAGAACTTTTTTGAGACGTTGGGAAAGACGAAGCGCTTCTCGTTCTTGTGGAGGATAGAAACTGCGAAGAGGGCCGAGACACGCAAACGGCGCATTGATGAGTTTGTGTCGTTGCTCGCACAGCAGAAGACATTGTAGTGGTGATTTGGAGTCGGTCTGGTCGTCGTTTCCGCGTCACGGGTCCAGGTCGTCCCCCTCAGGAATTGAAGCAGGGTACATGGATGTCGGAGCGGGATCCTCACCCACATCGGCCCGACCCGAGAACCTGGAAAACTGCCACAACCTTCGTTACTCCAGGTAGCCGCCCAGAATTAACATGTTTCTGTACCTAACCAGGAATCCCCAACATTACCAATTAATACTTTAGCAGTTACAGTGTTTTCTGAAACTTCCATCCAGCTATGGACAATTCGACATTGGCGGTCGCTCCTTTGCTTTTCGGAAATGCGGCATCCGCATCCGCATCCACATCCGTGTCGGATGTCAGCAATGGCCGCTGAGTGGCCATCCTCTCGAACGCGACATGAACCCGGCAGTGGTGACGGGCCATTCGTGGAGTGCCATTTGAACAAGAAATGCAAGCCCCGCACGCAAGTGCATGAGTGCAGCATGCCTTAGCAGAATTTGCTGGTAGCCAAATGGAACCGAAGGGTCGGCTGTTCCGTCTCCCTGTCCTCGACCAACCCCGATCACAGCAATCTCGACAAGTCAAGCCAACCGCTGCACCAAGGCGCGCGAGATAAACATGGGACTCGGACACACCGAAGGCGAGACGAGCGCGGTAGGCGAGAAGAGGGAGAACAGAGAGGAGACGATCGATGGAAATAACTTGGACCACCTCCAGTCGCTCAAAGATGGCATCATGGCGGGAAACATCGAGGCGGTCAAGGCCATCCTTCGCAAGGATGCAACGCTAGCAGCCGCCAAGTTCGGCGACAAGCAAGGAACTGCAGTTCGTTTCACCATTTGCGAAATGAAAGGGAGCGAAGAAGAAAAACTGGCAATGCTGAAGGGAATATGTGAAGCAAGCGACAAGGTGGACACCGACATGGCAGATAAATTGGGGAGAACAGCGCTGCACCACGCAGTGTACCGTGAATACCCCGACATGGTTGCGTGGCTCCTGGCAGACCGGCAGTGCAAGCCCGATATTCTTGACGACGACGAGGTCAGCCCCCTGATCAGCGCAATCACCATGGAATACGACGATGAGAGTCAGCAGCTCAAGCTTGTGGAAGCGCTCCTCAATGGCGGGGCGGACCCGAACCGTGCCGGCTCGGACGATCGAACGCCGCTGCACAAGGCAGCCTACCGTGATAACCTCCCGCTGGTGAGGTTACTCTACCTCTACTGCAGTAAAGGTCTCATCACCGACCCGCGAGATATTTCCGGGGAAACGCCTTTGCATGACGCGGCGGCGCAGGGCCTTGTGGACATGGTGAAGCTACTGATCGAATACGGGGCCGATATCGAAGCGACATCAAAGGAAGGAAGAACCCCCCTCCATCAAGCAGCCAGCAAAGGCAAGTTGGAGGCGGTAAAGGCGTTGCTCGACGCCGGCGCTCGCACGCTCTCCTATTCCAACGCTTTACAGACACCCGAGATGCTAGCGCAAGAGGGCGGATACCATGCTGTCGTAAACGCCCTCCGTCAAAAGAGACAAAGAACCATAGAGGTGAACAACAAGAAGCTCTTGATCTCGGTTCCATTGCCGAAAACGCCACAGAGGGACACCAGCGAGGTATTCCTGGGCTTGATTTGGCCGCCGGTTGATGGCTCGGATTCGCCTGATTTCGAAACCCCTACAGTATGGGATATGCTGTACCAGGGGAATACGATGCCAAAATTGGAGGGGTTATTTGGGCGATCGAAATGGTCGTCGCCAAAGTCTTTTTGGTGGGTTCATGTCCCCGCAAATAATGTAAGTCATGACCCTACAAGGTTTCGAAACATCGAGCACCACTGACTAACATACGTATAGAGAACGTGGATCGAGGTAACAAAAGAAATATAAACTGTTATCGGCATAATAGACATCTGCTGACCATTCTCAGGACACATTCAAGTCTGCCCTTGATTTGAACAGAACTGTCACAACAAAGCTTACCACGACTCAATCTGAGGAGGTTGGTTTCACGCTCCAGACAGTCCTCGCTCTCATCGGCAGCACCTTCGCTGGCCAGGGAGTGGCTCAAATTAGCAGGCAAGGACACTGTAAGGTAAGAGGTTTCATCCACTGGCAACTAACTGCCCATGGTGACGTGTTCACTTGCTTACTATTCATCAAATTTCAGATCAAACTGGACCATCGGGACAATAGCATGGTCTCGCTTTGTGTACGCGTCGTCTTCACACAGTTTTGCTTGTCACTGCCTGGGTACCTAACTTGCGGAACTGACGAATCACTACTAGCTGCCATTAGTTGACGTGGATATGCAACAACCCGGCTACTTCAAACCTGACAAGGAGACGATTGACGACTTGGAAGTAGAGACGCCAGATGGCCCGAGATACTCGAAGAATCGTGGGCTTTTCCTAGCTCGACAGCTAGTACCCGACTGGTTGGAAACGAGGACGCGACCAGGAGCCAACGCGGCCGAGACCAGGGAACCCGCGAAGAGTGAAGCAGAAAAGGTGAAAGCATATTCCACATTTGAGGGCAGGCCCTTGAGCGAGAAGGAGGTACGCCATGTCAACACTTTGGACAAACTCGGCCAGTCATATGAGTCCCGGATCCAGCTTTCAAGAACTCTAGATGAATACTTCCACGAGTTTCTCGAGGACGAAGCGCTGCGAAAGCGAAACACCGACCAAACAATATCTCGTTTCATAGCTCGCGATTGGTGGAGGCTTGAGAACGACGGTCGGGCGAGCGTCCCTGGCGCTGACAAGAAAGCCCACGATAAATCCAAACAGGAGAAGAGCACAAAGGAGAGGAATGATGGACCGGTGGATGCCTACGAAGCCAGAGCTCAGCAGCCAGAGCGTGTTCAAGTTCCGAACGACCAATGCAGCGACAAAGGGAAAGGCACCGGCGAGTCGGTCATACCAGCGGATGTAGAAAGCCAAACCACTACGGGCAGGCATGGAGAGTTCAACCAGGGCAAGAAGAGCATTATGACACGGTTTTGGCAACTGGTACTTGGTCATTCTACTAGCAGGACCACGGACCACCGTGAAGGGGGCACAGAGCGCGACACAGTCGAGCAGCATATAACTAGTGCCACGAAGTTGACGAGAGGCACCGGAGACCAATCGCCCGGTGTGAAGGGCACTGTTTCGAGAGTTCCGGAACTCAAGAACGACAAGGGGACACGACAGCAGGTTCTCGTCGTCCCACAACTGTGGCTGTGGAGCTGTGGTAGTATGTCTCCGGAACTCACCACTCAAGTTGAGAATACGATTGGCTAACTCGAGGATATTATCCTGTCCGTTTGGCTCAGACATCCTTGTGACATCCTATCCAGACCGCTGGGACTCTAGTAACGGACTGAAGCTCACACACTCGATCTACGAGCGGCTGAAGGCGAGAGACGCAGCTGGCAACCCGAACGTCCAGGATGCCATCAAGGAAGTCATGAAGGCATCCCTCGAGTTTGAGCCTTTCTTTCTGCACAGCGATGGGAAGCGAAGCATTCTGGATGTTTTTGGTAACGAGATTGCATTCGTTGTAAGCAACCGGGGTTTTATCCCAGTCCAGCCAAATTATACACTGACCGCTAATCACGTACCTGCCTCCCTAACTAGTCCCGCAGGATCACCGCATGTTATGAGACATACCGAAGGTCGCTTGGCGAGACAGTGAAGAACTTTGAGGCGGCGATAAAAGAGGAGACGGAGTACCTTCTGATGATTGACGATATCATCAACGAGATAGGCATGATTAAGCGTGTGCAGCAAGATCAAGACCGGATCGGTATTGAAGTGGCAGGAGGGCTAAGCTACGGCCACCCCGGTGCCTCACCGAGGAATCCTGCCGACTCACCAACCGGTCTACAAACCACTACAGGGACGGGTTCGTCTCAGGAATCACCACCAGCCTTTGCTCAGGCCGACCATCATGACCATCAAATCGTCAGTCATGGTGGTGACCCAGACGCCCTTAGCTTTTCTGTTCGGCAAGAAAACCCCTTGCGTTCTGCAAAGTCCAGGCAGATGATTACCAAGCTGGACCGAATGGAGGAGGATGCCCGTCGAGTTCGGAAATCGGTATGCAAACCTACCTACCCTACCTGTTATGCTGTACTTCAAAATAAACTCGCAGTTGACCTTTGTGTGTCTCTCTCTCTCTCTCTCTCAGATCATCACCCTCCTAGATCTTCGCCAAAGACAAGTCACAACCGAGAATGCCATCAACTCCTCGCGGCAGTCTGACATACTGTTTGCGCAGTCAAAAGTTCTGTTTGTGTTTACAGGAGTCACTGTTATTTTTGTCAGTCTCTCCTTCTCGCATCCCGACCCAGTGGCTGGTCAACGCGTCTGTTAACCCTTTGCTCACAACAACATAGGCGCCGCTATCATTGGTATCAAGCCTCATGGCATTGAAGATTGATAACTTCACATTCGATCCCTGGCCGCGGTACCGAGCAATCTGGGGTTTGGGTAGGTCAACGTCCCATGATAAACTATTTATATACCTACTTTACTTTCCGCTTCCACTTGGTTGATGGCGGATTTCGCGCTAACATGAATGCAAAAACCAGCGGGCAGCGTCCTGGCGACGTTGATGTGTTGCATTCTAGGGTGGATGATATACGAGACTTTTAGCGGGGCGGGCAATTGGAAAGCGAGATGGAAGAAACGCTTGCCTTTCCGCTGGTTGGTGAACTTTGGGGGAGGCAGACGCAATAGGGGATGATATAGCCCCGTTCAGCTAGCGTACCTGTCAACGAGCTTGTCTGACTTCGATAGTGGGGTGTTATTGTGCGTGGGGTGCGAAAATGTGAATTTTGTAGTTGGAAGGTGCCACACGCCGGCTCATGTACCTACCCGAGGTATTTGCATCACCGTCAACCAATGGTTTGGCATCTGGAAAGAATTCGTGGAGGTTAAAGTGATTGGCGGGAGGGAACCTGGAACCCGGAGTTTTCGGAGTTCTAGAATGACTAAAATAACCTTATTCAGCAAGGGGCAAAGTTATTCCCTCTCTGTATCTCATCCCGCGGCAACGTACAGTGCGTTTTCCACCATGATCCTTTTCACACAGTACCCTACGTCACCCCGCTTCCATTTCCAGCACTCACTTGCAATGAATTTGGACGGACTGCCCTGGCAGATCTCTAGGCGTGCGCCAAGCTGAAGCTACAGTGTACTGTGCACCTGGCCTGACAACACGGTGAGACGGGAATTAGTTTGGTACTCCGTATCAACGATTGAGTGCTCGACAACGGTACTACAATTCAGATATAAGTTTCTTCCTTCCCCTCTCGGTGGTCTATCGCCCACGTCATCATCTCATCGTTCTATACCCACAGTACTTGTACTTGACGAAACACCTGACGACAACTTCCAAGGTAAAGTGACGGTCACGGTAGAAACAATGGCTGCAAGACCTAGCGACAACTCCAAGCCCTACTTTCCGCTCTCTATAGCAGGATTAGGTCTATCCCTTACAACTACTGATAAATAAGGAGATACCTAAGCTATAACCTTAATATCTCTCAGCTTAAGCTTTAAGTTATACTATAATATTTTCAAGGGTCTTGTTAAGAAGAGAATTAATCTTAAAGGAACGTAGCTTTTCATACACTTTAAAGGGATATTATCACCCTTTTTAAAACCGGCTTAATAACGTTCGCAGTGCTTTACCTATCGGTTTAAAGTCTAAAGAAAACGCGCTGTAGTTATAAATAAGAAATGATTATCAGGATTAAGAATGTCTTTATTAATCTAGAACTTTAAGATTACATTAAAACACTTTAAATATCTATTTAAGGACTTAAATTTAAGCTACGCAAATGCCTTTTTCTAAACCTATTAAGGGGATTATAATAACGTAACTCAGTTAAAGAATAAAAGTAATTACACTTTACAGTACTGTAAGGTTAAATTTAAGGGAAATTAAAGTTAAAGTATTTTTCTTTTAAACAATTTAAGTGTTCTAAAACTTAATTATAACTTTAATAAGTCTAGCTTCCGAATATAAACTAAATATAAGATAGATGTCCCAGATATAGCTTGCTAATTCTTTACATAATAAAGGCCCGATTTATAATCCGTATAGCTATAAGTGCCTTAACTAAATATAATACACCTATATCTACACCTTTAAACCTAATTAATAAGTCCTATACACTAATATAACTAGCTAGCCTTAACAGTATCGTAAGCAGAAATCCGTTCTTATCTTTAGTAAGTTCCGTAATATCGTTAAGTAAAAGCTACTAAGCTAAGATAAGTAAGCACTTATATAGCTAGCAGCGTATAAGCTATCAGATAATATATAGCTCTTAGACCAAAACTTAACTAGCTAGATTAATAAGAACTAGGCTATAAAGGGCAGTTAATTAAAGCTAAGAAACTAATTACATTTAACAGCGTAAGAAGCGTCTGTCTCCTGATTTAGTAAATAGTTACCCTCTGCCTAAGTTATAGGTAGAATATTATTATGTTAAAGCGATCTATTTAGCTGTAGATTGTAAAAAGCTATTATAATGTAGAGTTAAAGCGAAGAGAGCTTTTAAAAGTAGAAAACTGTTCACTTCACCTTATTAAAATGACGAGATAATAAAGTGTATATATAAGTGTAAGGTTAAGGGGGTGTTATTCCTGTAGGGCTTTAATTCTAAGCCTCCTAATAAGCCTTCTTTAAGTCTTATAAATTTCTTAATTAGTTAAAGTATATAGTTATAATATCCCTCTTGCTGGAGTGCTGCAGTGAATTATTAGGTTAGATTACAGTAGTACCCTTTTAAATAGCAAAACGCATTACTCTATTTCCTAGCAGTTATTAATAAGCTAATACTTTCACTTTGGTAATATTACCTTCTTTTATAAAGAAGTAGTTGAAACTAGATAATGTATATTTAGTAAAGCGTTCTAATATAAGTAATTTAAGTAAAGAAAGGGATAAGGATATCTTAAAGCTAATCCGTTAAGTGAAAGAGAATAATAAACCCGACATTACAATTACTAAGTCTATAAGGATAAAAAATATAACATTGGAAATTAACGTGTTTAAATTAATATTAACTACCTAAGCATCACTTTAAAGGAAATATAAATAACTATATAAGTTAAAGTTTAGTAATAGTAAGTACTTTACTGTAATGGAGATATGTAATAACTTTTCACTAATAATAATAAAAAGGTTTTATAAATTAGATGTAAAGACACAGTTATAATCCATTTAGTAAATTCAGTATGAAAACTTCTTTTATATATAGGAACATGTTTAGTTTAAGAATACGTTTTTAGCTATTTTTAAGCTTATGCCGCTGTTATTACATAAGTTAGCATATAGGAATCCCCTTTTTAATAAAATTAAATTAACATTAATATTAGGATAAGTTAGTTCTCTTTTAGTTAACTATTATGTTATGACTAACATTAGTAAATACTTAATGGAATTTCTTATTTAGAGAAGAATAAGCTTAAGTATTAAGAACTTATATATTTAAATATATTAATTAATTATAAGAGTAATATAAAGATTTGTAAATAGCTGTATCGACCGTTCTCTATTATATAAAACTAAGAAATCTCTAAGGAGTTATAAGGTAGTGATTAGCTCTTGTACCCTTACGTATTATTAAGTATTAAGTTATATTATAATACAGTTAATATAAGGTTATAAAATTAAAAATAGTGTAGTAGGGGTTAATAATATAGACTGCTAGCCTTTAGATTCTCTCGCTTTTTACTTTCTTACAGATATAAATAAGTACGAAACAGCCGAATTGTTAAACGTAAGAGAGTATAACCCTAGCTTAGAAAAATAATACTAAGTTTTATTTAACATTTATTATTACAACTTCTATAGTATAGTAAACGCTTTTAAGGTCTTATATCCTTAGTAAATATATAATCGAACTAAGGAACTTAATATCCTGTGTGATTTATCTAATTACATTATTAGACTCTTTTCACTTTAAGTTCTTTTTTATTTACTGTTAATATTTAAACTTATTTTTTATTACATTAACTTTTAACTTAAATAAGTTAAGTTAAAAGTAAATAAATTAAATATTATCTATAATCTTTATGAAGAAATGGCTTTAATTTCCAGCAGTAAGTGTAGAATAACTTAATATAATAACTAACTTTTATATATTAAAACTATACCTTATAGCTTTATTACAGCTTTAGCAATGTGAATAATTATAGCTTAAGGTAATAACAGTAAACATTAAAGATTATAATAATCTTTTTATAATCGAATTATTAACTGTCTAGTAATTAACTTAATTATAAGCTTATCGTATAAGTATTCTCACATCCACTATTACCTTGTAAACTATTTTAATTACTGTTTTATAGTGAAACCGGCTTAGTCTTTTAAACTATTTTACTGTTAAGAAAACATCTAAGGATTAAAGCTAATGTGAAAATCGGATGTATTTTCTATTATAATTTACTTAATAAGGATATATAGCTGCTTTAACGCCTTTTAACCACGTAACGGCAGTAGAATCTGACAGATCCAGTTTAACCCTTAAATCTCACGAAGCTTCTTTTAAGTCTTTCTTACTTTTAACTTATTAAATAATTAGATTATTAACGTAAAATATATCGCGTAATCCCAAGTATATTAGGAGAGAAGCATTATAAGAAATCCTAAAGTTATAATATTAACACCTAAATGCCGCTTAGTTAATATAACTTTAATTACTCGTTTCCTAATCACATATTAGATAAATCTCCATTCTTCGTTTCTATAACTGTAAGTTATTTATATAATAAAACTGGGAGGGGAAAATATTATAGTGGTAAAAGGGGTAATAGTTTTAAAACTGTAATGTTAAATCGAGGTAAAAGTCGTTTCCCTCTCCTCTTAAAAACACTTATAACTTTTATAGTTTAATAAGTTTAAAAGAGCTGTAATAAGGGAAAATTATCTTTAAGATACTTATCAAATATTCCTTCTGTAAAATGATCTTTTTCAGTTATTAAATAAAAGGCTAGCGTTAATGATATATTATTTATAGTCTCTGTAAGAATACGTTTATAATGATAGTATTAGGTAATATTACCTTAAGATATTATCACTATAGTATTAGATCCAGTAACGTTTGTCTAGTAATAAAAAAGAAGTCGCAGTTAAAATTAACAGGAAATGCGTGTGCTTTCCCCTTTCACTTAATTACGTAGATTCCACCATTCCTAACATTAATAAATCTTTAAAAAGTTTTATAAAACATAAACTTATCGTGTCTATACTTCTTATATACTTTATAACTCTCCTTATAAGTTATTTATAAAGCCCTTAGTAAGATGAAGACTTAAGCGAGCTAACTATTATAATAATAAAGCTTAATAACGTTAAGAGTAGCGTTATTAGACTTAAGCGCTAACTCCTATATAGATAAGCGAAGCTTAGTTAGTAAAAAAGGAAAATAGTTAAACTGTATAGGCTCCTTAGCAGTCTGTAAGATAGTTATATTAATGATTAAGAATAGCGTTTTAATAAGGTAGTTTAGAAGCTTAAGAAAAAAAGTAATAAGGTAGAAACTTAATAGTCCTCTTAAAACGGTACACTTTACTTATAGCTTTTTCACAAGCTAGACTACTTAAAATATATGTAATATAAAAGTACAGCTAATCTTTTAAGTAACGGAAATATAAGCTTTACTTTATCGTAACTGCGTCTAAAAGTAGATTCTAATTAGCTTAAAGTAGATAGAGATTAATATTACTATAGTAATGTTACTTAATACCCTTTAGATTAGATTATAGCTTCTTAAAATGAGTTTAAAGAGTTTCCGTAGTGAATAATAATAAAAAGCCTAATAAGATTAGAAACTTGATCTTAAGAAATTATAGTAATAAGATAAATTATAAGGGAATAAGGCACTTCTTTATTCTAATACTTATATTACATTACTTTATAAGTAGTAATAGCTAGGAATAAAGCTGTTTATACAGGTAGGCCTAATTCTAAGCTTACTTAATATTTAAAATTGCTGGCGTCGCTTCGTTCGTCATTACGCGACGGCCCTTCGCTACGCTACGGGGCGCTCCATTCTTCACTTTCGCTCCTGGCAATTTTAACGTGGGGTATTAAGCTTATTTAAATAAGTACAGCGAACAAAGCGACAGAAACCTGTCCGGAGGCCAATACATCTATTTAAAGAGATAAAAGAATAATTGAAAATAAATCTTACTTTTTAAAGCTTTATTTTTTAAGATTTAAAGATTTTATTTTACAGAGTTTACAGGCTTTCTTCTACAAAGTTTATAGGCTTTCTTCTATGAAGTTTACAGGCTTTATTTTACAATTTACAGTTTACAGTTTTTTTTTTCACTTTCACAAATGCAATTCGAACTGGGAACCTCTTTAATTTATATTACGCTATTTACCACTATACTATTTCTATTTCTAT
>Ga0247760_1001210_pt1 | contig 24988 bp, 27 predicted proteins | sample UWRJL171409R4_FD_179936 | JGI IMG/M metagenome (GOLD analysis project Ga0247760, IMG submission 179936) | Plant litter microbial communities from Arlington Agricultural Research Station in Wisconsin, United States - UWRJ-L171-409R-4 | ecosystem: Environmental > Terrestrial > Plant litter >... | reverse complement strand
AACTAGTTAGTCGTCCCAACGCCCAGCCCCCCAAACCTTGGGATTTTGCTGCATGGCGGCGGGTGTACCCGCGCCCCCATAGCACAGTGCACACGCACACATCTGACCCGACAAGTAAAACCGCGCCCAAGCTGCAAATCGCGCACCGCCCGGCCGAATTGGGTTTGGGAATCCCCCGAAAGCGATCAAGCAGCGAACCGGGCGTCGGACCTAAATCCTTTTTCGGCAATAAAACAAGGGGGAAAAAGGAAGGCTCGTGAGTCGGGCCGGGAGAGTACCCTAATAAGCGGGTTTTGTAAACAAGGTACGAAGGAGGACGAGTCGGACTTCCCGATACGTCCCAAGAGATATCCACCCGAGTCAAAGATATAAAAGGGGAACCGAGCCCGCCAAGAATTCTGGAGTAGAAAACCTATTCATGAACAATGTCAAGCAGGTTCCTCAAATGCCCGTGCACAACCAACCTTTTTTTATTCTCGTTAAATTATAACTGGTAGATGTTCGGGTCTTTGAAATGAGGTTACGCTATCATACATCGAGTGGTAGGCTGCAAGTTGGGTTGAACCCTTTTTGTTCCTTTGAAAAGTCCATAAAACCCCCCTACTCCGTCCTGTCTCTTGGATTCCGCTACTGCCCCTAACCCCCCTGCCCATTCCATTCGCCGCCCCTAAGATCCGACTGTATTACCTGCGAAGAAATCAAACAACCCGGCGTCGAATCTACTGCCTTACCCACCCTTATAGCGCTTCTTTCGTCCCTGGCGGCGCGGGAAGATGAACCTGCCGTCGGCTACAGCCAGACAGAGTCGAGAACGGAGAACTGTTTCGTGAAGGGACAGACCTATAAACAGCGATGGATATACGGAGGGGTGGGTAACGGGCCGGTCCAAAAGAGGGATTCTGCGCCAGGAAATGTTTACGCCAGACCACGCCTCCGCGTCAAAAGGAAATAGAAAAACAATCAAGCAGCTCATCGAGGCACATCAACGACATCCTCCCGGATCCGCGCCTACCCCGTAGACGGGTTCTTGCATCATGACCTCATGCTCATCACCCAACCGTGAAGGACGTACATCATGCGACACCGAGAAAGTGGTGGAGGTTGTACCCAAGGGGTCGCCCTCCTCGGGTATGCGCAGCAGCTGACTTTCCTGGGGGAAAGAAGAGAAAGGAGTGAGTGGCAGGGTGTTGTTTTCTGGTCTGTAGGTGTCGACGAGCACATGAGATGAGAGAGGAAAGACCGCTAACAAGAGGGTAAACGACGGAATGAGCATTGAGACATGCCCCCATCAAACGCCGGACTGAAAGGCGTCTTGCAGATGATCAAGAGGCCGCCCGCAAGAGGTCGAGAAATAACGTTTCACGAATGCATTAATGCTGGGTATTGACGCGCAAGTTCAAAAGTCGAAGAAATTTGGCGGTTGGCGGGTACCGGTTATGACTGGTGAGCAGCGTGCTGCTGCAGACCAGATGGGGGCAGGTATTGTCCCGTTCTCTGTTGTTGCACGTAACTCGAGTACGCGAGGGCTTGTTGAGGATCCATCCCGACGCCAGGCATGTAGTTGGGCGGCATATGTCCTGGCATCCCCCCGCGGGTTGGCTGCGGTGGGAGGTGGGCACTTGTAGGTTCTTCGGGCGAGTCCACAGCGTTCGGATCGTCGACGCCATTCTCGCCGCCTGGCGCTGGCTCGGGGGCGTTAAGACAGGCCTGCACAACCACTTGGTCAGAATGGAGTTGAAACTGGCAATAGCTCGTTTGTGATTTCATACCTGAATAAGGTTCTTGCCCTCGGCCTTGGTCACGAGCGGTTGCAGTTTTGGCGTAGTGAACGTGTAAACGAGACCTGTCTCGGAGACGACAAGTAGCAGCACTTGAGTACCTGTCAGGACAGATAGTTCGTATGCCTACGCGCAGTAGATTTCGAGTTAGTGATTGGTGCCACGCGGGTGAGGTCCAGCTACAGCAGAGCGAAAGCGCGCGCGCATTGTTTGTTCGCCGATGGGACAGCATGACCGACGCGCGGATTAGGGTTGACGCGAACGTACCTTCTTCATGATGCCGGCCTTGCGCTTGGAAAATGTAATATGACGACGCGACTTGTCGCTTATAAACTTGATTTCAATCTTGCGTCGCTCGCGACCACCTTTCTCGTCGTCGTCATCATCGTCGTCCGCGGCACTAGCACGGGCGCGCTTGACACCGCGAGGCTCGATCATGGCATTGCCATTGCCAATGTGCGATTCCTCAAGCTCAGTCGGTGAGGTTTGGTCGTGTGGGTCGGCGATGTCGGCCATTTTGAAGGTTGACGTGGTTGAGGGTATCACGAGAAATACCAAAAAGGCAAAATGGTGGAGATGCTCTTTTGAGCGTTGTGCCGATGGCTCTAGACTTGATCTGGCGGTTGAGCGGAGGAGTCGCCTTTTTGTCGCAGAAACCTGGTTGGGCTGCACTGTATCGAGTTTGGTGTGCCGGCGGAAGGAAGCGAGGAATCACGTTTAATTTTTATTTGCCTCTTGCCTGGCGCTGGGTACTGGCGCGGCGCTGGTAGGTATAGCCTAGGTATTTTCGTCTTCTGGTATGCGGGTTTCTCTGGCTGGTCGGTTGCTGAGTGCGCAGGACTTGAGTGCCAGTAGCCGACAGTGCAATGCACACAGTCCGGCGACAGCGGAGGGCGATGCGACGGTTGTTGGGGAAAGGGTGGATTGGAAACGGGTGCACCAGCCAAAATCCGTCGAATCGCAAAATACCAAGTTCGCCTTCAAAAGGAAATCAAGGTGATGGCCGACTGGATTGGACCTTTCGTCAAATACCTTTTGGGACTTGTAAGCTTCCCCTGTCGTAAAAGGTAACGAGAAATGCCAGTCTGCTGCTGGGTGCACCTGGACAGAAAGGGTTTGGCGACTGCGGAATGATTGAAAAGAGAATAGCGAGGCGGTGGCACGCTGCGGCCCATAACCAAACTTTGAAAAACGAAAGGCGGGGGGGTGGCGTTCTTCAACAAGGACAACAGCACAGTGCGAGAAGGTACCGAGGAGAGAGAGGGGGGTGGTTGGTGCTTCTCTCACTGGGGGGAAGGGAGGGGATGGATGTAAAGGAGGGGAGGGGAGGCCTGCCGGAGAGACAGGCCAGCGGCGACCAGCACATGCAAGAAGCTGCAGGCCCAAGTCCCCAACTCCTATCAGCATGGGATGAGGTGCGCCAGGACGCCGTACTGGAAAGGACTAAACAAATTGACATTCTTCCCCCCCTTATGGTGGCTGCGGTTGACAGTCGCGTTCCCGGTGCACAGGCAAGGTACTTTGCAAGCAGTGCAACAGCCGGTTCATAGCGGACCTGCTCTAGCACGGGGGTTATCTGGGGAATGGGCAAATGTCAACTCAAACGTCGACGTTTCTTCCCGTTTCTCCTGTGGAGAAAGAGCTGTGCGCAGTAACTCCTCGATGGTCCTCGTCTTGCCTCGTCGTCAGGTGACAAGCGATGCCTGTTCTGGTGTGGTTGCTCCTGCGGCGAGCAGCAGGCGCAGCTCCCAGCTCCGCAACGCTGGTGTCAGGGTTCCGTCAGCAGGGGGCGCTTGCCTCCATGCCAATGTACACAGTGCGGCGAAGCGGGGTGGGACTGAGCGGGTAGGCGGTTGGGGTCCATGCAGAAGAGAGATTACACACTGTGATAGTCGGCTCTTCACGGGACGTTGAGTCCATCAAATGCAGAACAACGAATAATATTGACAGTTCCCTGATGAGGAAGTGGGTCGCGCACAAAGCTACAGAGTAGAAGGAACCAAGGGGAGAGGACCGTGAAGGAGACGGCGGACACCGCAGGAACTTGGTGTTGAGAGCCTGAAATCATGGCAGCCGTGGTGTGGTGGGGAGGAGGACGACGCCATCGGGTGATGGAATGCCTTGCAGTTCGTGGCGACTGCTCCCAGTTTTTTTCTTCTTTTCTTTTTCTAGAGCTTGGAAAGTGAATGGCTGGATGGGGAAGCGGCAACTTGGGAGGGCCGGGATCTCTCCTCGCTGACCGTCGGACACATCGGACGTCAAAGGCTGGTTCACCAGTGAGTCCATCAATTTTCACCTTCTTGCCAGAAGCGAGGGGAAAGGGATTTCTTGCGCGTAAGGCTTCCGGCAGGCCGCTTGCATCTCGTCTGGTGGCTGTCAGTGGCTGCGCGACCGGGCTCTGCACACGGGAGCTTGTCGGCCGAGCTGCGGGTGCGGGGTCCCCGACCCTTCTAACCCTTTGGCCAGTCCCGCCGCTCAGTTGCTTGCTGTCACCACTGGGCAAAAACGATTCCCAGCCTGCTTGCTCGCCCTTGATCAGTTCGCACGCGTCCTCGGCCCTCGACACGGTGACGGGCACGCACACCCCGGTGCAGGCAGCAGGACAAGGGTTGCCAACCATCGCGAACCACTCAAGGACTATATATCCAATGAGCCGACAGATACGCTATCTTGATGCACGTCCTCCCCCATGAGACGATGCAGGCGCGGATGGTGAGACCGGCCTGTGGTCTGGACTAACTATCGAATCTCGAACCTGCCGCCAGCGCCGAGGGATCAACAGCTTGACAGCCCAGCGATAGCGGGGGGATTCAATTTTGTGCTGCAAGTTGCTCCTTACGCTGCCATCTTATTGTCCGGGGTTGACGGCAGAGTAACGCTCCAAGCCGTCTGAAATTAGTAGCCCTTAGGCCAGAATAGGTGAAGGACGGGCTGGGTTTTCCAGTCCCTCGGATCGTTGAAATTGAATGATGGCCCTGCTAACAGCCTGGAGGTGAGGATAGACGTCGGGTCGCCGCATTTAGTGCCCTTGATCCTTGCCCTGAAATAGGCTAGACCTTCAGAATATTTGTCCTGTAGAACCGCGCACTGTGCCTCTATTCCGCGATGTTTGCGGCGAACTGTCATTGTGTCGCGAACGAGGGGCGGCTGGGCAGGCTCCTAGCCCGTCGTCTTCGACCAGAATTTTTTAACCCCCCCTTCCTGTCGCTTCTTCCCTTGTGATAGGTCGTAGAAAAGGTGTTCTCGGTGGGAGTGGTCTTGCGATTGTGCCGCCTTTTCTGCCCCCCGCCCCCTTGCTGATGACCGGGGTATAGGCCGAAAGGCTTGCCTTGTGGTTGAAGATTGGTGACGACCACTGACAGTGTGCATCTTGCAAGGGTTCGAGAGCGGGGGTGGGTGATAGCGTGTGATTGCGCGAGGAGGATTTCCGACTAAAAAGGAGCGCGTCAGGTCGGAAGTACCGCGAAGAGCCCTTGTGCAAAGACTTCAAAAGCATCTGCAACTAGGAGGCGATAGAGGTGCAGATGGAAGCAAGAATGCCCTTGCTGCAATCTGATGGCAGTTGCAATTGACTTTCTTCGGCTCTCTCTTCAAGGAACGCAGCGGGCGCGGGGACCCGCACGGTGCTGGGTTGGTCTTTCCCTGGATAGGAAAGGCGCTGCAGGTTATTGTCAAACGTGGAGGGGAGCCCGGACCCAACTTCCAAGCACGCCAGGATGGATTTCCGGGCCATGAGATTGGCTGAACGGATGCGCTCTTACACTGGAATGTGTTCAAACACCCACACCGCTTTCGACACCTCATAATGGTCACTGCTCGTTTATTTCTGAAAAAGGTGGGCACGTCCCGTGGTGATCGGACCGCATAAAAATTTACTGATGACATGGAAATTGGAGGGCGACGGGTTGGGAAAAAAAGGCCAAGTGGGTGACTGAAATGGAAACTACTTCTTACGGAAGCCGGCCTTGTTCTGATTTGTCGAGCGAACCTGTGGCCAAGGCACCATGCCCTGGCGAGATGACCAGCGAGACATGGGCTGGTGGCCCCACATGGCTTCCGTCACATTGAGAGTCTGACTAAGTTTTCTGGACGCACACGGGCTCTTGAAATTCAACTGCAGCCTGCAAAGCATTCAACTCTGTGAGTCCGTGAATCAGCGTGCTGACCTCGGGTAACACGATCAAGCCACAGCTGATATTGTACGGAGAGGCCGCAAGGTTGTGTGGGAGCGAGGAAAACACCAACTGATGTACCCCCAATCCTGAGCATCGCGGAGCGATGAATAATGGAAACTTGGCGACGGGCGCTAGTTAACACATGGCCCATCCGTTTCCTTGAGAAGCCAACCGTGCCTCGGCGGCATATACCCCGGAGCCGACCCAAGATTCAAGATGCAGATTTTCTTCGGACTCGTGCCCGCAAAGGAGGAAGCAGGATGATGACTGCTCCCGGCGCCAGTCCTTCGGTCCGGGTCTTGGAGTCCGGGTTGGTCTGCTGCTGCTTCGCCGCTGCAGCATGCAATGATATATGCCCGGTGACTGGGGCGAAGCTGTCAGACATGACTCCAGAGCTTTTCACATCAGTTTGTTGATTGTCCTTCTAATCTCGAGGGTTGGCTCGTACGTATGGAGAGTCTGGTGTAGTTAGTGTAGACACTGCGTGTGTTGCACCGTGTCGGATAGTTAGACACTGGCCGGCGGGGTTCACCTAGTTGTCTAGGGTTGAGCGGAGCGCGCATCGGAGTTGGTCAGTGAAATTTCCTTTCTGTTGCGTGGAGTAGAATCAACAGCGTGTTGAATGTCGAAGAGGTTTGCTTTTGCATGCGCGCATTGATCGTCGCGACTTCCAGCGGCAAAAAGGCAGTTCTTCGACATCTGGCCTTGATGAAAGGGGAAACTCTTGGCAGCATCGACGGGTTTTACCTTGTTCTGGAGTGGTCCGATTCTCCAGATCTCTCGGCTGGGTCGTGGGCGACACGGAGCACCAGGCGGCCCGCGCACAGCGCCGCATCGCTGCCACAGCTGCGAGCTTGATCCTTGGTCCCACCCGCGCCCTGTCTCTTGACGCCATCTGAAACGGCTTTTGTCAGGGACATGCGGATCTCGACGAACAATCGCGCATTTGTCCCACGACTTGCGGCAGACTCCCACAATAGAGTCTCTGCATTGGCGCTTCAGATACAATCCAAGCAATGTGGTAGGCTCGATAGTGTACAAGCCAGGCCTCTTCCCCAGGCCGCCCCTTCTCATTTTCCCCGTTTCCCACCCCTATTTTTCCCAAACGTTTCTAAGGCCGCCTCTGCGATGCGACCATCTCGCCAACTAGCGCTCTAGGTTGCTCGCCATTTCTCTTCCACGTTTTTCTCTCTTGCATTCTTTCTCCGCCAGGTTCGGTGACTGCCGACGGTCCTCAATCCGCCATCGACAGTACTCTCAATGTCGTGATATCATCGCCTCGTCGCCTTTCCTTTTTACCTCTTTCGCTTCGTATCGCTTGGTCGACAACACTCCTTTTGGATTTTGCACTTGGTGCTGGGAATTGCAGGTCGATCTCGCCCGTATCTCAGTCATTGTCGAGATAATTTCATCAAGGCACTGAAGCCGACGCCGGTCGTCAATTATTTGTTGGAAGAAGGGGGATTAGTGAAGGGATCGGAGGGCTATCATAGGTCTATCAGAGGGTAGTCGGTCTTTCCTGGGAGTCTAGGCTACTCGACAACGACCGGCACCCGACGACACCATGGCGAACAAAGTGGCTTTGGCCTACATGGCCTCCGACTTCCTCTTCGTTCTAATGGGCATCTTCATGCTCTCGTTTTCCGTCATCGTCGAGAATATCCGGATGGAAGCGCCCGAGAACGGGAGGCAGGCAGCAAGAAATCTTTTGTACCAAAGGTTTCCTTTGACAGGTCCGTACCGTATTGTGTGTGTACATCAAGATGAAGTGCTGATAGCCATTCGCAGCCGGTATCGCCAATGCCGTTCTTGTCTTCATCACCTTCGTGGTGACGCTCCCGGGCATCGTTACCCAATCTCGCAGCTGGCTTAAGTTGGGTGGTGTCATGGCCACGCTCTGCGCAATGTTCAGCATGGTCATTGGCCTTTACCTGTGGATCCTTACGCTGAAGACCAAGGATGACATGGCGCCAATCTGGAGGCAACAGTCAGACGCTGTTCAGGAGCTCATGCAGACTGCCGTAGGTTGACTATGAATTGGAACCCCAGACCCGGCATGTCACTAACAAATTACATAGTTCCAATGCTGCGGTTATCTCAATAGCACCTCGCCCGCATTCCAGACGAATGCAATATGTCCCAGTCCCGCTGCTGCGGCTCTGATGCGTGGTTGCGCTACACCCATCACGTCATTCGCAAACATCTTCCTCGACGACATCTTCACGGCTGTATTCGGGATGGTCGGCATCGACGCCGTTTTCATCATGGCTACAGCCTGTTTGCTAAAGGAGCGCAAAGAGCGGGAGCGGTTTCGCCACATTGACGAAAAGAGTGGCCGCAGGGATGCCTTCTAGGACCATCCCTCGCCCCTATAGCTTCTCACTTGCGCTCGAAGGCGCGAATTTTCCCTCCCTGTTGGCTACCGCACCTCTCCACGTCCGGATATGGCATTGACAACGGCGAAAGGGGAGCTTTCACCTACTAGTCCCGCCCACGATAGTGGCCAGAACCCTCTGCTTGAATACCCAGTTTTCGTCGCCGCCCGTGCCGGGCTGGAATCTGCAAGAGTTATTAATACGCTAGGCCTGGTCTGGGCCGAGTCGAGACGCACAGAGGTGGAAATCGGGGAGTGTTATAGCCTGTCTAGATTAACTCGGTATCGTTCGCGTCGGTGGACGAACAAACTCTTCACCATCTATCTACCCATCAATCCGCCATTTAGTTTCCCATCGCCCCCACCTGCCCGGCTTCTGGTTTCGTTGTTGGAATCTTCGTCACTGTCTTCTGTCAACAGTCCTAGTCTCACCTAGTAGACATTCACCCCGTTATATACTTGAACTTCAAAATAGAATATGTGTACAACGTTGATTCGTGGCTTGTGGTCTATCTGTATTCAGGGCGTTGATTACATTGTCAATCTGATCCCATATTCCGCAAGTGTCCTGGCTAGGTACTCAGCTTCGCCCGCTCTGTTGGTGTTTTGGTGGGAATATAACCTCGATTGTCTGGAGCGGAAAAGAAAGTACTGGACAAAAGGGCTCAATAAACAATCCTACTTGTCAACCCCTTCTAAGTATCACGATGCAGTACGACCCAAGTAGGGGAAAAAAAAATCAAAAGGAACCCTATCCCATCTTCAGTGCGCTTCGTCGCCTGACTCCGTACCTTCAGCATGCATATGCCCCAGACAATGTAGCCTGCTTCACTTTACCCAGACAAAACGATTCAGCATAATACGAAGTTATCAGTTCAAAACGTGGAACGCCCGTGGTATATATGTGTAGGTATGTCTCCTTTTGCTTCTTCTTTCCACCCCCCGCTTTGTCTTTTTAATTTAAATTTTTTTAAAAAAATCAAATCGCTCTGCTTGTGCAACAACCCGCTAATCCACTCTATACCATAGACCCAGGATCCCTCGGCTGCTGTTTGCTACTACCCGCTCCGCTACCTCTCTTCGCACCCCCGCCGCTGCTACTTGCCCCAGGTTGTGATGACGATGGCTGTCCCAGGAAGCGCGGTAATAATGGGCGTCGGACGTCATCCTCATCTCTGGACGGCGATGTCACCGCATCTTCGTTCGTCCAGCCTGCAGGGCTCGCGGCGGGGGAACTCACCGCTCTTGGACTGTTTACCGCAGGATATTTTTGTTTATTTCCATTTCCTTTACCCCACCAGCGTATTTTCCAGAGTCCATCTACTGCGGATTGTAAGGCGCCACCTGCGCTCTTGCGACCCAGTGTTGCCCTCCGCGCGGTAAACCCAGGAAACCCGGTTGACTTCCGTCTCCGCCGGAAGTTGCGCCGCGGAGAGTCTGTCGTTGCGGCTTGCCCCTCAGCGCCATCGCCACTCTGACCAAGTGATGGGAAATCGCTCGTTGATGTAGCTGATCTTCGGGAGAACAAGGGTGACGAAGACCCCGAGGGTCCTGGTATGGTTGTCGAGCGGCGGCGAATCCGGGGTGACAGCGAATCTGCCGTTTCACGATCTTCAAGCTCATCCCATATCTCGGCCCTTTCATCCCAACGTGCAATGGCTGAGTGCGTTGACGGAACTGTGGGTCGTTTCCGCGGCGGAAGTGGTGATGGCTCGCCAGCTGCCGAGCTGGTGAGCCCTGGTCGGAACGTCTGATATGAGACGTGTTGCAAAACCGGGGCGTTGTCGTCTCCTACATCCGAGGCGAGTAGAAGATCCTCTTCATCTTCCTCGCCTTCAGTATCCTCGACAAGCCCAAGACCTGGTGCCAGGCTTGACTGGCCGACTCCGGGGGTATGTTGTTCATCGCTGAGTCGCCACGACAACGCTAAGACGCCGGATAGGAGGATAGCAGTGCCGAGGGCGATGAGACACGCATCGAGAGAGCTGATGAGGTCGGTTTGGCGGAAGTATATGAGGCCGTCGAGAATGGCGATGATGTTGTAAATGCAGAATATTAAGGGGTATAGGACAGAAGTTGAAACCAGCTTAAGGCCGCGGTGAAGATAGTAGAGTTGGCTGAGCGCCAGAGTGACAAGACCAATAACGAGCATCCAAGACTGCCAGTGCACAAACTGGTTGTCGCCGTCGGCTATCGTTCTGACGATCAGCTCCACGGCCGACTTGGCCACCAGAAGGGAGTGTGCTGAGAGGATGCCGCTGATGCATCCATACGCGAAGCCCCTCGCGAGACGAAATCTCGGGTCCTGCTTGAGTGTCGTGAAATGCGCCACGAGTTCTGTTGCGACGCCGATGCCAATCACCAGCACGGCTTGGAAAGACATCCACAGCACAAACGGTCGCCGTCCTAGGAGGTCTAGAAGCTCACTGAGCTTGTGCGCCGGCGAGGGAATGGCTCCAAAGATAGCGATCAGGACAGCACCACCGCAGACCAGCATAGTGCCCCACAGGGACCATCTCGTGAACGGCTCCCCTAGTATAAGTGTTGCGCAGATTGAGTTGAAGACCAGACCGGATGCCTGCAACGTCGAGAGCACTGGCAAGGGAAGCATGGATATTTGAATCGAACTTCCCAGAACGTTGGATATGATGAACATTCCCATGCCTAACTGCCACCTCCTCCTTCGGTACGGTGGCCGTCTCGCATCGTAGGGGCGCTTTTCGTCTTCGAGGATATGCGATTTGCGCTGTAGAGTGAGACCCAGACTCTGGACACTCGTGGATATGAGCCCGACTACAATACCGAGCTATTGTCGCATACCGTGTCAGCGAATGACAGTTGCAACAGCGGTGAGAATCGCGGTCAACACTCACAGCGATGCTCCCGCCAGGTGACAGGCCATCAATAAGACCCATTGCGGCCGCAGTCAGGCCGTCATCGGGTAAGTCGAAGGAAAATGGCGTCTTCTTATTGCGCTCGCATGGGAGAGAATTATGAGGTGGAAGTTAGGATTCAGATGGCAGCGAAGTAGGATGTGGATGGCGGTGGCGTTTGTTTGTGTCTGTGTCTTCTTCTGACCTGGCGACTTGGGAAATCAGGGTGAAAGGAAAAAGACGAGGATTGGTCTAGGAGGGACGTCGAGATATCGATCGGTCTTTGTTGTCTCACTTGTCAGGGCCGTGACACCGTCAAGCCATCAATGACGCTAGACTCGGCACTCGTGCATTGAGGTTCAAATTCCCGCGACACCACCCCGGACTGCAATCACGGGCTGGATGCGCACAGCGGCCAGCCAAGGAAGAAAAAAAAGGCTGTTTGTCTCGCAAGCGGCCTATCGTCACGGGGAAGGCGGTCGCGATCGGGAATGGCAGACGGCGGTCGAGGGTTGGCATGGACGAAACACCGGACCTGGTCAACTGCCCTATCCAGGGTGGCAGCCGCGGGAGACGTTGTCGCACTGCAGGACAGGGCGACGCCTGACGCCAACTTAGTGCGGCCGCGCCTAGGCACCTAGGCGCCCCCTAAGCCTATTTCATTCCCAGTTACCCCAATGACACAAGCCACCGATGGGATCACTGCACGCGGATGGTCCGTGGCTGGTGAATTGGTGGGGTAGTTGCCTGTGGCTAGAGCTGCAGGTGAGTATTCATCGGAAGCTTGCGTCGAAGGCGTCGGTTTGGTGAACCATCGCCAACTCATCTCCAGCATACAGGCAAACCACAGCGAACCGGGTCGCCCCTTCCCAGCATTGTACATTGCTTCGCAGCTTATTTTCCTAATAAAAGACGTTTCGTTTTCTTCAGCCACCCACGTCCCGCGGCTTGGAGGCTCGCCAGAGCTCCCCTCCTGCCCGAGACCCATTATCTCCTCACCAGATCGGACCTGGTTTGACTTGACCTTACCGATTGCACTCGACACTACAACTAACCGCCAAAATGTCACACATTCACGCCCTATCCGATGACCAGGTAAGCGGAGTGAGCAACTGCTGCACAACCCCTAGTCCTCGAATGCCTCCTCTTCTAGGCCCTACAAATACCCTCAACCCCTCCCTTTTACTGCCCGGGAACAACTAATTTCATTCCTCTGCGCACACAGGTCGGCCAAGAGCTCCGCAAGATGACGGCTTTCATTAAGCAAGAAGCCAACGAAAAAGCGCACGAAATCAGCATCAAGGCAGATGAGGAATTCGCTATTGAAAAGTCCAAGCTCGTCCGCCAGGAGACGGACGCCATCGACTCGACATATGCGAAAAAGTTTAAGCAAGCGGCCATGTCGCAGCAGACTGCTCGGTCTACGGTAGCCAATAAGACACGTCTGCGCGTGCTGGGCGCCCGCCAGGAGCTGCTTGACGATATTTTTGAGGAGGCGCAAAAGCGGCTTGCCGACGCCGTCAAGGACAAGGGCCGCTACGAGGCCATTCTCAAGGGCCTTGTGCTGGAGGGCTTCTATGCGTTGGCGGAACCCTCGCTGCAGGTGCGCGCGCGAAAGGCCGACTATGCTGTTGTTCGTAAGGCGATCGAGGCGGCGTCGAAGGAGTACAAAGAGAAGACGGGCAGGGACATCTCCGCAGAGATTGACGAGGAGAACCCTGTCGCAGAGGGGAGGTGAGTTACTCATTCCTAACTTACAGTGAGCAAGGAAGGGCTTTGCTGACTGACGGGCGATATTCTTCAGCGCTGGTGGTGTTGTAGTCGTTGGAACAGGGGGCAAGATCGATCTCGACAACACTTTCGAAGCGCGGTTGGGGCTTCTTAGGCAAAGTGCCCTGCCAGCAATGCGTGAGGCGTTGTTTGGGAAGAACCCCAACCGCAAGTTCTTTGACTAAGCTGTCAGCTGTATAGGGAGAGATTCAAGACAGAAGTAGAAGTTGCATACCCAGCCTGCGGACATGGTGAGACTTCATTGTCAAGGAGGCTTTTGCGTGTAACTACATTGTTGCCGTTCTTGTTCACATAGGGAATTAGTGGGGACGATGACGGAGGGTCATGCATCCCGGGGGGTATCCTCAAGAGTTTGTATGATACTGGGACGCCATGCTGCCGTGGCGTTTGTTTGTCCATGCTAATAAACACCCCGTGAAACATTCCACCGAACCGAGTCGAGCCGGGTCCACTTCCTATCTCTTCTCCCAAATTCTTTCATAAGAGACATTAGTTACATGAGTCTAAAGCGTTGTTGCGGTCCATAAGCTTGTGATACATCACCCCCAAAAAGACGAACCGAACGCCCCTTGCTGTGCGGTATTCCAATCAAACGCTTCCCCAGTGCTATGGCAAATCTGGTTCGGGTTGTTTCAACTTTGAGTGAAGGAATCGCTGCATGAATCGTTGTTGCTTCGGTCGTTCAACCTCGTCCTCATCATGATCAATTCCAAGTATGCTCTGTCTTGGTGGGGGTCGTGTCCGCGTGGCGTTCTGGAGCTTGCGCTCCAGATCCTGCAAGTACAGCTTGGCGTCGAGACGTGATGCATACGCCGCGCCTTGGCCCTGGATGCCCGAGTACATGATCTTGACCTTCTGTGTCAGCTCGTCAACCTCGGCGTTGAACTGCTTGGTGGCTGCGCCACCGCCCCGTGTCGAGGGTGGGTTCCCGTCGCCGATGGCGAGGGCAAGCAGCTCGGCTAGGGCGGCCAGCTCGGCGAAATCGGTATGCGTGCGGTCGACGATGAACTCGTCGGCCTCAAGACGGTCGATGATAGACCGCATGCTGAACCTCTGCACGGGATAATTGCGTGCCCACTGTGGGTCGTCGAAGACGCATACGAGGGCGAGGCGGCGACGGAGGTCAACCAGACGCGGCGAGGTGAGCGGGATTGATGACGCAGCGTCACACCGAAGAGGGTACTCTTCGGCTTGGTTGTATAGAGACGTACAGACATCGCCACACTGGATAGGTTAGCACCATCTAGATTATTCTGGACGGCGAAGCAGGTCTTACAAAGATGTCCCAAGACGCGTCCGGAACAGCACCGACAAGCCACCACAAGGCCTCATGGACCTTTTCCGCGACGCCTGGTCTCTCGCGCATGATGCTGTCCATGCCGAGGCAGAGTAGAATACTCACGCTTCGGGTCAAAGCCGGAAGGCCCAAGCATTGTGATGTGTTGGTCAGAGAGAAGAGGGCTGCTTGCAAAGCCGTCCAGTCCCTATCCAAATACGAAGAACTCATTTCAGGGCCTCCCCCGCTCATCGGCTTTGAGGGTAACGCGAAGACACGATCCGACGCACCCACGTTCTTGAAGAGTTGATCGATAAACTCTTTGGTAACCAGCCGGCTGATCTGGTCGTGGCTACAAACGCCGAGAAGGCGGAGGTACTGGTCCCGGAGGCTTTTGGACTTCTCGAAATGGGCCTCTTGGAAAACCCAGAGAAAAATAGCATCGGGCAGACTCTTTTTGGAGTTGGGGCTGTTCTGCACACTGCGCTGGATATTGAACGGTATGCCATCCTCAAAAAAGTCAGATCGGTGCTTGTCGTCTGCCAGAAACCGCCACACCCCTGTAGCAGAAGCCCGGGGAAAATCTGGCCTGGCCACGATGCTTCGTTTAACGGTATCTGGGCTGACCGGGGCCTCATCCCTAAAGAAGTAAAAGCGGGGACGGTGAACCGTTGCTTCGGTTCGTTGCACAGCACGGAGCAGTTTATTGTGAGCTGATTCCTCCTGGCTACCTTCGGCGTCGGAGAGGATCGTTTTCATGGTGTCGTGTAGACTAAACGGCTTCCCATGTCCTTCGCCAGGAACAGAAACTACGTCGAGGTTTGGTGTCTTCGCGGCGAGAGCCTGCTCCATAAGTAAGGCACTAGCCTCGAGGGCTTCGTCGGCCTCGGCGTGCTTCATGAGCGCTTTTATGTCGAACTTGTGTTTGGGCATGATGGTCAACGGTGACGAATGCAGGGTGAGGGCGGTTCGCTTCGCGCGGGGGGTTGCGCAAGCGTTGCCCCACCTTGGAGGAGGAACTGGTAGAGCCGGCTTGAACAGATCCGGGAGGTCATCGTCCGACGAGATGGGGTCATCGTCATCCTCGTCGTCGGAGTCGCGGATGACCGCATCGGGGCCTCGTGCCGAAGGGACGGCAGGTTCTGGGGTCGGTGAGAGCCCGAGTTTCGGGGGTGACGAAGGTGATGATGGAGGCAGCTTCTCCTCTTCTCGTCGAGGGGGTGGGGGTGTTGGAGGCGTGGGAGCCCACTGTGGTGGTTGTCTATTGTGTAGGGGCTGTGCGGTTTGAGAGCTCAGCTGTGAAGACCTTGGAATCGGCTTGAAGAAAGTCGTAATTGTGCTGTTCTTCCCCATCTTGTTGATCACAATGTCCAAATGCAGAAAACTTTGCCAAAGAGCTAAAAAAATCATGTGCCTGGGTCCCAGAGGGACTGAACCAGGCCAAACCGAACTTAGTGTTTCGGGGTGCGGCGCCCGCTGCCCTGTGCAAGGCTGCAGAATCGCGCGATGCCAAACATTGGGTTTTAGTTAACGCGTCACACGGCCGCATCGCGTCGTCGCCCCATCAAAATGCGCTGACGTCGATTGCAGCGGCATCTCCCGAAGATCCTCGGTAGATCAATACAACTCCACGCTTAGTGGAATAGCCCAGATTCCAATGACAATAATGCCTTTATCGGCATTTCAACACAAACGAGGCAGGGACCCCCAGCAGGGGCCAGGGGTGTTGGTTTCAAAACGACAGCGTCAGAACTCAGCAGGACCCAGGGACCTGAAGCCTCCTTCAAGTCAACCGTCCGAGTCCTCTTTCTACCCACCCCAGACTTCATCCGATTGTCCCGCAATCAGCCCTATGATGGGCATGGAGCCCGTCCAAGAAGAACCCGATCTGTATTTTTGTCGCCTTTTCAGGAGCTATCCAGAGGCATTGCTGGCTTTTTTGGGACGCAAGTTGGATCAATGGGTCGCGCAGAGGGCTCAGCCGCTGTCCCCGTGTTCATCCAGAAGCATCAAGACCTGCTGCTTGGTAATCGGGGCGGGCTGGCACCCGCAAAGAGGAAAGGGTTCGACGCTTTTTGGTTCGGTGGGTCACATCACAAAAGCGGGATGCTCCTCGGCCCCTGAGCTGTCGGCGATTTGTGCCTGACGGCTGTCGGGCGTCGGGCGTCGGTCTGTCAAAAGGCAATCCCACTCGTTTCAAGAAGAACTGCCTATTCCGCTAATCCCGGTTGTCGAGACACGCCACACATCCCAAAGGCTTCGGGTTGAACCGAACAAGCCAATAGCCCCAGTTTGTATGTCTGGGTGATCATAGTCAACGAAAAGAGGGTTATACGTATCCAGCATGCTGGGACAAATGTAGTCTACTTTACCGTCATGTCGTGCTTGGGTAACGGCAAAGGTGACTCCGGTCAAGGCACGGACACACATCCGTTTCGCTGAAACTACAGCTTTCTGGGGTTCTTGTTGAAACGCTGCAACCCTCAAAGCCGACCATGCTGGCAAGGCGCACCGAGAAGGAAGAGGATCGAATTGGCATCGAAGATTCAATCATGTCGCCAGACTTCAAGTCAGAGTCACTTCAATTCCTTGGTGAGAATTTCTAACGCCCAGATTTGTGGCTGTTTCTCAGTCAACCTCACATAGTTACGCAGTGCTCTGGAACTACAACGATCACCCTTGATGATAGTACCAAATTACGATGTTATGCGGCCGCGAGCCTCCAGAGTGAGCCCCCACCAGAAATGTCACGGCAACCATAGGGAGTTGGTTATCGCTGCGCACCAGCGGCGCGAGTATTCCATGCTTCCAGGTTCTATGCTCCCATAGGTAATTCTAGTGCACCTTTCAGAAATGTGCAATAAGCGGGCGAGCTCGAAGAATGCCCTGTGGTTTTCATCACGTCAAACCCCTATGAGCGAGCGCTTTTCGTCTATGCCAAGAAACAGAAAGGCAAACCCACTTGGGATGACGAGAGCTAGTTATTGTTGGAAATTGACGCCGGTGATCTAAGCTGCAGCGGCTGTTTCCACCGGGGCTGTCTTGGGGCCCAGGGAGAGGAAGCCTAGGTTCCGAGGGGAGATGTTCGAGGATTGTGGCGTGGGGACACCTTCGCCAACTGTTCCCCCCCACCAGCCGCAAAGGGCACAAGCTCGGTTGGCCCGGGCGATGCTTATCATCACCATGAGTTTTCATGTTGCTTTGCCTTGTGGAACCAACACCCCAAAGCGGTTCAAAATGCAAGAGGAGATTCTAGATAGGCTGAAAAGACATCCACCAAGATAGTGAAATGCGTACGGAGTACCGCTGACTAGGACGCTCACACAATGATCAATCCCAGCGCCGCTATCCTAGCGCAATTCTCGAAGGGTTCGGTGGGTTTCGCCAGAGGGGTCCACAGGATTTCGGGCACCGGGTTGGAAATAGAATCCGATAGATGTCTGGCTAGGGTCCAAGATCTCGTATGGACACATATCGTTCATCCCCTGAAGGATTGTTAACTGCTGAACCCCCGAGGCAGGTGGTTTGGACAAGGCATTAAATCGTCGACATGACGTTTAAATGAGAATTCTTGCCTCCGGGTCACATATCTAGGCCCAGAGTATGTCCGCTGAACTGCTCGCAGGAGAAACCATACTGCATCTCTAAATCGCCAGCGGAAAGCATCAATTTCCTATGGTTGGCAGGAATGTCCTGCGCTAACAGCTTCTCGGGGCTGAAGAGCCCGGATCTCGATCTCTTCGAGCAATTCTTGGCCAACTCCTCGGCGCGGAGTGCATCCAATGAGTCCCCATTGAGCTACCATCCACCCGCATGCTACAAATTGATCTTCGGGCTCATCGTTGAGTATTCTTCCTCTTCGACGGGATTGTCTACTCCCAGAAGCGGGCACGAGCCCCAAAACCGAGTGCAGATGCCTGGACGTGGAACTCGAGGATGCAGTCAGACGCCTGATGGGTGTAGCACTGAGGATGATGAGTAGCGTAATCGCGCCCTCTGCATTAGCCAGCAGCAAGGTGGGATGGCTGAGATCGTAAACCAGAATGCCGAGCACCCTCGTGCCGCAACACCGTAATAAAATTGTCGAGCGAGGCGAGGCGAGGCGAGCGAAGGAGGAACGCATTGCCTCCCGCCCAAAAGGCTGATTACCAATTCAGGGTCCCGAATTCGAGCGGCCCCGTTAACTAACTGCAGAGCTGGCCTTTTTGGGCGGGGCTTCCATCTGCTCACCGCGGTGTTCAACTTTCTTCCTTGCACCAGCTTTCGAGGTATGAAGCGGCGGCGACCTCAAGGCGAAGTATCCTAAAGGACCGCCTGGGTTGTTCCTTTCTTGCTCTCCAATTTTTTTGGTTCATGCAATCGACCTCCCGGGTCTTTGAATGTTCCAGGTTCGCCCTTGCTCCAGAGAGGTGGCCCTCTGACATTTTTTGCTGTTCCTTTCCCCCCCCGGCTTACCCGGACTCCCATAACGCCGGGGCTAGCGCCAAAGCCCAACTGGACCAATCCAGCTCCACGTCCCAAATTCTCCCTCAATTCCTTTACGTGGACAGTGGGCGGTGCCAGCTGCCAGGATATATCCAACAACGCTCCTTGCCTCGACGCCCGACGCCAGCCCCCCGTTTCCCACCATCGGTCAACGATCTCGGCCAAGACCACATCGGCACCCTTCAGATTCTGCCCCTGGCTGCCAGAGAGCATTTTGGAGCCAGTCCGCGATTAGATTTCCGACCGAGTCGTCACCTCGAACCGGCCCTCGCGCGATCTCAATTGCAGTGGCGTCGAAACAGCGACGGGCCCAATTCCGGCCGCTCTGGCGGAAAGCGCGGGTTGATCGGGCTCTGCCCGCAACTCCCTTCCCATGGATCCCAATAAGGTGGAGGATGGGGACGCTGCCGGTCCAGAACTCTCAATGCAGCGGTCGAGATGGGCGACGCGAAAGTTGACGGTCAAGAGCAGTACCATGAAACGGCTTTCCCTTCTCGGCAGGATACACGACCGGAAAGCCTCGACCGAGAAGAAAAGGGCGTCGGGGGGTTCCGAGTCCCTAAGGCAGAGTCAGGTCGACGGAACGCAGTCCGGAGATGCCGGCGCTCCGAGCGACGACGGCGGCGCCCCCCCGAGGCAGGTCTTCTTCAGCCTTCCACTGCCACCCGAGCTTAAGGACAGCGACGGCCGACCAATAACGCAATATCCGCGAAACAAGATTCGGACCGCCAAATACACGCCTCTCTCCTTCGTTCCTAAGAATCTGTGGTTTCAATTCCACAACATCGCCAACATTTTCTTCCTCTTCCTCGTCATTTTAGTTGTGAGTAACACCGTCGTAGTATCGACGCGCCGCCTTGTGGTCCCGTGAGCTGGCATTGACTATGAATTTTCTCCCTCCAGATATTCCCTATTTTCGGCGGTGTCAACCCCGGATTGAACGCAGTCCCCCTAATTTTTATTATCGTCGTCACTGCCATCAAAGACGCCATCGAAGACTACAGGAGAACCATTTTGGATATCCAGCTTAACAACGCCCCTGTGCACCGTCTAGTGGGATTTGACAACGTTAATGTTGAAGAAGATAACGTTTCGTTGTGGCGGAAGTTCAAAAAGGCCAACTCGCACATCTTCGGCACGCTTTGGCACGCGATCGAGTCGCTCTGGAAATCGAAAGAGCCTGAATCTGAGAACCAGAGAGGTGGAGCATACAGCGACCCGCGCGTCTCGATTCACACCGTCCACACGCCATGGGAAGATGCGGGCTCTCCGGGGACGAGGCAGTCGTTTGTCTCTGCCAGGGAAGAGATACAAATGACGCCCGTACCGTCACCATTGCCACGTACGAACAATATGGAGCTGCCTACAAGTATCGACACGGCCGTTGCCTCACCCGCGGTCGCTCCGAACGCAGCGGCAATGCAAAACGTCAAGGGGGACTTGATCAACCACGATATGCCTGTGTCCGGCAAAGCCCGGTTTCACAAGGACCACTGGAAAAGTCTGGTTGTCGGGGATTTTGTTCGCATCTACAACGACGATGAGATTCCGGCTGATATCATCATCCTCTCCACTTCGGACAAAGACGGCGCTTGCTACGTCGAGACCAAGAACTTGGATGGCGAGACAAATCTGAAAATCCGGTCCGCTCTCCGCTGCGGTCGCACTATCAAGCACGCGCGAGACTGCGAGCGTGCCCAATTTGTGATTGAAGGCGAGGCGCCGCAGCCAAATCTCTACAAATTCAACGGCGCCATCAAGTGGCGGCAAAACGTACCGTGGAATCCAGATGGCGAGCCGGAGGAAATGTCGGAGGCCATCTCCATTGACAACATGGTCCTGCGTGGTTGTCACCTCAGGAATACTGAATGGGCACTCGGCGTGGTTGTCTACACTGGCCACGATACCAAGATTATGATGAATGCGGGCATCACTCCAAGCAAACGGGCTCGCATCGCTCGAGAGCTCAACTTCAACGTCATTTGCAACTTTGGTGTTCTCTTGGTCATGTGCCTGATCGCCGCGATCGCAAACGGCATCGCTTGGGCCCAAACTGACGCCTCCCTGTTTTGGTTCGAATACGGATCAATCGGGGGGACACCGGGACTGACGGGCTTTATTACCTTCTGGGCTGCTGTCATCCAGTTTCAGAACTTGGTTCCCATCTCCCTGTACATCTCCCTGGAAATTGTAAGGACCCTGCAAGCATACTTTATCTACAGCGACCTCGGCATGTACTACGAAAAACTAGACCAACCCTGCATTCCCAAATCCTGGAACATTTCCGATGATGTCGGTCAGATCGAGTACATCTTCTCGGACAAGACGGGTACCCTGACGCAAAACGTCATGGAATTCAAAAAGGCCACCATCAACGGCCAGCCTTACGGAGAAGCATACACTGAGGCTCAGCAAGGCATGAACAAGCGAGCTGGTGTTGACGTCGTGGCCGAGGCTGCACAGGTCAAGGGTGAGATCGCCAGAGCCAAAGCACGAGCCCTCGGTGGTCTTCGAGAACTACACGACAACCCGTACTTGCACGACGAAGACCTGACCTTTATTGCTCCTGACTTTGTCGATGATCTCTCGGGCAGAAACGGGGCTGCTCAGCAACGTGCAAATGAACACTTCATGCTGGCGTTGGCTCTTTGCCACACAGTTATCGCTGAAAAGCAGCTTGGCGACAAACCCAAGGTCATATACAAAGCTCAGTCTCCCGACGAGGCCGCGCTTGTCGCCACTGCCCGGGATATGGGCTTCACCGTTCTTGGTATGCAGAACGATAGTATCCACCTCAACGTCATGGGCGAGGAAAGGCATTACCCTGTTCTCAACACCATCGAGTTCAACTCTAGCAGGAAGAGGATGAGTTCCATCATCCGGATGCCCGACGGCAAGATCATCCTGTTTTGCAAGGGCGCTGACAGTGTGATATATTCACGCCTCAAGAAGGGCGAGCAGAAGGAACTGCGAGCAGAAACGGGCAAGCATCTCGAGATGTTTGCCGTAGAAGGTCTCCGCACACTCTGCATCGCTCAGCGGGAGCTGTCAGAGCAGGAGTACATGGAGTGGCGAAAGGAACACGACGTTGCTGCCCGTGCAATGGAGAACCGCGAGGAGAAGCTCGAGGAAGTGGCCGATAAGATTGAGCAAGAGCTTACGCTTCTTGGAGGAACTGCGATCGAGGATCGACTTCAAGACGGCGTCCCCGACACTATCGCCCTTTTGGGCGACGCCGGGATAAAACTCTGGGTGCTCACTGGTGACAAGGTTGAGACGGCCATCAACATTGGGTTCTCGTGCAACCTACTCCACAACGATATGGATCTTATCCGCCTGCAGGTCGAAGAGGACGAGAGCGGCGTGCTTTCCGAAGACGAATACCTGCAACTTGCCGAGAAGGAGCTCGATAACGGCTTGGCCATGTTCGGCATGACGGGTAGCGATGAAGAGCTTAAGAAAGCAAGGCACGATCACGAACCACCAAAACCGACACACGGCGTGGTCATTGATGGCTTTACCCTGCGATGGGTTCTCAGTGACGAGCTGAAGCAGAAGTTCTTGCTGCTGTGTAAACAGTGCAAGTCGGTGCTGTGCTGTCGTGTGAGCCCAGCGCAAAAAGCTGCCGTTGTTTCCATGGTAAAGATCGGTCTCGACGTCATGACTCTCTCTATTGGAGATGGTGCCAATGACGTCGCCATGATCCAAGAAGCTGATGTCGGAGTCGGTATTGCCGGCGAGGAGGGACGCCAGGCAGTAATGTCATCGGATTACGCCATTGCCCAATTCAGATTCTTGCAAAGACTCGTGCTTGTCCACGGAAGGTGGTCCTACCGGCGCTTGGCGGAGTCTATCAGCAATTTCTTTTACAAGAACATGGTTTGGACGTGGTCGGTTTTCTGGTATCAGGCCTTCTGCAACTTCGACATCTCATATATCTTCGACTACACGTACATCCTCATGTTCAACCTGTTCTTCACGTCCGTCCCTGTCATTCTCATGGGTGTGTTGGATCAGGACGTGAGCGATTCGGTTTCCCTCGCAGTACCCCAGCTGTATCGACGCGGTATTGAGCGTTTGGAATGGACACAAACAAAATTCTGGTAAGATTCGCCGCGGCCCTCGATCCGACCATTGCATAGCTAACACACTTGATTCTAGGGCCTACATGGTCGACGGTGTCTATCAGTCCATCATGTCGTTTTTCATCCCTTACATATTTGTGATCCTCACCACCTCGGCTGCAGGGAACGGACTGGATGTTGCCGAACGCACCCGGCTGGGCGCTTACATTGCCCACCCTGCCGTTGTCACGATCAACATGTACATTCTGATCAACACGTATCGGTGGGACTGGCTTATCTTGTTGGTCGTCGTCATCAGCGATCTCTTCATCTTCCTCTGGACCGGCATCTTCACTGCATTCACCTACGCAGGCCCGTTCTACTTGGTTGCTCCGCAGATCTACAAGGAGCTCACGTTCTGGATGGTCTTCATTGTCACGCCGACCGTCTGCTTGCTTCCGCGCATCGTCATAAAGTGCATCCAAAAACAGAGGTTCCCGTACGACGTCGACATCATCCGAGAACAAATCAAGCAAGGACAATATCAGCCCATCGGTTCATCGGATCCGTCGGCAATCGCAGTCGCCGAGGGAATCCAAGGTGCATCCTCTGGCTCGTCGGACTCGTCTAGTAAAAAGTCGGCGAAGAAAGGAAAACACGCTCAGTACGCGAGCGTGGATGAGGACAGGCGGCCCATCTACCCTCCCTCTGTGGCCACGCATAACACGCGGACACAGAATGGGAGCGACGGTACGAACTATACTATGCATGATCGCGACCGCATGTCGAACGACGTGCAGCGGGAAGACGAGCTGACGCAGGACGTCCCCGTGCGTCCGTCAATAGACCGCGCTCGACCATCGTACGATCGGATACGCATGTCCATGGACCGTGTCCGACCCAGTCTCGAAGCAAGTAACGACTTCACCTCGGCGGCGCGGCTCAGTAGGATTGAGTCGTCACACTCGACACATGGCCTGGGTGATATCGTAACAGGGCAGAGGAGGTTTAACCTTAACACGGTTCGAAAACGGGGCTTATCTGCCTTCTCGAAGAAGAGCATCGATCCCTGAAAAAGCATTTGAAGATGAATAGACGGCGAAGGAGCGGTCATCATGTTTATTATGAAGAAGCAAAAGACAGGCGGACAGGTGTTGGTAACGGTTTTCGGGGCGCGGCGGGGACCACCTTTTGTAAACCTGTACATTACTAATGTCTCTCACTCTCTCCGTGTGTGTCTTTCACTATATCTCAGTTACTCGCATGCACACACACGCTCGAATCGAGTCGAGTGTATGTGTTTTGTTTCGCATTACATACCCAGCGGGATTTCGGGGCGAAGGAAAGGGGCGGTTTCGAATCATTTGGCTTTACGGCTTGTCTTTGGCTTACGAAAGACGATATTTCTTGTCTCTTACACATCAACCTATACCACTACCCATCATCATCGTCATATATTTATCTGTTTCTTTTTTTTTCGACTCGTTAGCTCAAAATGAGATGATTCTCATTCAATCTGCTTGTAGTTCTTGGTGGGAGGGGTGCTTCTTGCTTATGCTATTGGTTGTGGAAACTTGCGTTGACTTGGCCTATTTTGACTGTCTCTAATTGCCGAACTTGCTCGCCAATGTCCACGCACTCGATCCAGTCTTGTCCAAACCTTGGGTCATCTACCTCTGGTTGAATGGTCCGGTCTGGTCTGATCTGATACGACACCTACGTATAGAGAGATGCCTGCCTCGGCGGGCACCTACCTACCTAGGTAGTCAGCGAGCCAGTCCAGCTAGTCAGCCGTGATGTCACTGCCAGGCCAAGGTGTTGTTGCATGCCATGCCATGGATGGTCGTCAAAAAAAACATATCCGGCATCTATATACTTACTATACCTGTATGATGGTGGCGGCGCAATTTGTGTTGTTGTCTTCACCAAGACACCTGCACCTGGTGGTGATGCAGGCAGGTAGGCAGGCAGGCAGGTACGAACGAACTGAGCTGTTGTTCTCTTTTTTTTCTTTTTTCCGTCTCCTGAGTCGAGGGAGGGTAGGGGGGGGTGGGATGGGGCTGGCTTGGTTTGAGATTGAGATTTACCCCTGTTTCTAGGAGCCCTACCTGTCTGGTCTGTTCTGGTATGCGTCTCGTGGTGTCCACACAGTCTCCGGAATGCCTGATTGGG
>Ga0247760_1001209_pt1 | contig 24988 bp, 26 predicted proteins | sample UWRJL171409R4_FD_179936 | JGI IMG/M metagenome (GOLD analysis project Ga0247760, IMG submission 179936) | Plant litter microbial communities from Arlington Agricultural Research Station in Wisconsin, United States - UWRJ-L171-409R-4 | ecosystem: Environmental > Terrestrial > Plant litter >... | reverse complement strand
GAGACCACTTTTCCCCCTCAAACGTTTTGTTGGGGCTCCTCCACCAGTTTCCAAGCATGGACTCTCTAACAGACTCATGGACAAAGGTAACATCAGATACAGTCCTTGTCCGCCATCTTCTCGACTTGTACTTTTGCTGGGAATACCCGACGTTAGCATCGTTCAACAAGGAACGTTTCTTGGTGGACTACGCAGCGGGAAGGCCTCGCTTTTGCTCACCCCTTTTGGTCAATGCACTGTGCGCCCTCGCCTCTCGTTTCTCGGATCGGCCCGAGGTACGCCCTGATCCAGACAATCCCCATACGGCCGGCGACCACTTTTTCAACGAGGCCCAGCGCCTGTTTTGGGGTATGGACGGCCATCACAGCCTGGCAACCATTCAGGCGCTGGGTATCATGGCTATCCGAGAGGCCAGCTGCGCGAGGGATACCGAGAGCCGATACTATGCTGGCCAGAGCGTTCGGCTCTGCATTGAGATGGGGTTGCACAGACTCAAGGTCGAGGACAAGCAGGATGATGAAAGTGTTGTCCAGTTGGCCACCTTCTGGGGCGCGTTTGCATTGGACCAGTAAGTTGAAGGGAACTCGCTTGAATAAATGCTGATGCGGTATGGTAGCGCGTGGTCTCTCACAATGGGATCTCTTCCTCAATTCTCGCGCTTCCCTCACTTCCCCCCGAAGCTCTGGGCAGACCCCCAAATCGAAGAATCCCTCTGGATACCATACACCGACGACGGTACGTCCGAACCTATCCGTGTCCTGTCAGTGCTCCAGAAAATGAACCATGAAACTGATCTCGGTAACAGGATCTACATTGGAACCCCCATGTGAACAGCCTTGCCACATCATCTCCGTCTTCAACTCCTTTTGCGAACTTACCGAAATCGTCCACGAGGCGTTGTATACTCTCCACTGTCCAGCCAAGACAGCAAACCGACAGGACATGATTGGGGTCTACACCCGTTTCCTCTCCTGGTACAACAACCTTCCGGCGATGTTACGATTGGGCACCAACTTCACCCCGCAGGTGCTATTCATGCAGTTCGTCCTCCGGCGTCTTCGCCGTTCCCACACCTGTCAAGAATACTGACAGAGAGCTACCAGCGTGTATTACCACTACGCCATCATCCTGACCTTTCGCCCCTTCATCGACCTTCGGATCATCAGCTCAGGTATCCTCCCACGGAGTCTGTGTACCCAAGCCGCCGATGCCATCCAGGGTCACATGAGGTCCTACGCTCAGCTGTATTCGCTCCGGCGTACGCCCTCCTTCGTCCCGTATTTGGTTCTGATGTCCTGCCGTCTGTATCTCGCCGCTGATGGATTATCTCTTGAACCTGGGTCGTCGAGCAGTGCCGGCCAGAGGAAACAAGGGTGGCCGAAGGGATTCACTGTTCGGCGAAGCGCATCAGAACGTGACGAGACGCTGAAGAAGGTCCAGCGTGGCATTGACGACCTGGGTGAGATGCAGGCATGCCACCGTGTTGCCTCTATCGCCTGGAAGATGCTGAAGTATCTCGTGGATGTGTGGAAGGTATACGTCGAAATCGGCCGCGTGCTGGAAGGGGGGCGGCGCCGGGGCGGGCACGATCAATACTGGGCGTCGGTGTCGGCCAAGCGAGGGACGGACTTTTTCTTGTCCCCTAAGGAACAGGATGATAGTGGCGTCGATAGCGGGCAAGATCTGACAGAGGACGATTTAGGGGCGAAGCCGTCGGGGGATGCGATGATGTCCCTGCTGCAGTCGTCAGATGTGTTGAGGGGCGCGCTTTTCTGGCCTGCCCTGAGACAACCCCCGCCTTTGATCCCCAGCAGCAGAAATGACTTGGAGCAGGCGGGGTTTGAACCTTTGGATTGACTTGGACGGTTTGTACGCTGGCAGAGAAAGAAGACGGAAAACCGCGGTTTGCCTTTCAGGCCAATGTTTGCTACCCGAGTGTTGGGAAGGAACGTCCATATCGGCTCAGGGTTATGCTCAAAGAACTCCTCCCGCAATCTGTGGTTCAACTTGCGTCTCGTGCCTTTCGGGCTTCCCGTCCTCGTGTCGGCGCTCAGACAGCACGATCTACGAATATATCCTCGAGTCTGCTGCCGTCGTCTCAGCCATCGGTGTTTCCCCGAGATAATTCGCTCCTGCACGCCGAAATGGATTGGTTGCCTGGGTCTGGGAGGAGGGGGTTCCTGCACGGTGACCCAGAGCCTCGCACCCCGCATCCCCTCAATTCCATCAAACCGCGCTCTACGCTGACACCCGACGCAAGCGCACATAAGACAATGGATGAGCTTCTTCAACTTGCTGGGTCTGATGCTCAGTTCCCGCTCAGGTTTTCCTCTCACAAGCATGACCGGTTCCCCGCCGTGCGTATCTCGCTAGAGGCAAGCGGCATTGGGGATAGGAATGTCGCCTAATCCAGCATTGACGGGTCGACTTTGCGCCAATTCTACCGTGTGACATCTGAGAATGGGGAGAAGAGTGCTCTTCGGCTCGCTTGCATACCGATCGATTACGAGAGGGTCATTTATCTTGAACGTCCTATATTCCACGACATCTTATCCGATATCAGCGTGGATTCCTAGGTCAAACATCTTCTCGTCACGGGTGCATACGGATTCCACCGCTCCGGCTGTCTAAGTCGAGATGGAGTTGCTAGCTATTTCCTGGGAACGTGCTTTGCGCGGTGCGTGTGGAAGACAACTCGTTGCGAAGGGTCGGCTGACTTCAGTACCGACTGACTTGTCCTATCACCGGCCTTCAGGTCATTCGCCCCTACGAGGTACACCGATGTTCTGGCTGGCCCAGATTCCCTAATCGAATGCGCCGCCGCCTTTCAGCTTGTATCAAACTCCGCACTCTGCCTCTCCTTAGTGCTCTGCGCCTTCACACTGAGATGGGTGGAATACGATGTGTTGGACGGCCTCAATGGCGTGCGGAGTATTGAAGAACGAACTGGCCATGGCTCTTGGGGCTCGACTCGCTTCACGGAGAAAAGAGAGTCTATTCCACATCTGACTTCAAGGTTAGCGTTGATGAGTAACTTCATTCTCACCGCTGAAAAGCATGCTAGTATCATCAAATCTGTGATCGACTCAATGTCAAGGATGTACGATGGAATCGGCCCAGACGAGAGCGACGGGGTGCAATCGAGCAGCCTCAGCATTCTCGCCGCAGCGACGGTACTGCGCATACAGGCCTCAAGTGCAAAGAAGCAATGCGAATACCTCCAGGGCCGGGTGCGAAATCAGTCGTCTGTAGTAAGATACGCAACTCCAACGCACGTGCTGTTCCTCGAGAGACTAATTCGCTCCAGCTGTTTGCCTTTTTAACCCACGAGGACTCCAAAATCAACATCGAGGTGGCAAACGCAAGCAAGGCGCTCGCAGAAGCCGCACAGCGTGACGGCTCGTCCATGAAGACAATTGCCGTCCTAACCATGGTGTTCCTCCCAGCTAGATTCCTCGCGGCTTTGTTCTCGATGCTCTCACTTGGTTGGAATCAGCCTGAGAACTTTTCTGTGTACTGGGCGTTTGCCATCCCAATCACCGTTGGCACCTTCGCTCTTTGGGCAGGGGTTACCCAGAGAGAGCAGATTTCGGGACTGCTTGGGCGCGTGAGGTTGAAGAAAACCTTCGAAAAGCCGGGACGACGGTCGCGCTCCAGGACAGGAGAGCATTCTGATTGAACAGTAATCGGGGCTTCAAGTACTGTGTGCTCCAGCACCCTGATCAACATCTGGGATGGGTGCAGCATTTTATATACTTCAGGTTAATAGCTTTGTTATCAATTTGAGTGCCTCCCCTGTCACGCCTAGGTACTGACACACGCTCTTGAGCTCAGTGAAAGACAGGATTTCTATACGTGGTATCAATTTTACCGTTTTGGTGATCCATATGCAGGCATGACGTGTTCCTTAATAACCGGGTCTGGGATGCTCCCAATTTATATTTCGAACCCGGGTTCAACCTCTTGAACCTGTATGGCTCGGCAATAGGGCTCGGGTCTAGTCAGACCCAGCAGCGATAGGCTACCTGCAATATCGAAACCTGCATATAAAGCGCTGGTGATAAACCGACGACAAGCTCTCCGCAGATTTTCTTAGAGCAGGTATTTATCCATCAAAGATGGCTGTTTGCCAAATCTTGCTTTGGGGCATCTGGGCAATTGGGCTCCCGTGCGTCTGCCTCCACTCCCACAAGTTACCTTCAGCACTGACAGATGCTAACAAATACCTATCATTACAGCGCCCTAGCAGCTATCCCCCCGTCACCTATCCCTGAAGCATGTGGACCAGACCACTCCGCGACCCAGACCCGCGCTCTGCAGTGCCCACGGTACCTTGATTGCACCCTGGCAACGTCCATCTGCAGCTATCCCGCAGTGCCGCTGACGAGACCGACGCGGACGACGGTGACAAGGGTTGATGGCTGTACGACGTATCTGAGCACGGGTGTACCTTGTGTGACATGTCCGACGTGTCGAGAGGCGCCACCGGTGACATATGGGCTGGGAGGACCGGGGTGTGAGCGGTGCTGAAGAGGAAAGGGATAGGTCAGAGTGGTTGCTGGAGATGGGATGGGCCCAGCCCGTCTGGGGGATCTGATGGGTGGTGATGTGTGCTAGGCACCAGGATGCCGTTTGTGTGGGAATTTGGCAGCTGTACAAAGTGGAGCATTTCAGTTTGTTTCACGCCACAAGATGGGGGCGGTTTGAGCGGCTACCTGCTTTGAGGTTCTGTGTACTATTCCAAAATTGGAAGTTGCGATGTCAGGTCCCACTTTCGCCAGGTCGGCGCCGTGGCTGAAAGGCCAATTCTTCCCCTCCGCGACCCAGGCCAGAGGAGAAGCCGGCTCTGTGATACGTCTTGCTTGGGCCATGCAATGCCACAGCTGAAGCCGACAGATGCTAGTCATCAGGATGTTGAAACTGACAGAATCGGGCAGGGGCTCAGTCTGTTTGCTGTTGCTGTCAACAAACGCCGGCAATCACCCTCTTCCTCGTTGGGAGGCGTCTTTCCTCCGAACCTCAAGGGAATTTTATTCTGTCTGGCATACTATCCACACTACAACTCACTCGGGGAATTCACACAGCAATGGAAGCAATACCCAACTCCGATGAAGATGGCTATTCTTCGGCAGACACTTCACTGACGCACCATACCGATGAACTCCCTGACGATGATCTCCGCCCATGCATACGCTCCCTTGGGATGACCAAGGAATATCCCCGCAATTGGGACACTCGTGATGCGTTTCGAGAGTTTTATCAGAACTGGAGGGATGCTATAGTCGCATCATTTGGGGTTAACCCTCGCTCGTTTGCACCGAAATGGACCGAAACCGGGACCCGCGTCGAAGTCACGGTCCATCGGGAATCGCCTTCTGGCAAAGAGCTTCTCGGTTACATCAAATTCGACGAGAGGACCGGCTCCTTCGAGCTGGCCAATTTCGACGCTCGGCTCGAGATGTCGAACTTGCATCTCGGCGGAACGAGCAAACGGGGGCACGGCAACGACAAGAAGTTCGCCGGCATCCACAGCGAGGGCTTCAAAGCTGGCGCCCTAGTAATGCGGCGTAGTGGATACCCCGTGCGAATCAGCGCTAGTTCGTACTAATGGAACTTTGGGTTCAACGGGACTTTTCGAGACCGATTTTACTGCAGGCTGTCCAGACCTGCAGAGCGCACGCTGGAGAGAGAAAGGGCCAGCTTCTCAAACTTGAACAATACCACGGAACCCCGCTGCAAGGACAAAACTAAAATCGTATCTAGCCCACGATGTGCTGGTAAAAATTTCCAAAGCCAGGGGCAGTAATGGGAAGAAAATAACGATGAGTACGTTCCGCCGTTGGGTGGCTGTCACGCTGCACCTCAAAGGCCCCTCACGTCCCGAAGATATCATCCGGACGGTGATGGGAGATGTCATCTTGGATCCCCGTTTTGCTGGATTGGTGTATCTGAAGGGGCTCAGAGTCTCGTCTGGTGCGGAGGGGACGCTGTACAAATTTGGCTACAATTTTGCGAAGGGTTATCTCAACCGAGATAGGGAGCGCCTGACAGACAAGAACGAGAAGGCCAAGATGTTAGCGGTTATCTGGAGAGACGCGGTACTGAAAGGCGGCGAAGGGATTGTCCAACACTACCTAGGACTGTTTCGTCATCATCCTGGTAGCCCGGATATCCTCCTGGCCGATGAACACATGTCCAGGGATGTCGCGAAAGTAATGTGGAGATAGTTGAGGAAGAACACGCCGAACGGCTTTTTTTCACCGCTATGACGACGACATACCGGTCGATTACGACGAGCAGATCAACAACATAATCGAGGTCGCGCTGAAGAAACGCCCCATAGGCGTTCGGAAAAAGCTTTGGAGAGCGCTCCGAATCCACAGACTCGCGAGGACGCCCCACGAGGAGCGACTTCGTATCTTTGAGCAGGCTGACGAAGCGGACATTGTTAGCGGTTTTGGGAGGAGTGTCTCTCGGCTACTACGTGCCGCCTTTTTAGTCAACAAACAACACGTCGGCCTAAGTGTTGTCCGAGGTGGTGATACAGGTATCAACGTTTTCTGTGCTGCAAGAAGGAACAGCGAGCCACCAAGAGGTATACACCTGCTCGTCTACGAAAAGTGGTTCAAATTTGCCACAGTGCACGAGGGATCAAGTTGCGAGTTTTTTGCTCTGGCTGGGCTAAATGGAGTGGAGGGTCCAGATCCCCTTGGCCACTTTTATTGTGACCACGTTGTTTTCGACCTGTTCGACATCGCTATTCACGGAGTGTCGACGATTCGGTTGCGGCGCGCAACCATTGCCCAATGGCACGAGAACGCCCAAAAAGCGATCCGGCAGATGCATCATGCGGTTCAGGCATCAAGAACGTCTCTCGAGGGCGAACTAAGCGTCAGCTGGACGGCGAACCCCACGGAAATGATCGCGGAAAGATGCGGGATGGATACTCGTTATATTAGACATAACATCCAGTTATATATATAAAGAAAGCTCTTGTTCCGTTCGAGAATATCAGCGCTTGGTCCACAGAGAGTGCAAGTCAGCACCTACACTTAGCCTGCCTACGCTAAGGCGGAAAGCTGACAAAAACGTAGGCGATGCTGAGGGCGATGCCGTGGGGGCCTGTGGCTGCCCCGTCGCACCGTTAGTGCAGAGAGACACTCTGGGATGCTTTTCACGGGCCTCGACCCGACGGAGAAATACTTCCCCATGGTTGCCCGAGCTGGCACTGGTACTTCAATATGTGGCTCGCCGCCTGCCCCAGTTTCCCCAGCATCAAGATCAGAGACATCCCCTATACTAGCTCATGGTTGCTGTCCCAGCATATGTCCTGCTAACTCGTCGCCACGCGATTCTCCCAGCCCCATCCCATCTCATATGGACGAGGATACAGTCAACCATGCCAGCCCCCAACGACTAGATGAAAGTCCTCACAGCCAGAACGACAGCCCGGTACCAGCGCACAGAACCTTGAATATGGACGAAGACGCTCTCGAGAGACTTAAGAAATATGACGATCAGTGGCGCAAGTGGCATCAGGAAGAGTTGCCCAAGACCATTTCGCAACTGTTCAAGGCGCCCACAGCCGCTCCAAGGCACCAAGTAAAGTTGAGACCACGGGGAACTTTTCACCATAGGTTGTGTTTCTGTGTAGGTGAGATCTTTAGGCAAGAAACCCCGCATGCGACGTATTAGACAGGAATATAAGCACAACTATCTACGAACTCGAGTCTGGGGAACTTGCCCTTCCCCAGATGCCGCCCCCTAGCCATCCGCTCGCCGCAATAATGGCCTCGGAAAACAAACTATTCCGGTAGAAACCCGAGAACAAAGAGCTGCCTTCATTGAAGGCATTCCTACGGCCGTTCGATGACGTGCTTTCGGTCATTGCATCGGGCCCGTCTCCCTAGTTTCAGCTCACGGTCTTGTAAATGCCTACTGCTATTCTACACGACGACTCTAGCAGTGCGCTATTCGAGCACGTATATCGTTCCCTCCTGGTGATGGGGCAGTCGGTAGCACTTCACATTGTGTCGCTTCAGGACTATGGGATTCATCAGGATCGACAGAATCTTGTACTCATAGCGTCACCATATCCGGGGCTGGGGATTATGGGTCTGCACCCCGAAACTCGCCCTTCAGTCGACAGCTCGACAATCCATGAACCGTTGGGGGGCCTCGCCATTAGCAACACTCGCACTGCGTGCAAGTATCGGTCAAGAAACCCGATTCCAAACGCCTTCACCTCCACCACATACCCGGGCGACGATGAAAACTATTCGATGGCAATATTCTCACCAGACGGCAAGAACTTGAATCTGTACAACCATCACACTGGCCGAAAGCCTCCAAGTGGTCATCCAAGAGATTGCATTCATATAATCGACAATGACGGTTCGGAACCCGTACCCCTTAATCGCCACAGCGCCAGGCTGCTTGTTCATAAATGTCAGTTTCACCCCCAAGGAAAACTCGAGACGCAAACCTCTAACTGTATGGGCATTAGTGCGAGGTGACCTGCTCATAGTGAGAGAGCTGGCGAGAATTCAGGGATTCAACGATGACTTTCTATTCTACGGCTCGCCCGAGGCACAAGAACAGGGCGTGCTTACTGCAGAGCCGCCTGTGGTATCGAAGGCGATTCATTTCTCAACATGACCCACACCATATTTGTGTATCTTGTGGTCTTTCTTTCCATTGCGGTCCTCGGCTAGCCTGCGTGCGTTGAAAGAGGCTGGGGTTGATGTGAGTAGGTATTGGCCTTTGCAATGCTCCGATTCGTCCCTACGGGCGACCTTGCATCTGAAAGGGGCTACGACTCAGGTCCATCTCCACACAGCCGACAGACAGCCTTTCAAGCGGTGAGCCTCCTGATCTGTCACCTTGTACAGCTTGAAGTAGGCGGCAAATTGCTTGCCTTAACACAACAGAAATTTGAAAGCTTCTAGGCCAGTCCACAATGCAAGAAGCAGAACAGTTTGCCTCAAAGACGGAAGAATTCATATCTGGGTTATGTGAGGCGAATCTAGGCTCACAAATTTTCTTTTTTCGTGCCTCGCCCACGTGGCATTCCTCACCATAGCTCAGGCTCGGCTCAGTCTTTGCTCAGGATTTGCTCACCCTAAGTACAATTTTCGGCAGGTTGAATTGCTTCAACTCTAGCCGAGTGGGCCCAGAGTTGGCCCTATATATAAAAATGATCAAAATCGGTCCCATTTTTGCAGTTTGACTTTCCTCTTACATTTTCGTAGTACTGACCTTGCCCCTAGAGACATCTCTACTCCGAGTCTCGCGCTTACACCTCTTATAAAACACTCCTGTTGTTCAATCTTGAATTTATCAACATACCTTGATAAAACATTACAATTCAGCATAAAACTGGAATCAAAGACGTTAAATGCAACACGGGCTGCGGCAAAAACGCGCATGGCTGCCTCGAGCCTGTTCAGCTCAACGGGTCACGTCCCGCCCGGGGTGTTGCTAGGATTTTTCGTAGCACGTGATTTCTCATACAAATCAAAGCAAGGTACATAGTGGTGGTTGGTTGGTTGCCTTACGGTCTGCCCCAATGTGGTGAGCGATTTTTGGTCAAAAAGAAGCGATTCATCTCCACCGACAAGAAGTTAGACAACGTCCAAACTCCACTCGTAGATGCTGTACGATATATATCCATGCATGTTTTGCCTTTTACCACCAATCACAACAAACCCCTAAGAACACGTTGCGGGGTTTCATTCTCCGAACACGACTCAAGTCGTGGCCCAGGATGGGCAGGCACCAAGCTTTACATAGAGGACTGAATTCCGATAGATCAACGCTGGGAAGACACAACTCCCCCCACCAAAAGATAGAGGCCACCGACCAGGTCATCGCATTCCAGGCGACGTCGAGTATATCTGCACCCTTCCCTAGGCAGGGTGCCTTTGGATGCCACATCATGAACAGATGTTCCTGAGGACAATCATGCCAACCTACGCATAGCAAGAACTTTGGGCGAACAGTGGTGTAAGTACAGGAATTAACGGGAGAAGTCCCACAAGTACAAAGAGGTCGACGAGGTACATCACGCCCACTCAGACATATGGCTCCATCTAGTCAACGCTATATTGGAGACCCCGAACGTAGGAATCTGGAGGCTCGCCAGAGCAGTTGTAACGAGGTCACGGCTCTGGAAAATCAAGACTCAGGATAAGCGGATGATGGGGGACGAAGCTCGCCCGACTCATGGAAAGGATAGGGAGATCGAAGAGCTAGAAAGGAAACTTTCTGAGGCTCAGGCAACCATCGAAGTATTAAGGACTGCAGTAGGAGACAAGTCCAAGCCGCTCAGGACTCCGATCATGTCGGACGACCAGCGACCATGAGATCTCAAAATATACCTCTACCTAAAACCAAGGGTTCGTCGAGCGTTTTTCTTGCCAGTTCGGTAAGAAGACTTCTGTACTGAGCTGGGTAATAAACCCACGTGCAACTGCGCGGTAACAGACTATTTTACCTGTAATATCGTTTCTCTGCAAATTCTCTACCGGTTTTGGCTGCCTCAAAGGTGTGCGATTAAACAAACTTCAAATCTACACCCCACCCTCGCCCGCGCCATTAGCGCCGACGGTTTGTTTTCTGAAAACTCTCCATTTCTTCGCCGGTTATTTTTATATTTAACATTAACTCGCCTCTGTCTTATAGCTTTGCTTAGCAGTTAACCGTTTATTACCCTCTGTTTCTTCACCGTGTCTTATGTAGCAAATTTTGCAGCAGCTCACCTTTGCCCCACTCACACCTTAAACAAAGGCGGCGGCTACCTAGGGGTTTTATTTCGAAAATAATCCACTTTAAAAAAAACTTCAAAGCCAGAAGCGAAATTTGCGTCCTGTCGCTAAAATTCTGCTTACGGCACCTTATAGTGAAGCGAAGACCTAAAAGACTCCTCTTCCGCTCCTTTGTCTAATACAAAGCACGGGTTACGTAAACTAAATTTTCCTTTCTGTTAGAATTTATCACTCTTACAGGACTTACAGATCTGTTAGGCTCTGGAATATAGTGGCTTGTACGCTATAGTTCAACACTGGGAATACTAAACAGCCCTGTAACGCAGGGCTGTAAACAACTGTTATAGTGGGCTAGTTAGGCTTCACAAAGCTTGTTGCAGTTGTAGGTGCAGTTGTATTATTTCTACCACCTGTAAACCCTCCGGGCTGTAGTCAGAGCCCCGCACGCTAGCTAGAGCTCGTACGGTAGCCGGTGAATTCCGCAAAACTATTTAGTATGGAAAATTTTACAAATCGACTCGCGGACATACAAATGAACCACCTCGTCGCACAATGAAAATTGTCAGAAAGAAGGGGGATCAGAGGCCCTGGGCATCTAGTCAGCGGAGCTGACTGGATGCCTGGCACTGCCAGAACGCCAGTGAGCAAGCCACTGGAGTGACGAGGCCTGAATCCTGCAGAATGACAAGCAATAGAATCACGCAGTTGCAACCCCTTCAATTCCACAGAATCCAGAGTGCGGTGCTTCTGACACCTCTAGGCATCTAGTCAGCGGAGCTGACTGGAGCCTAGCACTGCCAGGACGCCAGTCAAACTAAGCCACTGTAAGGCAGAATCTGAGTCCTATAGAAAGATCATATAAGGAGGTTCTGGCTGCAAGTCAGAACCGCAGAAGATAAGACAAGCAATACAAATCACACAGTTGCAACCCCATCAGTTTCACCTGAATCCAGTGTGCTGCGCTTCTGACAAGAACTGCCATTGACATCAATAGCGAACATCTGTATCGTTGCAAATTGAATATTATATTACGACGTCTCTGCATCCCATTAGGCCGCTTTTTTCCCCAGCTGATAGCCAGAAGGTGACAGGTCCAGGTGTGGTGGACACCCCCATATGCAACCTTGGCGTATCGTTGAAAGACGGGATGTGATTGGCTGAATCCAAATGCTAGCCTGACTGGCATTGCTGAAAACCTGGAGTGCTCCTGCCGTGGTTCAAAAGGGAGGGTTCCCCCACATCAGGTTGACAACTTTTCTACCTCCTAACTTCACACCTCGCCATCCAAGTCTAAAAAATGGCTGATTTTGATTCCGCGCCCAACTCGTCCGAACAAACACTGACCTTCGACCTGGAATCCGCATTTCTTGCCTACACGCAGTATGAGAACCGCGACGCTCTTTCCTCAATTCTAGAAAACTCGAAATCTGTCCATTCGCTCCGCAAGGAAGACTTGCTCTCCACATTGCTGCACCATGCAGTCTCGCGCGGCTACAGTTCCGATGTCCAAGCGATGCTCGACGCCGGCGTTTCCCCCCTCCTCCCCTCCAAGAACCCCCCACAGGACTTCAATGAAGAATACAAACGAGAGTGCGACACAGAATACATCATGGCAGCCTACATACCTCTCCATACTGCAGCCCAGTACGGACAGCGCGACATTGCGCGCTTGCTCTGGAACCAGGGAGGTCTAGAGTATCGTTTTAAGGTCGTTTCTCCATACGATACGTACTTGAACCCCCAACATGTCTCATCCATTGAGGTTGCGGCAAAGTACGGGCATGCCAAGCTAGTTGAGGACTTCCTGGAGCGGGCTCCTTGGATGAAGGAAGAGTTGCGGAGGGCACTGATCGCCGCCGCGGAGAATTGGTACGACGACGTCATTGCTTTACTTCTGGAAAGAGCCGCCGTGTTGGCTCCAACCGACGTCAGGATACATCAGTCGAACCCGAAAAGAAATACTTGTTTGTCCAGGCAACGACCCGACGATGAGAAGTTTTCCGCCGAAACCATCAAGGCTGCGTTGGCTGCGACCCTTGAGAAGTCAAGTTGCGAGGACGATGCTGTCGCAAGACAGTACACGACGGTTTGCCACCTTGTCGACGCAATTGGGGATTCTTGGGATGGGAACATCGGCTTTTCGTCAGACCCCATGCTTCTTTCAGCAATTTCGCCCAGACATCCCGGGAGCCCACATCTCGGTGCCTTGAGGGCGCTGCTCGATAAGGGCACCGACCCCAACGTCCAGGGAGCCAACGGAAGGATGCCACTGCACCTTTCAGTCAATATCGCTACCACCGAAGCACTCCTGCGGCATGGAGCGTCACCCGAGTTGGCAGACCATGAAGGGGAAACTCCTATGCACACCATTGCAAAGAATGGCACACTGGAGCAGCTGAAGCTGTATTTGGACTACTGTCATGATCCAGACGTCGCGCTCCGCCAATTCACTGTCCGCGGAGAGTCTTTGCTTCACTACGCCGCCGCTGCAGGCAAGGACATCGACGTCGTCGAATTCCTCATCAGCCGTGGGCTCGACGTCAACGCTGTTACCAACAACGGCTGGACTCCGCTTATTTGTGCTCTGATGCCGACCTCCGACAGGGAGGTTTCAGACACTGTTAAAATCGCCAAACTTTTGTTGCAACACGGCACACTTGCGGAAACAGTCACGGCGGAGAGTTGGACGCCGATGCATGCCCTCGCCTCCTGGCCGTGGCTAGGTGACATGGATACCACCACCACACAACACCAATTCCAATAACGAAGGCCACAACGACAACGACGACGATGACGTAATGCCGCCACACTACCCTACGCCAGTGAAGGCTCAAATTCGAGGCACAGCAGCTTATCTTAACGCCCACCACATACTGTACTTCAAGACCGATTTATTCACCTATTTTAATATCCATAAACGACAAGGCTGGGCTATTTTAAACAGCGACACTGATCGAAGGTATCTAGAGTATAAGAAAAGGGAACGAAAGTCCATTATTACACTAACTAACCTACGACAAATGGAAGAGATATTATAGAAGTACGGGTTTACTGCCCGGCAACTAAGTTAGAACACGCTTGCTAACAAGGCCGGTATTAAGGCTAACACTTGAACAGTTAAGCAAGTAATAGGCACATTACAATATCAGAAGTGTATTACGTATAAGAAAGGATATGTTTCACCTTTAAATACTAAGCAAAGGGATAAGGCTGCTTAACTTACGCTTTCCTACCGTCTAACGCTGAACGACTGGCGGGATATTTAATAGTTAGATAAGTGCTATTTTACTATAAGGTAGTTGTTAAACTTCAGGAACCTACAGAGCTGTAGTACAGCGGCTGTGGCTCAGAGGAAGAAGTGCGTACTGGTCCAAGCTGTACTACAGTGCCTACGGCACTGTAGGAAGCAAATAAAGGCCTGAATTACAAGGCAGTGCTACTGTAAATAAAGGTATCTCAGTGAATATTAAAGCTGGAAACAAGAGGATCCGGAAGGCAGTGCCTTGTACAATGACTGAAGTAGAGTGAAGTTGCTTGCTTGACTAGAATTAGATATAAGAGAGGAGAGGGCCTGTTATAGGCTGTGGGAGGCTCTGGAATTCTTCTAGAGCCTTTTATAAGGTGAAACTGACTAATATAATAATGGAATAATATTGTTCTGAACCATTCTTTGTGGTTCTGCTAACGTAGTGGCTGACGTGGTCACTGTGATGCTCTAGTTGGTTCTGTAGGGCAGTAGCCCCACTGGATTCAGGGGGTTTGTTGCGACCTGCTCTTGACGAGGACCCGAGGGGGGCCCGGACAAGATAAGACAGAGCGTATGGCAGGACGCCAAGCTTAAGGGGTAATCTAAAGACGGCTTGTTGAGCTAGCACTCCTAGACGAGAGTACACTGTCACTGTAGGTCGCTGTCACTATAATGCACAGAGGGAAGTCTGAACAGTAGGACATAAATGAACAATGTAATACTAGCGTGAGGAACCAGAGTCCCTCACGGCCATCGTGGGCACGATGATGACTATCTATACCAGCTACCTAAGTGTCCCGACGTTTGCTTGTTGTGTTCACGGGACACTGTCCCGACCTCTGTTGTCCCGAGGCCCGGGACACTTCTAACTGGTCGTAGGGGCTTCGGGTCTTTGCACCCCTGGCCCAGTGCGCAGTACCGTGGGTACTGTCTCCGTACAGTTCCTTTCGCGGGGGACACGTCGGGCCGCGCCGGCCCAGGTGACGGCCTGCAGGGTCGTCGCAGGGTTCCACCCTCCTGGGTTCTAGAAGATTCGTCCAGTGGTTACGGGGTACGCAACCACGCAACAGCCAAAGGCTGTTGCTTGCTGGAAGCCCCTGTAACACAGGGCGTTCACAGGGCACTCAGTAGCTAGAAATTAACAGGGATAAATACAGAGATCCCGTTTTCGTGCCCCCCTAACCTATAAACGAAGACTTAAGAGCATATGATTATCAGTACTGGTATATCATTACTATGCCAGATTCCGAGCTGGGATATTACGTACCATCCCAAAATTCAAGCTGTGGTATTCTGGGCCAAAATTCGGGTCCAAGACTAGCCTGGAAAACGCTGGACGCCTGGTGAGTGGTCCGACGCAGCTCGGCCCTCTGGCGAGCCCAATTCTAGGTTCCATAACAGTTTCACTGCGTCGCCCAAGCACCGGGCCAGAAAAGTACGGATTGGCGGTCCCAAAATCTGGCCTCTGCCTTTCCGCTAACCATCATAACACGAATTCTGTCTACCCTGTCGGTGCAGCTGTGCCAGGTGTCTGCAGCTGTCATACCTGTGCGGAGGAGTTTTGATAAAACTGCCCAGGACGCAGCTCGCACTCGGAAAATACTTTCCATGGTGACTCGCTTCTTACGGAGCTAGGGGCTTTGAATTCTTCACTAGCAGAACCACCTATTTTCATTATTTAGGTTACCCTGTTCGAATATACTAAGACCTGCAAACTTAACGCTCACTCTCGCCATAGGAACATCGCAGGAGCTCATAACGCCCTAAGCTTAACCAGCCGCGGAAACGCAGTGCCTATCCGTGTAACACAGCATCAATACCACATTCCATCATAATAGTGCTTTATCCGCTACTTAGCCGGCTTCTTAAATTTGTCTCTGGAAGACGTAGGTCTTCAACATAGCTTCTGCTGTCGTAATATCAGCTTGCCGTCCTCATCAGAAGAGAAGTAGGTGTCACACGGGTAGGATTAGGGTGATGGAATGGAGCACCAGGCATTGTGGTCTGGAGCTGACTAGGTGCGGGGTTGGTGGCGAATCTGGGCCATCTAAGCTGAACTGACGCAGTCAGTTCAGCTCGCATGAACATCGGCTACATCCAACGATTGGTATAAGAAGCCCTCTCTGGTTCTGCCAGAGAGTGGAGGGCAACGACCTTGAGGCTATAGAAGATTATTAGTCATTGCTCACCCTAGCTCAGGCTCGCCTCAGTCCTTGATCAGGATTTGCTTAGACTGGCTCACCTTTGCTCACCCTAATTGCTATTTTCGGCAGGCTGCGCCACTGCATGCGAATTGCTTCAACTCTAGCCGAGGCGGTCCAGAACTGGTCCCATATACAAAGATGGCTAAAATAAGTCCCATTTTTGAAACTATATGCCTTTTTTACTTACCTACTTTAGCACTAACTTGTCTTCGTTAGCGACAAACTGCTCCGACTACTCTTCCCTCCAAGTCTCGGGCTTACACCTCTTACAAGCCTAAGAACACTTCCGTCCAATCCTGGATTCATCAACATGCCTCGATAAGACGCTACGATTCAATATAGTACTAGGACTAAAAACGTTAGATATAGAAAATACTGTTATTAAACGGGCTAAAAAGAGGGACCTTACGGTGGACCGCTCTAAGATTAACCTTCAAATAGTTTAGAGGAATCTGAGGCCTAAGTGTGAGATCAACGAACGGCACAAAGAAACAATGAATGTTAGAATAAACATGAGATTGTGGTGATGATACAAGAAAGAAAGGAACGGCCGCGGTTAACAGCGGCGTCAGCATTAACTGATGTTACGTTGAAAGAACCTCCCACTATCACACCACAGCCGGTCTCGTTGGCTGCTAAAGAGAGACTCACTACCTTGAAGATACTTACACCTAGGCAAAGTTTTACTATATCATCCACGTCGCTAATCAGTAGCCGATTTGTTTATACGCCGTACTGTTCCCGGTTCGATTTTTAACCGGCGTCCGGTTACAATTCTTTTAATAAAGTGTCTGGCTTGAAGGTAGGTTGGGAAGATCCTAGCACGACAGGCGGCTCAGGCTGGCGAACCAGCATGTGTGCTTTTGTCATCCCGCCATCTATTCTGATCCAAGGCTTTCATCCGATTCATCCTCTTGCCAACAAGAACACGACAACACAAAATACGAGGAGTGCATGGATATACAAAGATCTCGCTGTGTCATCCAGGAAGCGGCATTTGCAGAGAACTCGGTCATCTTCTGCAGCGATCGCCGGGTCGAGATGTCCGACTTTACCCATGCTGTAGGCGTGGTGCGGTGGGAAGCCGATCGCGAGCTCCAACCTGCCGACGACGCGAGCCGGCTCCGTGATCAGTTTCTGTCCAACTTTAGAGACTCGCCGGCGACGAGGCTACTGGACATTATAGGTACCGCGTTTTTTCCGACGGAGTCAAGGCGTCGTTCTCCGAGACTGTCCGCTATTGTCCCTCGAGACACTCATAGACCTGAGCTCGTTCCGCGAGACGAAGAAGCCCCACGATGCCATCTTTGCGCTTCTGAGCCTCGCCAATGACACGGAGAATGCCCCCCATCGTGGACTACCGCCGCAAAGCACTTGACGTATTTTGCCGACTTCGTCCTGTACTGTTGCCGGTCAGGGTATCTGGATATCATCTGTCGGCCGTGGGCACCTCTCTCGCCCTCTGGCGTGTTCACAATGGAAGAGCTCGACCAGCTTCAGGAAATGAGAAGGTGCTCCTGGGTGCGACCGGCGAATCCTCCGGTATTCGACAGCTCCCTAAGTCGACTACAGCAGACGTTACTGTTGGGGACCGCCCTGCAGCGGACCTATAATGCTCACGATGGCAGCGCACTTCGGGTGTACCTGGGAACAATAGGGCGTTCGAGAGCGTGTAACGGATCATTGCATGTAACCGGTATCGTGCTGGGTAATATTACGCAGGAGTTAGCGAGGATGGCGGATGCCATCATAACGGGGGAATGTCTGGCTATTCTCGGAACGACCAACGACTTGTTCGGTGGACGAAACGGGAGCAATGTCCCCGACGTGGTCTGGAGAACGCTATGTGGCAGCCGTGATCGCAAGGGGCGGCCTGCGCCACCGGGATACCGGTCGGCGATCGTCCAGGTGATGCGACTTAAATACGCCCTGACCGGATGGAGTACAACGCATGCCGGCCAGGTAGAGACCATGCCCAGCCTCGACGTTGAGCAATTGTTGGAACAGGAACTCTCGGAGGGTGTCGAAGAGGTCCTAAATGTGATCCGGGGCGTGGTATGTAATCGGAGGACTTTCAGGGGTGAGGAGGCCGGTAGGGGCTGAGGAACGATTGCCGGTCTGGTCCCCCAGGCCGCTAGGATCGGAGACCAGGCGTGAATTCTGTATGGGTGCAGCGTCCCTGTCATTTTACGAAAGAGGCTCCACTCGAGCAGCAACTCATGGCATTGGCAGCTCATTGGGGAGGCATATGTTGATGGGTTTATGGACGGTGAAGCGTTGCGTCGTCTTTTACCAGCTACCCGCCGTTCTTTGGATGTTATATCTGAAATTCGATAAACACATAGCCAAGGGAGGCAAAGACAGCTTACGCTTTATCGAGATTATTGTCGGACCGCGGAAATTCAGAGTAATGGGGGGTTTTGCAGGAATCGGTATCTGTAATGACCTGTAATAAGGAAGAGGCATCTATGGGGGGAGGAGTGTGGTGTGAGAGATCGGTAGAATGGCCTGCCAGAACCACAGTGCTTGGGAAGCTTGGCAACTGCCACCTCGTGTGTGGGCGCCTCCCGGATTCAGCGTCTGAGGCGCGTTTTCCCTTTAACTGGGGGTTTTGCCGGTCCCGAAGAATAGGTGCTTGACTTGATCTGCAGCGATCTTTGAAGGCCCTCGGCTCCGTCGTTTAAGAGTAGGTACGGAATACTCACTTCCTAACCGCCAAGTGCTAAAAGTATTGGCCAAGTGTTGACAGCGTTGACCAACCGTTGGCGGCGTTGGCTAACGGCTGTATCGAGCCAACTGTCTAAGCCCTCTATATGTTGACGGTTGATAGGTTGGGGGGGCGGGGGGGGGACGAAGAGAAACCCGTTTGGTCCATGTCGATAAGCGAGCAGTTACGGAGTATGGAGCGGTGTAATAGAACTTCGTTGAACACCTAGGTACTGAGGTATAAAGACTGACACAGTTCGATCTTGACCAAAAGAAACACAAGTGCTCTGGAACCTCTTCCCGTATGTCGCCCCACAAGGAATGACTAGGTAATCATGTGTCATGAAATCACAGCTGGGGCTCTACGCCCCCAGTACGCGTCAGCTCCGCCTGCAACTCCTCGAGATACGCTTCCAACCCGAGCTGGTGGTCCGGCTCGAGCTTGTCCTGGAGCGCCACCTTGCAACGCAGGACATCCTTTTGGATTATGCACTTGTCCAGCTCGTTCTTCGCTTCCTTGATCTGCTCGGCCGTGCCACCGGTACGCTCCAGGCGGTTTGACCGGGCCTTGCACTTTACGATGTTCTCGTCGAGTTGGCCCATTGTTTGCGTGTACTTGCTTGGAATCGCTGACAGGAGGGCATCTGGTTAGCTCCAGGGGCCTGTACTGCGGGGATGGGACGTGGCAGGTTGAATTTGTTTGTTTTAGGGCTGAGGAGGACGTACTGTATGTTTTCATGAACGTGCTTCCCTTGGCGATCCTTTCCTTGTCGAGGGTTTTTTCCTGGCCGCCGCCCATTGTGCTATACGACTTGTCGGATATTGATTTGGTAGCGATCTGAAAAGAATAACCGGGAGATATGAGGAGGCTAGCAGTTTTGTTGGGAGGGTATTGTAGGTATCGAGGTATAGATATGTGACGGAGGGAAGATAGGAGCGCAGAACTCGCTGGGGTTGAGAGATTGGCCGTCTTGGGTCCTGGACCTAATATAAACCGAGACGGAGCACCTTCGGGGTCGCCACTGTTCCACCTTCTTCGCGCTCTGATCCTCTTTTTTGCGACCTTTCGTTCATGCACCTGCGGTACATTCGGCGAGCCGATATGCACGTTATCACACTCTCGACCAAATAGGGACGTATTATTGTAGCCTTCTTGACATCCTTGAGAACGGCTGGGCTGCTTGAGGCTTGAGGTTAAAATCGGGGTAATTCGGGAAGGGAGCAGTGTCTGGATGGTGGAGGACGGGAACGAGGTGTGGGGGTGGTGAACCGGTGTGGGCGGGATACCGAAACCTCAGCTAGGTGTGCCAGCTAGGTGTGTCTGCTCATATTACCTAAGGCGTGGAAACACAACTTCCAGCTCAGCTCAGCTAATTTACACATTTGTGTAAACGCACTGATTGGCTAGAGATATCTGCAGTCCTCAGGGATCTTTTTGGTTGCACAGCATGGTCATATGCAACCTGCGACGCCCTTGTGCCATGGCTGCCTAGGTGCGGGGATATTTCCGAAGAGGGGGCATGGGAGTGATCTGAGGTTATCTAGATGTTGACAGAGTCGCTCGGAATTCGTCAACAGATTGGTGTTTGTAAGTTGACTCTTCATCCAGAACGAGTTTTGTATCGAAAGAATGGAAACCTTAAGGTTGTCCCTGGAAAAGCCTGACCCAAGGTTGCTTGGCTTTTCTGCGATGCCTTGGGTCTCTCTAATGGAGGTGAGCACAGGCAAGGCTGTAGCCTGCAGATATCCCAGGCAGCTGATAGGACCGCAGCACGAGGAAGCGTGTGGTTGCACTACATGTACATACTACTGTCGAGCCATTTTTGCGCGAATGGTAGTCCTAGTCCGTTCTTATCGATGGCAACGAAGATGCCAGAGTGCCCAAGGGTGCCACACGGCTAGCATTCGCTCAGGGTAAGATAAACAGGATTTGCCATTGGCCTGGCTACGTGAAGAAGGAGGAGGGTTAGTAACGATACTGTTTAAGTCCACGCGGAAGTCTGCTGTAATGTCACGGGACAAAGCGCGTGGTGACAGAAAAGAGATGTACCTCACCAGTTTGTTGACAATACTAGCTCCACCGTACACCGAGTGCTCCAGACCTAAGATCTGCCAGGTAGACATCGACCAACACTGCCGCCCCTTTTCTATTTACCGCTCCATCTTTTCTTCTTTTCCTATGAAATTGAGATAATGTCTGTGGCGATGAACCTGGGTACTTGAATTTCCTCTCTCCTCTGCAATTTTGCTGTACAAAATTGGAGCCCAATGGCCTGAGAGGCCCTAACTTCTTGCACTCGAAAGCCCCGGTTTCCACCCAGGAGGCTTTCATTGGTTACCAGAGCTGAATGTTGACCCGGGGCGGACAACAGCTTATGCTGATCAATTCTGCTCCATGCGATGGAGTCGATACGAAGGCGCGGCAACGGCGACAAATGGGATAAATACCGGGTATCCGCCCCAATGAGCTTCACTCGAAGTGCATCTCTGCAGTGCACAACAGATGCAATGCACCAAGGCATCGTCAGATATCGCCAGCAGAAAATTCCTCAAGGGGCGAGCCCTGGTGGGGCGTTGGGCTTTAAGTTCTCTCCCCCCTGCGTGCAAGTGAGCAATGGGACCATCTGAAACCTGCTTCGGATTTCAACCAAGCCAAAGGTACCTATCTCACCACATCAGCCAAGACATTTCATCACGAGACCCAATCCACCTATTGTCCCATGGCGCTCTCATCTCGCACATCTAGCTCGGTCCCGTCCAGCCCCCTGAGTGAAAAGTCCGGATCGAGCCGTACATCGGCGCCGCTGCTGACCAGCCACAACCGACGCCTCACGCAAACCCATAGTACGGGGCACCATGACGATGTCGAGCCAGCAATACCATCAGCCACAATAAGAGGATGGAGCCCATCGAACGATGACAGTGTGCCCTACGGCTGGCCGCGGCTGGCAAAAGTCATGGCCGAACGCCCGACCCTCCAGTCGTTCTCACGCTTCCACGAGGCCAACATGAAGAACCTACTGTACTACCAGGTCCAAATTGCCAAGCTCGAGAGGGAGCTCAAGGAAGGGGAGTGGGACGACTTGAAGAATACGGCCAACATGGAGAAGTCCGAACAGCAGGCCTGCTTCGCCGAAATTATGGTTGGGGAGCCGTCCTCGCAGCAGTGGAAGCTCGTTCTGGAGCTGCGCAAATGTCTCCATCAGTACAGTGAGATATCCCCTCTCTCTCCCACTTGGTCTTGCCATAACCCACAAGAACTTTCTAACCAAGATGCCTTGACAGATAGAGCCCTAATCGAACTCTCCCAGGTCTCTGCACTTCCCGAGCCCAGCACGGTAAACGTTCAAGCCCTCTTCGAGTGGCTGACCGACACGACGGACGGCAAGGGCAACAGTAACGTCGCTGGTTGCGGGAGCAAGGCATGGGGCGACCACTGCAACGTCCCGCAACCACCCGGGCTACCCGAACGATTTCGGGCCCTCGTCCGCAGCACTTTTCTGTTCTGGAAGGACCAGCCGGACCGGATGAACTGCAACCTCGTGGTACCGTGCAAGGTCGAAGATCGAGATGGGTTTACCGGCTGGGTGGCCGATTACTGGACCCCGTTCTGGGTAGCGCTCAAGAAACACCGAAAGGGCGAGGACGACAACGCGGCGAACAAGAGCGATCCAGCCGAGGTGAGTATCGGATTCTATCCCATATAAATCCCCATATATATGTTATGCAGGTCTCAACCGTTGATACCGTCCAGGACACATTTGAGACACACTCAGAGAAGAACATGCAGCGATTCACCGCGGCCGTGGCCACCGTCGTCGCCTGTCTACTCCCGACCCTGGCCATCGGCGTGCTGACCACGGCGCGCGGCATGACCCAAATACTCCTTTACATTGGCGGCTTCACCGCCCTGTTTGCCATCGGTCTGATGATCCTGGCCAAGGACACGTCGACGGTGCAAATCTTTACCGCCACGGCTGCGTATGTGCTACCAATTGCTCAGGACGCCACCCTTAAAGGCTGTTACTTTGGCTAACCTTTTGTCCGCCCAACATCAAGCTTCTCGGCTGTGCTGGTAGTATTCGTGCAGAACCAGCAAAGCTAACTGAGATACTGGGGCAAGCTCGCTGGTGGCCGGATTGTCTGAGGCGCATACCGATGTGGTACAATACAGATCAGGGTGTGGCACGTTAATCAGGACCTGGATGACATAAGAACACGGGAGAGAGGACACAGTTTCCCTGTCCCAACTAATCCGCTGGATATGGTGATGACCGTGTATTCGTTTCGTTCGGAATGCGATGGAATCCGTGAGATTGGTATTATTGTGCCTCCTTTGCATTTGGACAGATCCACTCGACTAGAGTGAGTTAGGGCCGCTATAGAAATATTGTCTGGCAAGATGAGTTTGCTAGTGATGCTGCTGGTTTGGACCTTTCCGTCTTGTGCTATGGGGAAGTTTCCTCGTACAAGTACCCCTAAAACTGCTTCATTGAGGTCAGCTTCTGACCTGCATACTGAATAATTCAATGATCCGCATGGGCTGACACGGCAAGCTCTCATAGAACAGACACCGCGTGCACAAGCCTCTGCTTGACTTTGTTTCTCAGAAGGTCGGCCCGAGCAGCACTATCATCATGGTGACGCATCATCCCTCGCCTCCTAACATGGTCGCCTGTCCCGCCAAGCCCAGGGCTGCGTCAATCGATCGCTCTCTGATTTCTCCTGGACGCTCGACATCAACTACAAAGGCCTTCTCCAGATCAGCGACCCGCAGAACCACACCCTCCCGTCTTGGGCAAACGTCCCATTCGTAGTCCACAACTCGGCCACAGATGCGACCATCACCTGTAGCTACAACGAAACTCAGGTCATGGGCCTCAGCACCTACCCCTATCTGACCTGCTACACCCCGCCCTCTCTCCCAACCTATCCGGACCTCACAAAGTTCACCTCTGATCGCTCGTCCGATACAAACATCTCAAGCACCTCGCAGATGTATTTCGATCAGACCTGGGTGTGTCCTGGCGGGGCAGGACAGGAGTCGTATGTATTTCCTAGCTTCCACAGTACAAGGTGTGGCATGAATGAACGATAACTAAGTCCCCAATGCATCATTCCAGGTATACATTCTCGGCCTCCGCAAATTTCGAGTTTGTGCTGCCCTGCACTTTTGTCGCTTATCAGAATTTAGACTGGGCCCCCGGCGAGGTATTTTCGGCATAGGAGGAGGAATGATCGGCTTCGGAGTTGGAGTATATACCGTTGAGCGTCAGTGTTGCGCCGGATCAGGACGGGGCCAAAAAGTGAGAGACAACTTGTGTCTCGGTCCCGACATTTCAAAGGTACCTTAGTTGTGATCAAAAGTTCAGTCGAATGACCTCGAACTAGCACATTGTATTAGAGAATATTCAGAAACTTGGAATTACCTGAAAACATTTTGGTATCGCCAAGCTTGAGCCTCTGTTCCCTGAGAAAGAACTCAGTGTCAATGCCGTTACTGCACATTCTAACTCCCACTATTAAACCTCCCCTTCCTGTCTTCCCGATTGTGGTCAGTCATGGCAAAATCTTTTCTCAAGGAACGATAGGTACTAAACGAAATCTCTCAAACCCATGTTGTGTGCCGTTGCTCCAATGCTAGTTGCCCAACATCACACCACGTGGTAGAACACGATCTTTGATCACCTACCTCCGCATCCACCCACCAATCACAACACAGCCTCTCGCGCCACAACACCACCCCAAAGTTAGCTGCCGCAAATACGAGCCCTGACATGGCGTACATACATACAGTACCACCGAGCATTAGAACATCAACCTGTTGACACTAGACCGCAGCATAAACACAGCATAATAAGCCGCGACACCCAGCCAGCCCTGCAGCATACCAGAATGTGGTACCTCCAAACTACATCCAACCTCCAGCAAACAAACACAACCCCACATCCACCATGATCTACACCAAACTACCCCTCCTCCTCTGCCTCATCCCCCTCGCAACGTCCGCTCCAGGCGGCCACCCCCCCCGGCCCTCTGCATCACCCAAACCAACCCCCTAAACC
>Ga0247760_1001208_pt1 | contig 25063 bp, 26 predicted proteins | sample UWRJL171409R4_FD_179936 | JGI IMG/M metagenome (GOLD analysis project Ga0247760, IMG submission 179936) | Plant litter microbial communities from Arlington Agricultural Research Station in Wisconsin, United States - UWRJ-L171-409R-4 | ecosystem: Environmental > Terrestrial > Plant litter >... | reverse complement strand
TTACGTTCTGTTACGGGCTGAGAATCTTTCTAGTATTAAATTTCGGCCATATGCTTTTATACCCCGCCCCCCCCCCCAAAACTATCAGATTTGAGAGTATATATCAACTAGATGGAACAGCTTGTTACGAAGGATTTCAGTAAAATACAAGTTTGTCAGGCCAATCTCAAGACCCATTGACCTCTCTGTTAGTACTTTGTACCAATGTCAGTCCCAATGTCAGTCATCTCAGCCTGGAATAGTGCCTCAAAAAAAAAGGAAGGAGCGGCCCAGTCTGCCAGTCAACTAGCTAGCAAATACCTAGCTAATCCATCGGCTGGCCATAAACAATGGTAGACTATACAAAATTCCTCACTCCATCACCACAGCGATCATCACTAACATTGCCATACTATCTCGTATCACAGGCACGCAACAGGCCCAATTGATACAATCAATATAACCAGCCAACTAGATTTACAGGCTAGTTGTCACGGTGCCGACCTTGAACTGGGGGAAAGGACTTGTTATTATACGAAGAAAGGAAGAGGGAGCAGTGCTGTACCGGGTGGCTATTTACTTAGGGTCTGGTGGATCACGGGTGGGTGCCGAGTCGGTGGCGACCCGACGCGACCCAAGGTTGTTTGGTGCTGTGACACTAGTCAGACTGCGGGCGATGTGCAGCTGGAGAATTACAGCCCAACAACTGGATTCTTGACGGGCTTTTCAGCCTGACGTTGTTTTGTATTCTCTGACACACTGCTACTGAGCTGACATGCTGTCTCGGCTCTAAGGTAAGTTACTAGCACCGCACTTTCAAACACCTAAAATGTTCGCTGTGAGCCATGTCCAAAGGGGGGGTCCGCGCTGTATGGGACTTTTCCTGCCTCTTCACACACTCTTCTTCGCACATCGTCCTAACAACCATACCGTCTTCTTCGCCACCTAACCAAACACATTATCAGAATACCGTCGCCAACCAGCGAGCCATAGTATTGATAACGAAAAGCGTATAGTTGTTGATGACGATCACGCCGTGCGCCAAGGCGATGAGCATATCCAGGATCACAATGGCCAGCCGCCTGAAGAGTTGTGCCAGGAAATCGGATAAACTCAACCGGCCAAAGGAGTGATGCAACGCCCCTCGTGCCCAGGCAAGCGCCCCAGCGCCTCGGGGCCCGGAGAGTATTCCGGCTGGTATTTCCTGCAGGATAGCCAGCGGCACTCCCCAGTCCCAGTTCCTGGCGGGTATGTAATCCAACCGGATCAAAACCCCAATCACTAGCAGCGTGACAGCTAGCGCATTGACCAGCATCATACAGACATTCAATCTCCTTATGACTCGGCGCGGGCCACCGGAAACAGGGAGGGTGCCTGACATCTGCGGAACTGCGGCCGCGCCTCGAGATCGTCCTCTCCCACTGGTCGCAGGCGGCGTTAGGAGGACTGGCGCAGCCCTCGAATCTCTGGGCGTCACTCTCTGCGCGGCAGCGTTGTTGGACCGTGCAATGGCCCTGCCTTCGCCGTCTGAGGCATCATCACGTGGGCTCTCTGAGGGCCTTCTCTCTGAGCCATGGGGAGGCGGACGGTCCTGTGTTTCGGGCGTCACACCACGTTCACCACCGAATCCTCGCGCAATGGCGCGATACGATCGTCCAGGCAAACACCACAACCAAGCCAGGATCTCTAAGAAGAATTCCACATCGTCATCGTCTTGTTCCCCCCACGTCTGTCTCAGGTGACCCGACCAGTACCAAATGAATGCGAAGCAATAACACATAAAACCCCAAACATTGGACAGGCCGTAGAGGATCCTCGCGTAGAAGCTTGCATTCTTGCGGATATGATCCTGCAGGTGGGGGGTGTCTTCTTCCACCTCGTAATGATCAGCGATTCCACCCAGGTGATGCACGACTTGGGCTCTGGTAATCATCTCGACCGTCTGTCTCGTAGAGGGGCCCTCGCATGGCTTCGGGTTCGCCGTATAGCGAATCAACAAAGGCCAGCAGATTATTTGAACTTTGGCGATGCGCTCTGGCTGATAGTGACCCTGGGGGTAGTCATCCTCGCCGTCAGCATCATCATCATCATCGCCATCACCATTGTTGTTGGCGTTCCCCTCGCCATCGGGACCGCCGTCACGGACATCAAGTCTCCTGGGTGGCTGTGGTAGACCTGCCGCTCTCCACGCGGCCTCGACATCAGCATCCTCAACGGCCCTCTTCGACTCCGTGTAGAGTTCTCCATCGGCCTGGTCGTGTTCAAGCTGCCACGGCTCCCCAACAAACGGCCAATCGTAGCGAAAAATGGTGCGGGACCAGCGAACGCCGACTGCAAAATAGCCTGCCTCGGACACAATATGATGGAGATCCTGGCAGAAGGCGCGTATCGACTTGCTGCGCGCTTCGGGGAAGTGCAGATCCATGAATCGGAACAGCGGCATTAACAACTCGGCCATCTGGGCGTTTAAACTGTCAACTTCCTTCCAGAAGCGTTTTGGCAATGTTCTCGCACCGAGGGCGACTCGGATTGCTTGGCCACGGATGTCAGTCCTGGGGTATCCATCCCCAGAAAGGATGCCTATGTCCATGCTATCCAGCATAGCCTTCTGTTGCTCGTCGGCGCCGAAGAGCAGCTGATCCCAGACATGCCTTTGTAGTATTCTCGCGATGACGCCTTGAACGAGAAACTGCCGCCGCCTCCGGTCGGTGAGTAGTCTGTCCCAGCCCCCGTTGTAATTGTCCTGTCTTGCCACCATGTCCACATAATTTAGGAATTGCTTTGAGAATCCTACCCGCACCCAGGGATGTCGCTCGTTCTCGATGTCGCCGTACCCAAAATACCTCTCGGAGAAGTCGGCAACCCGGAGATAGAGGTGCACCCACACCAACTTGTACCAGTCCGTGGGAACCTCCCCATTGGGCGGCCACTCCTTGTGGAATCTGAGCCGTGTTGGTCGCCAGCTTTCATCTCGGGGCAGCATGTACCCCCACCCACGGATTCCATTGCCTTGGCTCTCGTCTGCTGGCCGAGCCTGGCTCTCGTCGATGCCCATATGACGAATCTTTGCCCTTCGCTGCTCGTCCTGCGGCGGCGCGGCGTAGGCTCCACCTTCGGGAACAACGGGAGGAAGTGTTCCCGGCCTGGGCCTTGCTGCCTCTACACCCAATGCTCGTCTAGATCTGCGGGGTGGCCGTGGTGTTGGCGTTCTAGGTGGCGTCCTCGCTGCTGCTGAACCTCCTTCTGCGCCTCCGGCCACCCGTCGTTCAGCAGCGCGCATTCGGTCTTCCATCCTTGCGATGAGTGAGGACCCGCTGGAGAAAGTGACCGACGATTGACGGACTGAAAGACTGACGGATGAATAGACCAAGGAATGTTTCCGCTTCTGTCTTTTTTCGGGCGTAAGTCTAGCTCCTAGTTAGGTAGCTACAGTAGAAAAGACTTCCTGTGTGGTGCTGATGATCAAATTAGGCAGACCATGCCGTGTTCCAGACTGAAGGGGTTTAAAATCGGGAGGTTCTTCGGTGCTCCAGGCTGTGTTGAGAAAAACAACAGTAGATTGATCAAGGGTCAGGAGAGAACTTGGGGGGTAGTGGTGATGTTGGGGTCAAAGAAAGCGAATGCGAACACTCCTGTCTGTTTGTTTGCTGTGGCTGGGACTGGCAAGACAAAGGGAATGGTTGCCATCACGCCGGAGACGGAAGACCATGGCTTGCAAACGCTCATCCGCTGTGTTAGAGAAGAGATTCCCCAAAGAGCTCGATGCAGTCTGGCTTATCAGGTCACAATCTATACAAATATTCACAGGTCTTAAGTGCTGGGTGGTCCCCATGGTGATAACACTGGAAACTTACAGTTGATCCCTCGGTTCCAGGCGCCGTCAATGCAAGGCTCAATTATTTAGACTGAAAGTGTAAACAACACGGGAACAAGACTGAAACATTGCCCAGAGTATCACCTCTGACATGGTAACAACGGCCCCGCAGACTGTTCCAGGGTGGCATCAGGCCGTCCTGTTTTGGTACTCATACAAGCGCCCGCCTATCCCCAACTCCGGCGAATCCTACTATCGTCTTGACGCGAGTGAAGCTCTTTGTTCCGTACCACTGCTTTGCCGACCCCATCCCGAATCAATCCCAAACGTGTCACATTCCCAATTCCGGCCCAGGTCGAAAACACCTCCCAAGACTCAATATTTCCTCAATCTCTCAGTTTACAACATCAACCATCATCCAACCTTGGGAAGATGGGTGTAGATCGTGACCCTTTCTAGCTCACAGTCCGCCCCACTCGGAAGCTTCTGCCCTTTGGGCAATGCAGCTACCATTGTGATGGCGATAATGCTGGTGCCAGGCTGCAGCGCCACCTCGAAAACCAACGCATTGGGCGGAAGCGGGTCCTCTGGGGCCGGTGTTGGTGTCCCTCTCATGATGTTGTGACCATTCACCGTCACGAAAAGGCGGTGATGTTGCAGCTTTTGGTCCAACGCCGCGATTATCGGGATAATCTGCAACTTAGACTGATTTGCTGGAATGTGCACTGTCAGACTCTGCTGCGCCAACCGCGGATCCGCAGGAATCTCTAGCCTGAATCTCCGTTCGGGCTGGACTGGGACACCGTAGAGAGTCCGGATCAAAATATTTTGAATGAGTGCATCGCCAAGTCCTAACCAAACGTCAGATATCTCCTTCAGTATAAATACGTTGTGAGAATGCACACACCTCTACCCGGAGCGCGGACCTTTTTGTCGTAAATTGCTGGCGCCGCAGGCGGAGCATGGCCGTTTTGTAGCGGCGTCGCCTGCCGGAGCGGCTGGGTCGGTGGTGGGACACCATTTGGCACAAATCCTGAGCCGTTGGCTTTGGGTGCCATTCCCGGCAACGGTTGAGCATCTCCGATCCGTCCAGCGCCAGCCAAAGATGGGCTCGGTGATGTCCCAGATGCAGAAAGGCTCCTTGCCTTTTCCAGCTGCGAATGCTGGAGGTTGATGCCAGGGGTAGTTGCAGAAGTTGCAGATTTATTCAACTCTTGGCTGAAGTCGGCGCGACTCGAGTCTGTCGAGTGGCCGCTTGGGAGCGCTGGCGATGCAGCACTGCTGCCTTTGTTGTCCTTCACATGGATGGTGATCCTCTTTGCGCTATGAACAGGTGTGGCCTCTTGCCCAGGAGCAACTTTGAGCTTGATCTTGGGCTGAGGTGGCTCTTGAACCGCCGCCTTCGCTTCTTTCAGCTCCTTCTCGAAGCATTCCTGGCATGGAGTCAGTGCGATGAGCCGCGCAGAAAAAGGAAAGTTTCACACCTTCAGTTCCGTAGCCAGATCATAGATAAGGCTCCCTTCTTCGTTGAAATAATGGGCATTATCCCACAAGAGACTTGCCCGCTCCTCGAATGCCGCCCACCCTTTAAAGTCGCTGACACCCGTCGCGGGCTGGCGTCCATGGATGCCTTTGACTTGCTTCTGCAACCCCTTGAGAGACAGCGGTTGGGTGATGACGGCAAAGTACTCCTTATAGCTGCGCGCCGGCAGGTTGATAAAGTCCAAGAAATATGGATCACTGTCCATGGTTAGTTTCTCCAGAGTAAAAAAGGGAAGACAGCTCTTACGCTCCATCCGGTTTCCGGATGAGCTCTTCAACGATTTTCTCCTGCGCCTGCTGGAAAGTAAGACCTGTGTATGGCATGCCTTCATACTCATGGTCTGGTTTTGCTCTCAACCCACCCGTCCTACGGGACGGTGTTGAGCTTTGCCTGGGGGGTCTGCTCATACTTTTCCTCTTGAGAATGATCTTCTTACGTTTTCTACCTCCATCGTCATCCTCATCATCGTCTTCTTCCTCTCCATCATCGTCGTCGCCTTCAGCGTCCTCGTCCCCTTCAGCATCCTCATCCTCGCCTTCGGCGTCCTCATCCCCGGTGTCCTCCTGAACCGGGGTAATGTCTTCTGGAATCGGTGCGGCTTGACAGCTGTAGTTGGGGATGAGTTTATAGGCCGGATTTGTCTTGGTCATGTAGTTACTGAGAGCTTTTCTGACACGCTCAGCGTCTTCGAAAACCTCAGACCCTTTAGCGTAGTATTCCTTCGCATTTGTCACCATGCGCTTGAAGTAGCTCTCGAGTTCAGCCAAATTCGCGAAATCCTGGTTATGGAGCTTGCGCTCAATCGTCTTGAGAGAAATGGGTAACCTAATACGTTCATAATAATCTTCGTTGCCTTCGCGAGGTAACAGATTCTCGAAGTAGTCAGCGACTGTCCGTCCACTGTCATGGTGTCAGTCCCAGGTATTGCTCTGAAGCGCCTGAAATAGGGTGTACCTCTTGTCTTTGGTCCTACGAATCATTTCGAGAAAGTGCAAACCGTAGGATGTCGTGGACTCGCGGGTCTCGCCCTTGGAAAGATCATACTCGCTAGTCGGCTGTACCTATGGTTAGCAAGTGGCGAGTATTAGAGATACGGATTCATTGAGAGGTTCAAGTTTGCATCGCAAATTGAGGAAGGTGACCGTAACAAGCAGGGACTGCAGATTGATGTTGGTGCAGATGTTTGGTGATTCTCTGTCGCTGCAAGCTAGCCTCTCAAAGGGGAGTGCATCATAAAGCACGTTGGCTTGGGAAAATGGGAGAGCAAACGTACTCCAGGGACCTTCCGGCGCTTTGCGGCGCGATCATCACCATCAGTAGCGCCAGCCCCGGTTGAGCTGGTCGCCTTGCGCTTGTTGTCCATGCTTGGGGAATGTAAGCTGGCAGGAACGGTAGGCGACCCGATAAAACACGCAGCCGAGCGTGGAGGCTTTGGGTCGATATGGTGCAGCTAAGACAATTGCTGTTGTCATGCGATGCTTCGGGGAGCTGATGCAGACTGGATTGGCACTGTCGAGACGCGTTGGGAGATTGTCCTGCAGACGCCAAAAATGATTAGGCGTTTGCGGGATCTGGCGTCGCAACAATTGTGCAGCCGCCTATTGAAAGGGCCAAGAGTTACTTGTAAGTGAAGGAGGAGCCAATTAAAAAGAGACCAGCGGGCACCAAACTGTTGCAGCGGCATCACCATTTCAGATTTGAGGAGGGTGCACGGTTTCTGCGTCGAGTGGATAACTATTGCCAGCAGCTTGCTGCAAATATGTTGGGCGCTCAAGTTCCCGTTGATCGCCAGCCGTTAGCCAGCCATACCAGCTGGCAAGTGAGGGGTCCGTGGGGTCCTGCAAACACCATGTTAGCCGAATTGTTTACAACCGCCGCCGACTTTCTCATTGCCCTCGACAATACGAAGCCTATTTTTTTTCTCTCAACGCCGAGAGTGCCAGAGACACCCTCCGCTTTTGTATAAGCTCACCATAAGGCGCCTCCTTATCTTTTACGCACCGCCTACTGCACGATACGCTCCGCCTTTCTCCTCACGAATATTCATTTGACGACGCAGCCTTCATCGCAAACCACACTTTCGTTCCGATTCGGCCGACGTCCCCGGGTCACTTGCGCCAAACTCTCTCGTACTGTAACTCCCTGATCCAATACGCATACCGAGATAAACGCTGAACCCGTCCCTCAAACGTACCTGACGCTTCCTCCGAATCGCGATCGCAACTAGACATTATGTCTCATACACCAGAAGAAATGGGCATTGATACTACCCGGCGCAACTCAGTGCCGCGTCCCCTGACCGATAACGAGCGCGCACGACTGGAGGAATTCGTTGATTCTATTCACTACTCGACCCGGTAGGTCAAGGCGGTGGACCTTGTGGCTGGCGCCTACTGACGCACCCGCCCCAGCTACTCTGACAGTGAATTCGAGTACCGCCACGTGCAACTCCCCAAGGCCATGCTCAAGGCTATTCCCTCGGAATACCACGACAAGTCCAAAGGCACACTCAAGCTACTATGGGAGGAGGAGTGGCGAGCCATGGGGATCACTCAGAGCCTTGGATGGGAGCACTATGAGGTGCATGAGCCTGAGCCCCATATCTTGCTGTTCAAGTAAGTGCACCCATTGTTGCGGGAGCACAGCATCAAGGACCAAAGCTAACCGCCCGACTGGCGCCGGCTCTGACAGGCGACCTCTGAACTACCAACCCCCGCAGTGACCTGCAAGAAGCAGAAGTTGCGCGAGGATATTGGAGGACTTGTACCATACTTTGCATTACCATGATACTCACGACTGCATAGCGATTCTCACTTTACACTGGGTCTGGCGAGTCTATGGAATCGGAACATCGATCTCGTCCTCACAGGCGTTATTTCCGCGGACCTTCACCCTTACTAATTGCGGTTTGAGAAGATCTTGGTCCTGATTATCACGGTGACCGTTTGGAAGCGGTGAGGATAGGAAAGAGCTTTGCAAGCAGCGGGCGGCAGGGGGTGGTTGCAGGGGCATTGGGGATGGTCACGCGGCTGTGCATGCGGTGATTTGTCTTCTGGGCGAATTTTGAGTCTGCGGACCGGCTATGGGAGCACAGAAATTTGTTGATAAGTTCATAACTTAGACGCAGTGGCTCGTCGGGCAGTGACAGACATGCCGTGAACAGAGAGAAAAATCACACGTGCTCAGGTTGACGCGAGTTGCCGACGCGATGTCTCTGCAAAAGTGTCATAAATCTTGATTTTATGGGCGGGGGTGAGGAGGGGTTGCCGCTGTGGCTTGCATCCATGTTGCGATAAGATAGTCGGGTTGTCGGGTCCACCCGTTAATAGCTAACCTCGCGACACCTTACACTGGTCAGAGATCATTTAATTCTTTGAATGATATTAGTGGTCGCGGGGACTTTGAAAGTAGTCCCGTTTTCATGGAAGCTTCGGGACTTTTCACCCGGCTTTCAACAATCCAGCTGCGGCACATCGTTCGTCGGCATTTTAACATCTGCTGATTTTCCCAAATGGACACCTTTCAACTGCTACCTACCTTCGCCAGCTTGCGCCTCGCTTCCTTGGAGCCAGCTTACCAGCCCCAGGAACAAGGCACTGCCAGTCATGCCATCCTTTGCACATGAAATGTTAAAAGACCAATTCACCCAGTATTTTTCTCTCTGGTTTGTTTCCTTTTTACCCGCTGCCGTTCTAAGATCAAGCCGTCTCCTGCGGTATCCTCTTTGAACCAGGATCCTTATCGATAGGGTTAGCAGGTGCCGTCATCATCCGATAATCCGCAGTAGTTATTGAGGGCCACCTTTCCGGATCTCTCAGAGGTCTTGTCTCAGACTTGGGTCTCGGGAAGCAATCCGGTTCACCTCGAATTAAACACTTACTTCACCCACTTGCCATTTGCGACACCCAGGCGAATACCGACTCCAATACTAAGCTGGGAGCATGAAGTCGGCTCCCAGAATCTTCTTCCTGTCGCTCTTCGCGCTCTGGGGTCCCGTGGTCCAGTGCCAACAAACCACAGATGATGCATCAGGCGAAGAATGCGCAGTACGTACTAGGCTTTTCTGTGTTTCTAGAATGCAACCGTTGGTGGCGCGCTTCTAACCGTCTTCCTTCTCTAGATATCGCCGAAAGCCATTGTTGGCGACGCCTGCGCCTCATACTCAACCCTCGAGGGGCTCAATCGCAACCTCAAACCAGCAGTCGACGATCTTGTTCAGACGACAGATTTCTTCTCGTATTACCGACTCAATCTTTTCCACAAAACATGTCCCTTCTGGAACGACGAAAATGGAATGTGTGGTAATATCGCCTGCGCCGTCGAGACACTTGACAACGAAGAAGATATTCCTCCAGTATGGCGAGCGAGCGAACTTGGCAAACTAGAGGGTCCTCGAGCGACACATCCCGGAAAGAGCATCCAACGAGCAGAACCACAGAAGCCGCTCCGAGGCGGACTCGGAGAAGGTGTTGGGGAAAGTTGCGTGGTTGAGTACGATGACGAATGCGACGATCGGGATTACTGTGTTCCGGAAGATGAGAGCTCGGCGTCTAAGGGAGACTATGTCAGCTTGCTCCGGAATCCAGAGCGCTTCACTGGTTATGCCGGTGATGGCGCACGACAGGTCTGGGATGCCATCTACAGAGAAAACTGTTTCCAGAGGAGCTCATTCCCGCATTCGGCATCGCTGGGTAAGTCCGGGAAGCCCAAGGGACCGGCTGCGTTAGACTTTAAGGCCGTGATCGATGCTGCCGGGCGGCAGAGCTTGCTGGAGCAGGAGCGCCAGCACAATCCGTTAACGCCATTCGTGGCCAAGACAGGATTCGAGGCTGAGGATGAATGTCTGGAGAAGCGAGTCTTCTACCGCGTCATGTCTGGTATGCACGCAAGTATTTCGACACACGTGTGCTGGGACTTTCTAAACCAAACCACTGGAAAGTGGCAGCCAAATGTCGGGTGCTACGAAGCCCGTCTTCACAAGTTCCCGGATCGGATCAGCAACCTTTACTTTAACTATGCGCTACTTACCCGGGCCATCGCCAAGCTTGGCCCGTTTCTCTCCGAGAATGACTACACCTTCTGTATGGGAGACCCTGACCAGGATGCGACAACGCGTGCCAAGGTGTCGGCTGTCACGGAGAAGGCAGCGTCGGTGCCACAGACTCTCGATGAGAGCCTGATGTTCAAGAACGGCGAGGGTCCCTCTCTCAAGGAGGACTTCCGGAATCGGTTTCGCAATGTCAGTCGGCTTATGGACTGCGTTGGCTGTGACAAGTGCCGGCTCTGGGGCAAGCTTCAAACTGCCGGATATGGTGCAGCTCTGAAGATTCTCTTCGAGTTTGACAACAATAATAAGCCCGTAGCCCCTTTACTGAAGCGCACCGAACTTGTTGCGCTTTTCAACACGTACGCCCGGCTGAGCAGCAGTATGAACGCTGTCCAGCAATTTAGAGCCATGCTGGAGAAGGAAGAGTCGCCTTCTAGCAAGACTGAGGGGGTTGAAATGATTGAGCGGACGACTTTGAGCGTCATCCCAGACCGCGCGAAGAAACCACGCCATGCTATTGTTTCGAAGCCCGTGGCGGGCTCGGTTTCCAATGCGGCAGCACAAAAGTCCATCACCAGCCCGTCAGAGGCAGCGGATGAGGCAATCCGAGACCGTGTTGAAACTGAGTACAGAGAAAAATCATTCCGGGATGTTCTGGATGATGAGATCGGTGAGATTGGGCTGATTCTCAGAGCGGTTGTCAAAAGTTGGATCCAGACGCCTGCAATTTTGTAAGTCCGCAACTACCAGGTTGTGGTTGCTTCGTTAACTTACTTTATTGTTTGCTACAGGTGGCACATCGTCACATCGGAATTACAGCGCGCCTGGCAGTTTTACATCGGCCTTCCTGTCATGCCCAGGACGTGGGGACTGAGGCCGCACGATGCTGATGAGCTCTGAGTTGCTTTCGTTCCTTTTTCCTTGTTCTTTCTGCATAAGTTGCAAATGGTTTTTTTCCCCGGGGGGGTGGGGGGGGCTTTGCTGGCGAAAAACAGTAGACCGTCTGGAGCATTCCCGGAAATCGGAGAAATTGGAGTTACTGAGAACAGGACGGTGACATTGGAGTTGGACGGACGGCACAGGCGGTTGTGACTTTTGTTTTTATCTTATTGGCTGAACATTTGGTTCCACGTCCTCGATTTCTGCCTGAAGAGAGCACACATTAAATGGGTGTCATGCGTCGGGCATTGGGCGTGTCCGTATCAGTAGTTCCACTCGGTATACGAGGAACCCAGTGACAACAAAAAAAGATGGAAAACAGGCACTTTTGCCCCAGCCATGGGCTCTTCTCCGAAAAGAGGAGTTCGGCGCATGCAGTCATCTATGGACGGTTTTATGGGTTCTCATTTGTAGGAATAGCTCGAGCTCTCGACCCGGCAGGATGGCGCGTCGTTGGTTGTTGGTTGGTTGGTGTCGTTGCATCAGGCATTGTCAGCAGGCCGAACCTTGGGTTTGGGGAAAGAGGAAAGCTTGCCAAGATCTTGGCACCTAAAAGGCCCCGCTCCCTCCCTGGTCCCCCTTCCGGATTCCTTGGCTTTTTGTGCGTCTCTTCTCACTCTCTTGCACAAGCACAACCTTGGGGGAAAAAAAGAAGGTGCCTATCGAAACGCCAATTACGCTAATACGGATCGCGGCAGTACATACCGTCTTCTTGAACTTTGGCCGATGGTTGTTTGCAGAAATACCCATAGCAGCATGCTCGACAATGACGACAGGTCAGTTGCAGATTGTTTCAGTGATGGGGGGACCCTGGGCAGGCTTGACTCTTCGCCGCGCGCCTTGGCTTGGGCTAAGCATTCTTGCCAAGACTGGGGAATGATGAACTGACTGACGTCTCACAGAGGTCAATGAGATCCGCAATGTCGTGTGCGTATTTCTTTCCTTGCGCATTTGGTTTTATTCGCTATAGTCATGGTCGGCATAACATGGCGTTTCGGTCCTGTTGCTTCCCTGTCACCGCTAATTCCGCTGTCTATCGGTGCGGCCGTGGGTCGGCAACCGCTTCGCCGTTGTGCAACGCTTGTGTCTCGCCTCCCAATCGTCGAACCGCCATGCAGCGCCTTGGCCAAGCTTGGCATTCGGTGACGGCGTCTTTAACACCGTGATTAGCGCGAGGCTACGGGACTGACGGGCTGATGAGAATGCCAGACTTCTTTTTAGCAATCCGTCGTGGATCAGTGCCGGGACCATACCGAGTACCATCATTCGGAACATCACAGCCTTGTCGGTAGGCTCCGCCGCTTTACTAAGTCGTTGTAAAATGTCGCGGAAATGCTGACACGAATGTACAGAGCCAAGTTGCCTACTCTGATCATATCAAGGATAATGTCACCGTTCTGGCCGCTAAGAACCCTCCCCACATAAATGGCCTGCTGTACGTCCCCGACCTGCCCGCTGGTGATGCCTGTGTGGCTCAAACCGACCCCTTTGTTCCTGGTACGGCGGTTCGCCGCGCCAACCTCCCCCCTACGAACTACAATCTGGTCGCTCTAGCGCCGTGGGTCAGCGGGGCGTGCTCGAAGAAGTACATGACGTCGGCCAGCACCGACCCCATTCGAGGATTCATTTTCTATCGGCCAAATACCTCGTCGGCTGAACCACCTCCACCAAGCTCTCCCGCGTGGGAGATAAATGGTTTGACGAAATGGAGATCTCAAAGTGCCTTCCCTGTCTTCGCCGTCTCGGGAACTGTCGGCCAGGAGATGATGCGCCAGCTGAGCCTGTACTCTGGAAACGCCACCGCTGTTCCTTTTGGTCAGAATATTAGCGACTACTACGATCCAGAACCTGATGATTATATCCGAATTTGGACAGATATCTCGCTGTCTTCGCCATCTACACTGTTTGGAATCTGGGTTTATTTCCTTATTGTTGCAGCTGTTCTGTTCACCATCGTTTCTGGTACTTCCCTGTTGATGCACCTGGCACAGGCAGGACGCCGGGCGGGTCTCCGCCGCCGTGTAGTTTCAGGCGAAGTCAATCTCGAACTCATGGGTATCAAGCGGCTCACCGTGCCTTTGAGCGAGATCCAAAAATTTCCCCTCTACACATATCATTATGAGCCCCCGACTGCGACATCTCTACCACGGCCGCCAGCCGACCCGCGATCTCATCGCAAGGCCAGATCAAAAAGACGCTCCCGAGCTTCCTCGGGTGGGCACATCGATGTCGAAGACGTGGATAAAGCCGGGACCGCGACTTTGCCATCTTCCGGGATGGATTACCAACCTACGTGCACAATCTGTCTCGGGGAATTTGAGAACAGGGAAACTGTCATCCGCGAGATCCGCTGTGGGCATATTTTTCATCCAGAGTGCATCGACGAGTTTCTTGGTGAAATCAGCTCCCTCTGTCCCATATGCAAGGCCAAGATGCTCCCCCCGGGCTATTGTCCCAAAATCAGCAACGAAATGGTCCGCCGGGAGCGCGCTGTGCGTCGTCTTCGACACAACAATGCAGAAGAAGACGTTGAGAGCCCTCAACGTGAAAGCAAGAGACGCAGTCCCATCTCGATGATGAGAAGCGGATCCCTCGCCGCCAGCACCGATAGGGCACAAATAAGTATAGTCCAACAGGCCAGAGAGAAGGATACACCAGGTTCCAGCACCCAGGCTAGGGCGCGCATGCATGAACTGGCAGGGCCCACATCCGATGAGGATGATAATGATGTTGGTGATGATAATGATGACAATAACGAGAGGAGAGCGGGCCACTTGGCGAAGTGTATGTTCTTGCAACTACTTGAGGAACCTATGCTAATCATGTCACAGGGCGACGGATACGGGTCAAGGTGTTCCCTGGATTCTAATTTTCCCACTGTGCTTTTGGCTGCGGTGTTTTATGCTGGGTTGCTGACTGGTTGGGCTGGAGCTGGCGTGTATGCGCGAGTGATATGATACCCCCTTGGCGACATGTAAAGGCTGGGGCGATAGAATTGGGAATGATTTGGTTTTGGTTTCAACTCGGGGGTTCCCTTTGTCGAGTTGCAACATCGAACTCCTTGAAAGGGATCGGTGCAGTCAAAAGAGTGACGGTATCAATTCGCTTTACTAATCTTTGAGTTGATCTGCAACCCAACAAGGTGACCAGTTAAGCCAACGGCGAAGGTTGGAGCCGAAACCAGATCTTGCCACTTTTCTCGCAGGAGACCGCGGTTCTACTCTGGCACCAGCTACTTCCCTTCGCCGCAAAGAAGCCTTGAATCCTCGTACACTTCCCTCCGGCAGGTATACGGCCATGCCGAATACCTGGTAGGTTAGTCTGGTATGGCAACAAACAGTGGCGAATGAATACTTTTCTATTCTGATCGTTTCTTGACAGAGACCAACCGATTTGCTCACCCCAACTCAATGATTCGCAATCCTGATCCGCTATTAGTGAACTTTATAAAGCTACAACGCCTTCCTCGTGAACCTTACGCAACGCAAGCCAACGAGTCCCGGGCTCGATCGAGTGAACTCCCTTAACCACCCACCTGCCTACCAATCCATCCATCGAAAATGAGCGAAAAAAAGGCCCCAACCCTCGATTGCAAACAAAACACATAGACCATTTCCTCGTGATTGCGCCTTGATAGTACCTTTGCTGGGGAAAGAAAACGACATTCTGAGAGGAACCGTGCCTTAGCCCCCCTATTCCATCGCTGAGTTCTCGTTTTTTGCCCATTCACTCATCCTCAACCTCCTCATCCCACACTTCCTTCTCCCTCTTGAGCAGATCCGCCATCTCGGCCGGCTTGAAGATGCTGCTGCCTTCGTCCGTGGCGCGGGGGACTCGGGTAACGCTCTCGTCATCAAAAACGGTACCTATACTATCGATCCAGCGACGGCGACGCTCCATCAGTGTTTTCGTCAAGTCTCCTATACCTGGGCGAGCCATGCCGGCGGCGCCAGCAGCGGCACCAGGACCAATAGCACTAGCAGCGCCAGGACGGGCTTTCTTAGGCTTCTTGCCCATGGTGCGAGTCCGCTTGAGATAGGCTGCTTGTACCTGGCTGTCGAGGTCCTCGAGAATAGTCTGGTATTCCTGGAAAGCCATGCGCTCCTTGACGAGATCAGTGAGGCGCGATTTGCGGGCACCGTTGAGGAGGACTTGGTCACGGAGCCGCGCCTGCAGGAGACGGAGGCGGGCAGCCACTTCGTCGTCGAAGTGGCCGTCGTAGTCGGCCGTTGTGGCGGGATCAGGCGGGGGAGCGGCACCAGGGTTGGACGGATCGTGGGGCGGGAGAGGGAAGAAGCCGATGTGGCGCAGCTCCTGCTTGATGCGCTCATCTACCTGCGAGTAGTCAAGCTTCGGGTGGGTCGCCTTCTTCCAGGCCTCTGTGTTGGATTCGGGCATAAAAGTGGCGGCTGGAAGAGAATGCTCCCCATTAGGCCCACCTGAAGTCCCGTTGGTACCATTAATGCCATTCGTAAAGCCATTCATCCCGTTTGCCTGGCTGCTAGAGGCGGTGGGGGTAGACGCGTCGAGACTGAAGTCAAACGATGAGATACCGTTCATGCTGACGTCTCCGTCGCCATTTACTCCATTGATTCCCTTCTCGTCGGCCGACGGGGCGCGGTGCTCTGGACGCATGGCCTGCAAGAGGCGCGAGAGCAGCGGGCCGACAGACAGCTTGTCCGTTTCCGCCACGTCATCATCAATGTTTTCGATGGTCCCTCGGGGCTGGTTAGGAGGGAGACGGTCTCGACCAGGGGGAGACGAATCAATCGACATTGCACCATCTTCCTCGGCCCAAACTTCGGTGTAGTGCTTTTTGCCACGCTTGGGCATGACAAAGGGTGTAACCCGATCCCCTCGTTCTCGAAGAAAGGCAAGGTCTTCCTCGGTGAAGGACCGGAAGTAAGGATCGATGTAGCTGCTAAAGGTGCTGAAGTTGATCTGGTTGCTAGGCTTGGCATTGCTAAAGTCCTTATCTGGAGGGTCCCCGGCAATTAGGTCGGCTAGATCGCTCTTTGGATAGGTGGCAACTGAAAATATATCCTTCTTTTCCTCCTCACTCATACCGGGGTAGGTCGGGAGGATCTCGTAGACGGTGGGGTCAGGGAATGTGGATGGATCATCGCCAAAGGTATTTGCTTGGGGCCGCGCAGGAGGCGGTGGCCGGCCATCATCTGAAGAATCGTCATCGTCATCGTCCTCGACCTTGGTCTTGTCGTCGATGTCCATATTGCTTGGTGTTCGTGGTGCGACGGGCGAAAGAGATGAGCTGGCCGAGTCGTTGTCGCGCGAAAGTTTTCTGGGTTTGTTTCCGCTGGGGTCCCGTAACGGAGAAGAGCGCTCTATTAGCGGGTCAGCGCAGCGGCTCTTTGCGAATGCCTCTTGCAAGAACACACGACAATATCCACAGATTCGAAGCGCTGAGAAACGTGACAACAAAGATAGCAAAGGCGATAAAACATCAGCACTACAGGTCAACTCACCAGTGTTACCACCAGGGGCAGCCAGATTATCTGCGGCTTTTCTTTTTTTTTTATTGGACCTTTTGTGGCTTCCGTCGTCGTCATGTCTTCGCTCCTCCCTCCCCATCTCAACTGCCAACTCATCGATTCTCAACTTGCGGTTCTGTGCCAACAATCTCATTCCACGGTCACAGGTAAGTCCTCGATTTTCTATCATGCTCGCTAGTTTGTGTAGTCTTTCGAGGAGGCCATCGAGGCCCCGGGAATCAGGTATCATGGTGCTCGAGGAAATAGGATCGACCATGTCCTCATATGTGAGGTTTCGGAAGACATCGAAGTGCAGATCTAGGGTCTCGGTTTCGACCGTCTCAGTCTCTGGTAAGCTGGCGACGATGGCAACGGCACTGGGTGTGGTATTTCGGCTTCGCTGGTGTTGCTGTCGCATTGCGCCGGAGCCTCCTTTCTTCCCCGTTCCCTTCTGGCTCGATGGCTGAGGCATCTTTGGCCTCGTCTGCACCCAGGATCCTGACCTCCGGGCAATATCAGAGCGCAGTTTGCGCGTCCAACAGGCTTTTCTAGGATTTTAAGGCCATTCGATTTTCCTTGCGTCGTTGTCGCGAGAAGCCTTGCAACCGGAAGCCAAGGTGCACGTCAACATCCGATGATGTGCCGTGGAGGCGCCCACCTGATCAACTCATTGGCTTAGCCGATGACTCAGCATAGTTATCGGCAGTATGATTCTGAATTACGACGTAGTTACGACCAGGTCACTGTTCCCTTGCAGTGCTTGCTGTGCTCTCAACACGAGTCCCTCCCCCCTTTCCTACCACCAATTATGCCAAATCCCTGCTTCCCCTAGCCATTGAGGTTGGCTTCCTCCCTTTTGGTTCTTGGTTATCTACGCATGTGTATTCACCTTCGCCTCATCGGCTACCTTTCTGGGTTAGCAAAACATAGTTGTGATTGCATCAATGTTCGTCACATCAAGCAGATATACTACTTCCTAGTGTACACCCCCAAGCCAAGCTACCTCTAGAGAAATCTCGGCTCCAGCGTGTGAGGGCATTCATGGTCCTTCGATCATGGCCGAACAGCACTCGTGCTCGCATCGAAATTCCCGATTGGTCGCCGGAGAAAGACGTCAAACCACCCCACTAAGCCTTGGCTTCGCCAAGACCCACCTTGGCGGGCGAGCAGAGAGATCAACACCAGGTTGAGGCGTACCAGATGATGAGAACTGAGGACCAACTTATCGTATCTCAAAGTATCCCAAGAAATTTATACAGTTGGTATTCCGATTAAAGGCCATTGCGGACATTGGGCGGCAACGGTATGGCCTGGAACATCGCCTAGTCCAAGATTGTATCATAGATGCGACTTCGCATCAACTCCCAACTCGCTGCAGCCATGCAGCCAAAGCTGTTCACCTGCGCGAAATCTGTCCCGCCCCTGCATTTGCACCGGGACCCCAGGTGCACCCAGGGGGCACATGTGCCTTCATCATTGGACCTGGCGGGATACAAGTGCCTCTCATCACTTCTCTCTGTGACTCCTGCTAGCGAACGATATCCGCTTGTTCGTCCAAAAACCGCATCCGATGCCATTGTGGAACGTTCGTGACGTTACTGTCGCTCCCGAACCGCCGACATTTGTAGACTCAGCAGTCAGGATCCGGCTGTTAGAGTGCACAATAAGAACCATGGATGTCACCGCATGGCACTCCTATTTAAAGCAGTGTCATCCCCCGATGGCCTCCAGGGCCTCCCATTCTTTTTCTTCTCAAGTTCTAGCAGACTGCGTGTCCATGTCAGCCAATTGAGTGGTTATCTGAACATCTCTTGTGCGCGTCACCTGCGATGAGGGAGTACCATGGGTGTGTGCGACATCTTCCACTCCTGTCTACTCACCACATATTCCCATACCCTTCTCGTGTGGATATAAAAACTGACGAGTCGTTTAGCTTCTCTTGGTGGTAACAACACGCCCCCTATAGCAGGGGGCGCTGCCGACTCTTCGTCTTCTGTTGTTGACTTCAAACTTCTTGTTACCGGCGTCGTGGGCATGGCACTCTTCGTCATCGGCCTGCTCCAGATCTCTTGCAAGCAATCGTCAGACAGGAAGAATGAGACATCCCGCCTGGCCTCACTTTTGCTGTTCTGCTATTCATGTTTCCTGAAGCCGCATTCCGCAGGCAAAATAGCAACGGGAACCCAGCAGGATTTCCTCGAGGCGTTTTACTCGAGCCAAGTGGGAATATACGATGATACTCGCAAAACCCTCCTCAAAGGCCGCGAGGACATGCTGGCGCTTGTCGCCGCACAGTTGCGACCCAAGGCCGAGAAGGGTAACAGGGCAAGCAGAAAGAAGCGTGTTTGGGTTGATGTAAGTAGTCTCCCATTTTAACTAGCGTGTGATTGAGGCAGCTACGCTATGCTTACATGCCCTATGATCAGGTAGGCGGAGGAACTGGCTGGAATATCGAGGCCATGTCCGAGTTTCTCGACGTACCCAAGTTCTTTTCAAGCGTCTACCTAGTTGACTTCTCACCTTCCCTGTGCGCGGTGGCCCGCGAGAGATTTAGTCGCCTAGGATGGGATAATGTCCATGTCATCTGCGAGGATGCGGTATAGGACCCTCTCCCCAGCCCAACCCACCGCCGAAGCACCCCACTGTGTGCGCTGAAGACCGCTGACATTATTCGACAGAGAAAATTCCGTCTCGAGGACTATGAAAATAAACCCCCAGGAGATCGGACCCCAATTCACTCACCGCTCGGTTACTTTGACAGGAAGCGACCTGAAAGCGGCAGCGCCGACTTGATCACCATGTCGTACAGCTTGTCCATGATTGTATGTGTTGGTCGCCTCCCATAGATAAATATATATGGTGCGACATCGTGTAAGTGAGCTGACACCGCAAACAGCCAGACTACTATTCCGTCGTCGACTCCTTAATGTCACTTCTCTCCCCCCACGGACTGATGGGTGTGGTTGACTTTTACGTCCAATCCAACGTTGACATCACTTTCCGTAACTATACGGGCGGCTTCATCGGCCGTCACGTCCACTTTCTCGCCCGAACTTTCTGGCGAGCTTGGTTCGACCTCGACAGAGTTGCCCTTGAGCCGGGACGGCGAGACTACCTCGAATACCGCTTCGGCACTGTCTTGACGGCGAACCTGCGGAACCGCATGCTCGGGGCAATCCCATATTACATCTGGCTCGGGTGCCACAAGAAGCCCTTCTCTTCGTCAAGCCTCCCCCATGAGATCGTTGAGCGAATCGACGCTCTGGCAACCGAGTCCCCTTATCTCCTACCCGCCAACAAGAGGAGCAACGTGACCAACGCACTGACGAGCGCGGTTCAGAAGACCGCGCCGGAGATGCGATCTAAGGCGTTTGACGCAGCGGTGCAGAACTTATCGGCAAGCCTGCCCCTCCCATCCTTTTTTTACCAAAACCACCACTGGCGCATCTACTACAACGACCAGCTCAAGAAACACACGCAGTTCAACGATGAATATATCTACGCGTTCACCTGGGAGGATTCCCGCGTTGACGACCAGCTCCTCAAGCTCAGTGCCAACGATGTAGTATTAGCCATCACTAGCGCCGGCGACAACATCCTGTCGTATGCGCTGCGCAGTCCAGCGCGGATCCACGCCATTGATCTCAACCCGGCGCAGAACCACCTGCTCGAGCTCAAGGTGGCGTCATTCACGGCGCTGCCGTATGGCGATTTTTGGAAGATTTTCGGCGAGGGCAAGCACGCGGAATTCCGGACGCTGCTTATAACAAAGCTATCTCCACACCTCTCCAGCCGAGCGTTCCAGTACTGGCTGAGCCACGCAAACATCTTTACCAGCCGCCGCAGCCGCGGGCTCTATGACACTGGGGGTTCAAAGCATGCGCTTCGCATCTTCCGGTGGATCTCATACGTGTTTGGGTGCCGCGGGGATGTAAAGCGGCTGTTGGCGGCCAAGACGCTCAACGAGCAGACAGAGGTCTGGCAGTCCAAGATCCGCCCAGCCCTCCTTAGCCGTGTTGTCAACCAGCTGGTTGTCAGCTCCGAAGTGTTCCTATGGGCGGCGCTAGGCGTGCCCAAGAACCAGCTGGTCATGATCGAGACGGATCACGCCAACAGTGATGCTGCCAAAAGGGGAAGTTTCCGTACCGTCAACAGCCGCGCCCACGCCGTGTGGCATTACATGGTGAATACGCTGGATCCTGTGGTACAGCAGACGCATATTGCCACCGATAATCCATACTACCACGTGTGCCTCGAGGGCTCCTTCACGCGCCGCTGCCACCCAGAATACCTGTCACCAACGGCCCATGCGCGTCTCAGCCAGCCCGGTGCTCTTGACGGGTTACGCATCCACACCGACGAGATTGATGAAGTAATTGCGCGAATCACGCCCGGAACTCTCACGGTCGCTGTCGTCATGGACAGCATGGACTGGTTTAGCCCCGACGAGCCAGCGGCCGCCCGCCAGATAATCAAGCTTAACCGAGCCCTGGAAATTGGCGGGCGCGTCCTGCTGCGCAGCGCCGCCGCCACGCCATGGTATTTGCGCACCTTTGAGGCGCACGGGTTTGTGGGAAAGCGTATGGGCAATAGGATTCCTGGCTCGTGTATCGACAGGGTCAACATGTATGCCAGCTGCTGGATCTGCACCAAGAGAGAGAATCTGCGCCCACCCACCCCCGACCCAGAACCTAGGATGATGGAGGAAGTGGATGGTATGGAAGGTCTTGCTGCGATCTGCTTGTCTTGATAGGTATTGTGGGAAACGAGATCGGGTTTCGCATGTTTTGATTCGACCCACGAACAGAGGGGACCAGAGGCAGGGAGTGGCGATGGGAGGCGTGGGAACGAAGGCAGCTACTTAACGTGGCCTGTTATTGGACGTCGTGGAAAGAGCAAGGTTTCAACAACCTGAGAGATCAAAAAAAAAAGACTGCCCTGTTGCATTTTTTACTGCGCGGCATGGTGTGTTGGTTGGGAAGACAGCATGAACCCTAGGGATGTTACGTTGGTAAACTGTGAGTACCCTATCAAGCCAGTGTTGTTAGCCCCGAGGAGTCAAGGCGTCGGCCCGACCCGACGATCCTGGGGAGACTGCCGAATCCGGCAACTCGATGGATGCGATCTGCTCTAGTGCAGTGTAACAGACCGGGGCAGTGTGTGGCGTCTATTCTGTTTCGCACACCGAAGGTGTCCGGTATCCCTGTTTTCTGGAAGCCTGGGGAGAGATTGGGAGCTCTGCCATCGAGGTCTCTGCGTCTCGCGGGATGGATGGAACCTCCACTCGAAGGAATCTGACTGAAGCCACTGTGGCTGGTGGTAGTTGACTGAGACTTGACCCTGAACTGTCCAGGTGGTGCACGGTGGCAATAGGGGGTGAGAAAATCAAGGTGAGGCCCGGACATGAACCAGGTTCTTGGATTACTTTTGATCCTTTTGAAGTTGGCTCAACGCATTGGAGGAGAATAAGCTTGAATACCCAGGCGTGATGCGCGCACAGCATCATGGCCAATTCCTTCCCGACGAGACATCGTGGGTAAGACGTTGACCTGTGCTTCCAAGGGAGGGTAAGCAGAGGTTATTGATAGACAGCCGGTCAGACAGCTGGTCAGATAGGGTAGGGGGTTCGGTGGGTACTGCCCACGCCGCTTCTCGGACTTGGGTCCCGATGGTGTGTGTGGTGAGCGTGTCGCGTCTTGTCTTCGTATACTAGTGCTCAATATTGTGTGATCCCGTCCTTGTAGGATGAGCAAAGAAAATGGAAAACACGAAGGGAGCATCATATCCCGCTCAATTGATTGCGGCCTACGACACCAACGGTCGCGCTATGCCCTTCGCAACGCTTGATCCAAGAAAGTTGCTGTTTGCTGATCCAAATATGAGATCGTGCGGGCCACCCAGCATCGGCGCTAAACCTCGTAGGCGGTACGTGCGTTTAAGCGCGCGTTCGTGCTCGGCGAGGCACACTGACAGAGGCTGAGCTTATCGAGACCAGAAAGGTGGCGCACCACCTCTTCAACGTCTGCAACGGCCAACTCCGTTGCAGCGGTTCTCTCAACATCCGAGTGCCCCGGCTATACCAAGCCACATGGCAATGGATTGATATCGAAAAAAAAAATGACGATCGAGCCACATCTTTCTCAAGCAACCCGGAGATGTATCTGAGACATGTCCCGTGCCGCAGCCTTGCCGTCAGCCTTTTGTCTCGGCCAGGCCAGGTTCTTGCATCGCGTCCCCCGCGTCAAAATGTCCCGCGTCCCGCACAGCATGGACATCGGTAGGGTTGTGACCTTTTGCAGTCACAATCCAACCTACCACTGCTCATTCTCCCGTCCCTCGAGCCCCATAGGGCTGATCGTCCGCTGGCTACCTAACTCGGGTCTGGAAGTGATCAAAATGCAGGTAGTTGACAGTGTGCAATTGGAGTAAAATGCTCGGGAAATTGCACGCAAGTGGGCAAGCGGCATGTTTAGTCTCCAGGAAGCGGTCTGATGGCTGGAGTTGAAGATCCAATACTTATCAGTTAGTCCTTGTGAATCTGGGTACTGTGCTCACAATCCATCGGGGTTCACGAGGGACCGGCGGGGTGGAGATCAGGCCGGGTTCATCTTGCCGCTATTTGTTTACCCCTATTTCTAAACTCCCAGACAGTAGGAATCGATAACAACTGGGGACTATTCCAAGCGATGTAGGCGGACAGACCGGTTCGGCCACACGGAACATCGCACAAGGTTGAAGATGCAGTGGCCGTTGCAGCAAAGACCTCATCGAGCATTGACTTCATTTCCTCGACTCTAGTATAATAAGTTCGGGGCCTTTCTGCAACCACTGCAATCAATTGGTCGATGCGAACGCAGCATGCGAGACCCGTGCAGGTGGCCCGGCGGCACCCGCGGGATTGGGACCGGGATAACAGCGAGGCTTCCGTTCCCAACTTCTGTCACAAGCGGAGGAAAAACTGCAGCGAGAACAGAAAGACCGGGCAGTCAGTCGTCGCCAATCGCCGTGATGCGAGGTGGATAAGCCTCCCGGCCGGAGATCGGCAACTTTTTGGGCCCATGTTTGTTTGGTTTGGGATGGGGGCGGAAAGGTGGAAGGGAGGGCGGCAGCGAGAATTGACTTCTCAGATTTGTTCTATCGATCCTGACGTGCGTGGGACGTGCAGCGATGGCAGACAACGGCGGGTGGCTTTCACTGCAAAAAGGGAAGGATCGCACCCTGATTTGGGCGGTGGGGCATTTCCGCAGTTGGTGGAAGCGTCGCTTTCCGGACGGCTCAGCCCCAGAAATAGCGGTGGAACGACCTGTTGTGATTCGCCCGGGCTCCCTGGGGTTTGGCAGCGTCTCGATCTGGCACGCAGCGCCAACGCCCAAGGGAGAAAAAATGCTGACACTGCCTCGAGGCGAGATGTGTGGCCCAGATGCTCTTTCCCTGCCAGGCCCGGACACGCCTTGGGAAGGAGCACCCGCAGTTTGAAGCAGACGCTATGGGGCAGTCTAGGGGTCAAACGGTCTCGTCCCTTTGTCGTGCATTGTGGTCGCCAGCCTGGTTCCATGTGCGTGATGGCCACCATTCCTCTCACTTTTGGACTGCTCACACGCTCGCTCACTCACCACAGACCTAGCCCTGTCGCCACGCATCCGAGGTCGCCTACCTGCAAGCAAGGATTGGGAGAGCTACGCTACACTGCTTGACGCCTCCATCCATGAGATGGCCGTCAGCACCTTCTCTTCTCAAGGCTTCGCGCGCACGCGCTCCTGGGTCTAGGGTGAGATGCAAGGAAGAGCAGGCGCTCTTTCCTCGTCTCTCTCTCTCTCTGTCTCTCTCTCTCTTCGTCCCACACCCCCTCCCCCAATCGACCATGGCTATGGTGTGGATGCAACATATGGATGGATGGTCTGTCCGATTCCTCACCCACACACCTAGCGTGTGCATTTGCATCTCATCTACCCGTCCCCGAGGGTTGCCTCTTTGCCCATGCTCCTCGTCATCGGTATTAATACCATAGTCGAGTTGTCACCGCCTGGCAGCCCTTCAAGGTATCCGTTAGTTTGACCATGTGCTCGAACATACAACCAACAGCACGCAGCTTATCCTCCTAATACAATTATCATCTATTATTCAGTCCCTTCTTCCCCACCCGCGGCATCTGTCTGACACACTGCTATAAACCTCGCGGTCCTGGTTGACCGGCCCCTATTAACCTCAACACGTCTCACACCTATTGTGCTCGAGTTGGTTCCGCCGTCCCC
>Ga0247760_1001207_pt1 | contig 25064 bp, 29 predicted proteins | sample UWRJL171409R4_FD_179936 | JGI IMG/M metagenome (GOLD analysis project Ga0247760, IMG submission 179936) | Plant litter microbial communities from Arlington Agricultural Research Station in Wisconsin, United States - UWRJ-L171-409R-4 | ecosystem: Environmental > Terrestrial > Plant litter >... | reverse complement strand
CAGTTGGGAATTTGTGTTGATAGCTTTAGTGAAGGCTATGTGTTGATGGCTTCGATGGGGCTATGCCTGGAGTTGCTAACGATGAATGAATGAATTGATGTGTGAATAGTAGCAGCTATTACACTACCCTAAAATCGACACCACGAATTTCGCTTTCCTTCTTCGCAACTGAGCAGTTGCCGCCTTAGGCTGAGACAGACTGAGCCAGACTGAGCGAGGGGGTCGCTATTCTGGGCTGCCTCTGCTATAGTTGCCACGGTTCAAAATGGCCGGGAGTTGCGAGGACCCAGTTTTGGGTCCTCGCATCACCCTGTTCTGGTCGCCGAATCTAGCTGGCGCATTCCGCCATTTATGCCACCATTTGAGGCAACCTTGATCGTGAGGGGTAGATATCGGAAAGAAAGGTGTTCAGGGGTCCCAGGCATCTAGTAGAGCCTCTCCTTGCTGCGTTCAACCACACTTCTGCTGGATAAATGATCCAAAACACAGCTAACAATCCCACCATTACTAGTCGCAGTTTCACGGTTCTGTGCTGCACTTCTTCTGTGAGATACCGTATCGTCTTCCGAGCCTACCATCAACCTCCTTTCCAAACAAAGGCTTAACCACGGCTCCGTACCCCTCTTTAGCTGTGACGTGGAGTAGTGTGTTTTTCCAAATAATAACCTGAGCTTTGATAGCTGTCCCCTTTTCGGTTAACATCAAGGGCTTTCCTCTGTCCCGGCCCAGTTTCGTCTTCGGAATACGCTCGCACTATCGATGCGTTCGATAAATTTAGCGCCCGCGAGGTGATGTCTCATGAGCTCTAGGAAAATACCAACCCTTGCCGTACACTCAAAAAGCCGCCGGGTACGACTCGGCACGTATGGAAAATAGGGCTGGTGCAGCACTAGGATTGTATCTCTGTAACATGGGTGAACGCTCAAGGCTGTGAAGTATTTGGCGTCGACACGAAAACTTGAATCTCCAGTGAGTAGTCGTCTGTGTCTCTGGTTGCAAACTTTGTGTAAAGAAACAGGTAGGGACTAGAGGTCTTTCCGATCAGGAGTACACCACGGACAGATATCCAACGACGCAGGACGAAAAAGGAAATTACCAGATCTAAGCACAATCAAGGCAGAGCCGAAGGAAATCCATAACGCGCAATTGTTCCCTCTGAGCCAAAGCGCGCCCAGGGCATCGACACTCCAAGTACAGACGCCTAATTCTTTGTAGCCACTTTTCCCGGCAGCTTCACGCTCTTGATCTCGTTCTCAACCCGCTCAAGTTCCTCTTGTGCCTTCTTCAAGTCCGCCTCTAGTGTCTTCTTGCGGATCTCGTCCATATCCTGACTGTCGCTCTCGAGTTGCACGCCAATCTTGCAGATTCCAATCTGCAATGGCGCGAGAAGGACGATGCGGTTTGCCTCGGGCTCGGGTTCCGTCTCTGGGCAATTATCTAGACGCTGCTCCGCGTCGTTTAGCAAATCTTCCAGACGAGATTGCATTTGCTTCCAGTATCCTGGGGCTGTATAGGTACATTGGTAGTATTGTCAGCAGTTATATGGTTATTGTGAGTTCTGGATTTCAATGCCCATGGATATGGGCATAGGAAACGCAGAGAAAAGAGGGAGCAGATTGGAAAGACCTACCATTAGCATCCACTGTCATCCAGCCAGGGAGGTGGCCCCGCTGCCTCTGGGCGTCTGCCATTGTTTTAAAACTACTAGGTTCGATATCAGAGATCAGCGCGTTTGAAGGAGAGAAGGGGATTGCTAATTGGTTGGTATTGAAGTGATGAGAACGTGTTCAACCAGCAGGGTGGACAACGCTAGGGTTTAAATATTTACTCACCAGAGACAGGCCATATTCTAGCCAATCTCCTGGACGGTGGAATACCAAAGGCGGTCACGGCGTAGCCTCATCCTCCTTTGGGGGGAAGGTAGCTCACCAAGCCGCAGACCGGGCCTTAAGTTGAATGGCCTTTCAATACCATTCGTATCTGGATGGCGCAAATTGGTTGCAACACACCTTTCCAGATGTAGTAAGAGGCGCGGATAGACCGGAGGAGGGACATGGAAACACATTTGAGCTAGGTAATATGCCAGAGTGGCTCCATGTTATAATGCACGCTTTTAACATGTGGCATCGACGGGCCTTTCCCTCAGAGTAGAAACAAGATTCGGTGGTGCTTTGCCTCGTCTTATTGCGTAATATATAATCCCTCCGCTCCCATTTAATGGACCGAAATCCTTGGTCACATCAAAAAGGCTCTCGGCGAATCAATGGTCCAAATCCCGCGAGGGTGAAGAGAGAGAGAGAGCGTTTGCCTAAAATCATCACGGACTGAGGTCTAGACTTTCTCATAGGCCAGCACATGACTCGTTCTAATTCCATGGAGTGTGAACATCTCAGCCCAGCTTCCACCATATCCCGGCTCGTGGTGGCTCACTGGTCTCATCCTTTCGCTCACCTCGCCAAGTGTAACCGAATCAAGGCACAACATTCACTGGTGGAGAACGGAACTTTCAGCTGGCGCGGTGCTCAGAATTTATTGCCTCCCTGGCCCCAACGCCTCTGGGATCGGCCTGGCGTTCTCCATACCCAACCCTGCACTGCCTTGCCGGCCTTGCCAGAGAGACCTGAGCGCCCAAAAGCTAACTCTTAGACATTCCCCCTACCGCCGAGACGGGTATTCATTTCAGATAGTTACCGGACCATCGCCCTAAGTAGTGCTTACTAGGCCGAAGCCGAGTGGCTGTAAAGAAGTTGAAAATGAGGCTCAATGAGACTTCCGCTGCTGCTGAGCTGAATGTATAGTTGAATGCCAAATTCGATATTCTAGGGCCTTCTTGGGCCGTAAGGAGAACTAGATAGCTAGTCTGCTTCATAAAGATGTGCCTGAGGCCTACATAAAAAGCGAGTACCGACCTGTACCAAAGTTTGAAATGGTGCCGTTTACAGAGCGTCATGCGTTGCTGGCCTTGGCGCTCGCCCGGCAAAGGTGTGTGACACCACACCCTTCGAGCTCTCTTGCAGGGGATGCCTCCCCATCCGACCACTTAACACGACCCAAGCGGCGTGACCCCGAGAGCCTTATCTCTCTAGCCCGTAAATAGTACTCGTACCCTGCCCGTTTGCCTGGCAGGCTTGACACACACGCCTTATGTTTGACTGCCATTCGTCAAGATTTCCCATTAGCATACGACCCTCGCATTCAGGTGCAACACACCTGCATACTATTCAGACAGCATGGCAACCAATACTTTTCACAGATAATATGACGGCGGCCTAAAAGCTAGGGCGATGGTGGATATTACCCCCCCCCACAGACCGGGACATTGTTTCCCTTGAGAGCAGTTGGTAGGTTACGATGAGGAAAAAAAGAGCAGGTTTCCCTGCTGCTTGAAGGCGAGAAGATCCTATTAGCGCAAGCCGCGGCGATCCGGTCTTGCCCGGGCCTTCCGGAAGTTGTACCGAATGCACTCGACCCAAGGCCGACCGGCTGCGGATCATACGGAAACTGAGAATCGATCCGTGCCCTATCACCTGATTCCTCGTTTGCATCTGGTGCCGATGGTTTGGTGCGACTTGCGCGCCATCTCGAGATGCCGATGGAAGGGTGAACCTGTGGTAGTACTCTAACTGATTGAAATGTCGCTGACGGCGGCTATCAAGTGGACGGTGGGTGTTAAGCCTGATTATATGCCAGTGGACGGTAGATAGACCGTAAAGCAGGTAGCTCGCCTGCTGTAGTGTTTTGACTTTCTCTCATCAACAGTGATCAAAACCTCCAAGTACTTACTGCTGACGAAGCGCCGCCGGAGCGCACTTTGCGTGACAAGACTGTCGTCTGCCCAAGAGCAGTGAGCTGCGAGTAAGCCCGGTTTTGAGACAATCTCATAGTCTCAACAGACTTGCAAATCTTGAATGGACGTAGCCTGCACTTAGAGTGTGCGGATGCAATGCAAGACACGTCAACGAACTGCAAATCCCGCGGCTGCCGCAGTGAAATATTATTCGAGGAATTTGAGAATTATATGCATTGCATGACGCACGTCAAGGCGGCTTCGCACCTCACATTCTTGCAGCTCACATTCTTGCAGCGCACCCGCAGCTCTCCGCACTGGCAGATTTAAGCACGACGAATCCTCGCTGCTCCGCATGAGGGATGGAGCGTTCTACAGATCTCACAAGGTAACCGGTGTAAACAGCCTAGTTTGCCCCCCAGCGACTCTGCCTACAGCCTTGACTTATCGACGGCAGTGGGCAAAATAGGAACAGTGGGCCAAAATGGCCTATGCAGACTCTGCCCTGTCCTCTCCTACCCTCGGAGATGAGCCCTCAAGCCCAGAGAGTCAGACCAACTCGAGGTTCGGATCGGATCAGACCAGCACAGCGCCTACAGTAATTACGACCGACTCCGACACCCACCATTTGCTAGACAACCAGCCAGGCCAGAACAGCCATGGCCAGAACAGCCACCACCGAAACAACCACACCGAAGTCCCTGTGGCTCTACCATCACTGCTTTCGCTTTTCAGCAGTGATGGAGGGCCAGCCAAGGTGGAAGGCTGGCCCAGGCTAGCCCGAGTCATGGCGCGCTACCCGTCCTTAGAAGCCTTCGCGCGCTATGAGGAACTTAACGTCAAGAACATCTTGTACTTGCAGGTAGAGCTGGCTGTCATCAGGGACCAGCTCGCGGCGCTGGAGGTCAGAGACTCGGACCATAAAGCCAGCAGGGACGAAAGGGGGAAGAGATATTCGACCTTTCACAAATTCGCTTCGAATATGGTCGGCACCAAGACTGCCCAGTGGGACAAGGTCCAAGAGCTCAGGAAATGTCTCAACGAATACAGTACGTTTCTTCCCTGGTTTGGGTCACCCTGCTCAGCCCAGATCGCCATAGACATGGCTCAATTGGCTTGGTGTCGCTAACGCGATGGAAAAAGACAATGCCTTGCTACAGTACTCGCAAGTATCAGCGCTCGCCGGGCCAACCGACCACAACATGCAGGAGCTAGCGAAGTGGATGTGGGGAACCAACATGGGCAACGACAACATCAGGGGTAAGGGTTCCAAGGAAATCTGGAAATCCTACCGAGAACCCGAAAGGCTGGGAACCTTGCCGCAGATTACCAAGCTCCTTAAAAGCATATTCGTAAGACAACAGTCGGAGCCTGTTATTCGACATGATCTAGTCGCTCCCCGGGCGCTTGGCAGCACGGATGGGCTCACTCGGTGGATTGAAGAGGACTTTATACCGTTCTGGCATGCTATAAAAAAAGATCCCGGGTCGGTTTGCCAAGACGCCGAAGCAGCCGCTGCTTCAAGTCTCTCCAAGGGCGAGAAATCGCCAGGCCAAACCCCTCGTAAGCCAGAAGCGGATCCAGACGAGGTGGGTAATCGCTTTCCTATTCAACATCTTCTTGATAAACAACCGGGGAGCTAAGCGCAATGGCTGACATTTTACGTCAGGATGGCGTAGGAGGTTACAACGGCGCAACCCTCCAAAAGATTTCAGGGGTAATTACCACCCTGTCAGCATGTGCGCTCCCTATCGTCGCCATATTTGTGCTTTCTATCATTCACAATTTATTTCACCGGCTCGCAGCCATCGCTGCGTTTACTCTCATCTTTGCCTCTCTCCTCATGTCCTTGACGGAATGCACCCGCATCCAGATCTTCACCGCTACTTCTGCGTAGGTTCCTCCCCTCCCCCTTTCCCCCCCGCTTCGGATTAAGGGTTGAGCTTACAAACACCCCTTTTTTTTTTTAACTTTAGGTTTCTAGCTGTGCTTGTTGTTTTCATTCCAGTCGGAACTGACTAAGGAGGATACCCATCCCCGAAGCACAACGCTTCAAGCTCGCATGATGAGACTGGTTGAGAGCTATAAAAACTTGTCAGCACGCTTGATCATCCCTATCGACCTCACATGGCGCTATTGATTCCAACTAGGGCTTTCTTGTTTCTTCACATTGCAGACTGATAACTGCTGCATCTCTCTGATTTTTGATCTTCCCTATCACCGTGCCTTGGACTACGTTTTGAGTACAAAGGGCACACCGAGCAGGCTCCAGGTTTTTTCAGCGTGCAAATACCATGGATACCTTGGGTAAGTTCTTGAGTGGCCATTGCCATTTTCGATTACGATCCTCTGCTATATTCTGTTTAGCTTTCTGTTTTAAATATAATATTATTTAGATTATGGTTTTCTATATATCGTTTACGTACTGTTGTTGAATATAGCTACCAGTGCCCTGTAACTGGTGCACTACAGCCCTGCTACGCAAGCAGCAGTGGTGGTGCAGTGGTGGTGCAGTGGTGGCTTGTTACCCCCTGTGAGGCTCCGCCCCACAGTGGCTGTCGCACCATAACAGCCACACACATCACAACCACAACACTGAATCTTCCAGATTTAGTAACTTACACAATACGAGGTTCTGTGGCCCACTGAAGACTCTAATTAGATTGCTAGTATGTTACGTCACTCACAGGCCCACAGAACCCTCTGGAACAGAAGGCCTGTAAGGCCTTCTGTGCCTATAAATATAGTTTTCTTTCTCCTATAGATAGTTAGATTAAGCAAGCAACAATCAAAGCAGTTCAAGCCTTGTTCAGTTAATCTCGCTCAATTATCGCCCTATACGAAATGGCCACCCGCTGGCACGAACCAGACTATTCGGATCCCAACATCTCACTCGTTGCATCCCAACCGCGGTGTGGGACGTGCGGTGCTTCCCCGCCGCTCGCCGCCCTGAGGAGGAAACAGAGTAGCAACGCATCGTTCCCGCCAATCCCCCCAGGTGAGTCACTCGGACAGCTTAATGTCCACTGGCCACCCATTGTCAACTTCGAAGGGGACCAACTCCTACCTCACCGCTCCCGTCGGCCGAGACTGCCCCGTACCCGAATACGAAAATACTACGTCTTGCCCTTTGTACATCGACCCCCCTCGGGAGATCCCATTCATCTCAGTCTCGAGACCTACCTACGACAAGACCGCCCAGAGTACGAAGCCGTTGTCGTACACATGGGGAGGTGAAGATGGAGACAGCGCTGCAGTTTGTCCTATTACGCCGGAAAGTTCTAGGACGTTATCTTGCAGACGCGCAACTGCGGCTCCATGTTGCAGTACCCAAGTCTCCATGACCGGCTAAGGACACTCTGGGTCGATGCCATCTGCGTCAACCAGGGGAACACGGCGGAGAGAGGACCGCCCAGATCCCGCGCATGAATGTCACATTCAAGGACGCCACCCGCGTCATAGCCTTTCTGGAACCCACGGCTTACAGAACTCGCTTTCCTCTCCACCGAGATTTCCTCGATAAACCCCAAGGAGCGTTCTCCGAGACATGCTGAAGTCACGCTAGTTTACCCGTCTCTGGGTCATTCAAGAGCTGATCACGGCTCGCAGCGTGGTGTTTATGTGATATGAGACGAATCTGGACACACAAAATTTCCTGTTTTATCCTTCGTCCACGTGGCACTGCTCACCCCGGCTTAGGGCCGGCTTAGTCCTTGCTTAGGGTTTGCTTAGGCTAAGTACCATTTTCGGCACGCTGCGCCACAGCATGCTGAACTGCTTCAACTCAAGCCGAGTGGGCCCAGAATTGGTCCCCATATATATAAAGATGACCAACATCGGTCCCTATTTTGAAATCGAATAGCCTCGCCTTAACCTCTTGTATTTTGTCGTGTTGTCTACCTGACTGCTAGGGACTTAGCCTCTGTCCTCTAATGTTACGGCCTGCTCCAGGTCACCGTGATGACCGAGGTGAAGACAGATCGCAAGAGCGGTCAGAGACCAATTGCTCAAGGGGGGGTTGGATGCAAGAGGGCTGAATGTAGCTAGCAGAACCTCTCCGGAATAACACTGTCACGCAGGTCGTGGTCTAAAGTATATGAACCGAACAGTGTCGCTACTGAACAAGTGTTATTGCTAGCGTGAGGAACCAGAAGGGTCCCTCACCCATCGTGGTCACGATGATGGTATCTATACTACTGACAAGACTAGGTACTTTGTACTCCTGCTCGGTGGTTTTCTTGTGCTCGCTCCTGAGCACCTTGGAAGAACCGAGCACTCCGTGCAAACTGCGTATTCGCACGGTATTCCATACTGTGACTCTGCGGGGACACACGTCGGCCGGCGCGGCCACAGAGGTGGCCTGCAGGTCGTCACATCTAAGTCTCGTACTTTACCTTTAAAGTACCTCTACTTTCGTTGTTTAGCACCCTGAACTTATGTCACGGCAATTAACGATTATTCTACAGACAATAAGGAATGTCGTCATAACAACACAAACTACTTAACAAAGGATAGATAGCCTTTGTACCTAGACTCTCTCTATATAAGCCCTCTGAACCTCCGTAGTCCTTATAGTCTTTTCTTTTCTCTTTACGCGAGCTTAACATAAGTTAGGTTCTACTAATTAAATGGCCATTCTTCAATCAAAGTAGCTTTAACCATGACAGCAGCGCTTAAAATGGATGCTAAGGGGCCAGTTGGAGCGCCACCCGAGGTTCAGCCGAGGGGCTGGCAGACAACCCCCAATCAGGAAGCGCTCAGTGGGTCCTCAAGAGTGGAACGCTGAGCAACCCCCAAAGCACCAACCAGAGAATGCTCAGCTAGATCTGCTCAGTAGAGAGCACTGAGCAGTTCGCACTGAGCAAGGTACAAAGGTACAAGCTATTCAGCAACCAGACAGTTCCTATATAATTCCCATCATGGGCAGGCCTGATGGAAGGAAGAACTTGGTTCTTCACGCAAGCAATTACATTGTTCATTTGTATCCTACTGCACGAGAGAACGCTCCCGTGCTTATAGTGATAAACGGCCTACAGTGACAAGTGTAAGACACCGAGAGAGTGCTTGCCTCAACCTTCAGTCTTCCGACCAACACCAACCAGAAGGCGTCCTGCCTTGCGTCCTGTCTTAGCCCCTCTTTGGGTGCAGGCCGTAACATTAATGCTAAAGGGTAGCTTAAATTCTGGAAAGCGGGCAAGTTAAAGCCCAAATTTGGGACCGCGGTTAGAAACTGCTAAGATGTAACAGTGCCCTAATAGCCCGAATCCTAGACAACGGCCTCGAATTTAGCTTAGAATATACTAGTACATACCCTAGGATAGTACACAATACCCTAGCTCGGAATTTAAGATGGTACATGATATACTAGCACTGATGGGATGTCCCGCAGTATACTAGGATATAATTGTTACGGCCTGCTCCAGAGTACCTGGGTACTCAAGGTGAAGACAGATCGCAAGAGCGGTCAAAGACCAATTGCTCAAAGGGGGGGTTGGATGCAAGGGGCTGAATGTAGCTAGCAGAACTCTCGGGGTTCACACTGTCACACAGGTCGTGGATCACAATGTATGATCCGAACAGTAAGGGTACTGAACAATGTGATTGCTAGCGTGAGGAACCAGAAAGGTCCCTCACCTATCGTGGGTACAATGATGGTATCTATACTAGATGACCGGGCGAGGTCCCGGGGTCCCGAGGGCTTGGCTCCGGGACACCGGGACCATTGTAACAGGTTGTGGCGTCCCGGGGTCCCGAGCACTCCGCTCCGGGACGCCGGGACCAACCTGATTGGCTCGACAGGACCCCCATTTGGTCATGACCTGGGTCGTGACAATAATATAATTGTTAAAATATAGCCTTTGGAACTACTGTGGCTACAGGGTACGCAGTTCCGTTGGACTGACCCCTGAGCCACAGCGCAACAAAAAGCAACTCAAGGATCTGGAGACCAAGTTTAAGGAGCTGGAACAAGCATCTCAGGCTGCCAAACATGAGAATAAAAGTTGTTACACGCCAAGATCGCCAAGATAAAACCGTCAAGCTCAACAAGTACAAGAACCGATTGGCCTCTATGCCAAACGACTATTTCGTGGTGACATTGCGGAAGTCTCCCACCTCTCTCCACTCTTCCCCGCGGCACGTCTTCCGTGCCTTCCTGGTCGACCCCTGATCTCGACCGCTTACTTGATACTTGGTCCTCTCGTCCACGGGAAGCTCGGGGCTAGATGGCTCAGAGGCTTGGAGCGGAGCAAAATCATGGGTGTGAAGACGTGAGGATCGATGGCAAGGCTATCGCTTTTGATGAGAGATGCGGCGGTGGCGGTGGAGGTGAAGATGAAGAGATCATGGAAGAAGCAGATGGTTTTCCATGTTTAAGCGACTTAACGACTTGTCACTTATGCAACATTGTTGGGAAGCTGGGGTGGAGGTTGGCTTAGCATAGGGAGGTGTTTGTCGGGGCTCGGCAGGTACAAGTCTATGCAGCACAGACGGCGATCGTGGCCGGGAGCCTGAGAGGCAAGGGGTGACCTGGTCGGAGATTTCGCAGCCGTCAGTGCATGCATGTGCAGCAAGCAAGGGGTTGAGGATGTTGGGGGGGGGGACGGTGCTGGGGCCTGGGTGATGGCTTTCTTGCACAATTACGAACCTCACCTTTAAATCCTTTTTGCCTCCTTCGCTTCTCGTCCTTTTTTTTTCCCCTTTTCCTTGCTCCGCCATTTTCACAAGCCAAGTTCAGCAACCAATGTACAAATCCCAATTTTTGTCCACTGCTTAACCCGGCACTGTCGTGTTTTTTCTCGTCTCATCGCTACTACCGCATACAGGTAGTCAGTTTCTGTGTTTCCTCCTTTCCTAAGTGTCAACATTTCCCACCATAAACTCAAACGTTCCCCAACCGAGAGCTCTTCCTCCCATCTCCTCCCTATTACCGTTCTCCCAATCAAGCGCTTCACACACCTGGGGCCGAGACATCATTTGAGTGGTTCTTCCGATCACTACATTGAGGATGAGAAGACATTGCTGAGAAAGGTTGAGTGAGAGGGCAAAAATGTCCGCGTTGGAGGCACGAAGGGAGTTGTAGAAGATTATGACGAGGATGCTAGAGAAGCGGCAGCGGGATTTGATATATTTCCCAGCCTTGGGGAAAGAGGACCGGTGAAAGCTGTGTTTCCCGCACCTTTCAGGAGGTTGCCCGGCCTACCGCCATTAGTACTTCACGACGTATTATGAGCTAGCGTTGGCGTTTGAACAACTTGTTTGCCGTGATTCTAGCATTTTCTTACTCACAATCCTATAATTGGCTATCAGGTGCAAGTTTTATTGCAGCGCTGGGCGTCAAGGAAGCAAGCTGGCTCGAAAGGACCTTGCAGACCCGCCATGGCCTCAGTTCTGGGGACATGCGGTCGAGCGTTGTCTCGGTCGGCTTCTCCTGATACGGAATCCACGACGCGCTGGATTGGCCGGCCTAGGACTGTATGCTTCAGACCTATCCGGACGATCAGATCTCGGATCATGAAAGAGAACTAAGTTGATCCGAGTGCACTCGCCTGAGGGGCCTGCTGTTTTTTCTTTGACTGAATATAGCCAAAGCTGTCAAATCAACATATTGAAAACAGCTTGATGAGATGTGCAGAGCGATTAACTCACCACGGGAGAGCGGCATTGCGTTATGATGAAATGAGACAGAGAACTGCAAAGACTGGCTGTATTTGCTATAGTGGCCGCTATGGAACAGGAAAAAAGAGGAAGATGGCTCCGGGCATGGCCGGGATCTAGCGGGGAGGGCGGCACGCCGATAGGTGGATATCCGGCCGGCATCCCGGACCGCCGGAGACCCACAACATATTTGTCCGAAACGGAAGAATACCTCAATTGCCGACCTAACTGGTAAAGAGGAATAAACCCGACGCCCGGCTAAGAACCCCCAGAACCTGCGGACTGCCGGCATTGCCGGGGTGGGATTAGAACTTATTAACGAAGATGTACAGTCGCGCAAATCAGGACAAAGTGCTCGAAGCGCCAAGCCTGCACGCGGAGTACTCCTCCTTCCCCGTCCGGCGGACTGTATACACATGTCGTGACCCCGAGCGGTTTATAAAACCAGGTCTAGCGGGAATCTGTGCCCTTCGGGGACCCAACGTCAGATTCTAGTCTCCAAATCTTTTAGGGCAGACCTTGACGAAAGATGTTGAGCGGCGCCTACGGGATTGCCCTCGCGGCTCTGCTGCTAGCCGCCCACCTGCCACTGGCCGCGGCTCACGCTACTCTCACACCCCGGGCTACTGTTGGCGGGCGCGAGCGAGTCAGTATCAACGCCGGCTGGCGCTTCCAGCGCTTCACATCCAATCCCGACTCGCTGTCTTACAACACACTCAAGTCCTGGATCCTTCCTTCCGGCAACGATTTCATCAAAAGTTCAGGCTCCAAGAAGACTCGTCCCACCGGCACTCCGCCGGGTGCCAACCTCAACTTCACTCAGGCTTCTTTCAACGACGCCAGCTGGGAGGCAGTCAACGTGCCGCATGACTGGGCCATCAAGGGGCCATTTAATGCTCCCGGGGTTAGTGGTGCAATGGGAAGGCTACCGTCTAATGGCGTAGGCTGGTACCGCCGCGTCGTATCTCTCGGTGCTGAGGATGCCGGCAGGACCATCTTCCTCGATGTTGATGGCGCAATGTCATACGCGGCAGTCTGGCTCAATGGCAACCTCGTGGGGGGTTGGCCTTTTGGGTACGCCAGTTTCCGGCTTGATCTAACGCCGTACGTCAAGACTGGGGCGGACAACATCTTGGCAATCCGTCTCGACAACCCTTTGGACAACTCTCGCTGGTATCCAGGCGCGGGCATCTACCGGAACGTTTGGCTTGTTAAATCAAACCCGGTGCATGTGGCCCAGCACGGGACATTTGTCACCACGCCCACGATCTCGTCCTCTTCTGCAACCGTCAGCCTGACGGTCGATATCGAGAACAAGGGCACCGAGAGCCAAGTAGTTGATGTGGTCACCGAGATTCGGCCTCAAGGCGAGTCTGGTGTGCAAGGCAGTGTTGTGGCTACCCTGTCAAAGGCATCGGCAACTGTCGCCGCAGGCGGAAAAGCAGTCGTCAGTGCCTCCGCAACCGTTGCCAACCCCAAGCTATGGGGACCCAAGCCGAATCAGACACCGAATCTATATGTTGCCATCACTAGATTGTCCGTAAATGGACAAGTGATTGATACTTAGTCAGTCAACTGCTCCCCCTTCTTCTTCTTCTTCTTCTTCTTCTTCTTCTTCTTCTTCCCCTGTGCTACAACACCCAAAAATATGGTCTAATCATATAGTCATATAATCATCAGTGAGACGCCTTTTGGTATCCGGACTATTACCTACGATAAGGACACTGGAATTAGCGTGAATGGACAGATGATCCGTATTCAGGGGACAGTAAGTCAACCAAGTCAAACCTGCCCCCCTTATACTACTGCAAGATCCGAAACAGAATCTAACTATAACCACCAGTGCAATCATCATGACCTCGGGAGCTTGGGCGCAGCTTTCAACTACCGAGCACAAGAGAGGCGGTTCCAGATGCTCCAGGAGATGGGCAACAATGCGTTGCGCACCTCCCACAACCCGCCCGCCCCCGAATTCCTCGAACTAGCCGATAAAATGGGGCTTATGGTGCTGGACGAGATCTTCGACTGCTGGAAGAAATCCAAGACCAAGAACGACTTTTCTCTAATCTTTGACGATTGGCATGAGCCGGACCTCCGCCTCTTTGTTCGCCGAGACCGTAACCACCCGTCCGTCATAGCCTGGTCTTTCGGTAACGAGATTCCCGAGCAAGGAGGTGCCTCTGGAGGCACCATTGCTGCTGAGCTCGGCGGAATCATTCGTGACGAGGACCCTAGTCGGCAGACGACGGCTGGCATGAACTCGGCTAGTCCCGATCAAGCCATGGCGGCTCAACTCGACATGATCGGACTCAACTACAACGGCGAAGGCATCGGCGTCTCAACGTCGTCTTCGTGGCCAGGCTTCCGGTCAAAGTTTCCCAACAAGATGCTCTGGGGCACGGAAACCGCATCATGCCTTAGTTCCCGTGGGACATTTGTCTTCCCCGTTCCCAGCGGCATGAGTGCGCTGGTGAGCAGCAATAGCGGTGGTGGCGAGGACCCCATAGGATTGCGCGTGAGCTCTTACGACTTGTACTCAGATTGGTGGGCCTCGGGATCTCCAGACAAGGTCTTCTTCGTGCAGGACAAGCACCCATACGTCGCCGGCGAGTTTGTCTGGACGGGGTGGGATTACCTCGGCGAGCCGACCCCCTACAACGACAAGGCGCGCAGCTCCTACTTTGGAATCATCGACTTGGCGGGTTTCAAGAAAGACCGCTTCTACTTGTACCAGGCGCGCTGGGCCCCCAACGTCCGCATGGCGCACATTCTTCCCCACTGGACCTGGCCCGACCGTGTCGGCCAGGTCACTCCGGTGCACGTCTATTCTTCGGCCGACGAAGCCGAGCTGTTTGTCAACGAAAAGTCAGCCGGCCGTCTTAAGCGCGGGACCTCGAGCTGGCGCTTCCGATGGGACAGCGTCATGTACCAGCCCGGTCATCTCAAGGTCATCACCTACAAGAACGGCCAGGAATGGGCAACTGATACCAAGAGGACTGTTGGCAATGCTACCAAGCTCCTTCTGTCGCCCGATCGCTCCAATATCAAGGGTGATGGGCTTGATCTATCCTTCATTACAGCCACCGTCGTCGACGCAAACGGCGATACCGTTCCAAGGGCTAGCAACTCGATCACTTTCTCCATTACCGGCCCAGGACTGATCTCTACCACCGACAACGGAGATCCCGCCGACTTCACTGTGTTCTCCAGCTTGACGCGCAAGGCTTTCAGCGGTCTCGCACTTGCAATTATCCGCAGCAACGTCGGCGCTGCTGGCGGCAACCTTACTATCAGTGCTGCCTCAAGTGGTCTGACTGGGGCATCGGTGACTGTCCAAGTCAGTTAGAGTTAGTTGCATTCATTTGACAAATAATGTTATGGAATATTTTCCGATTTTTTTTTTTAAAAAAAAAAAGAGCTTCCAAAAGAAACAATTTTCTTTATCTCAAAGAGAGCGCCGCAGTCATCGCAGCTGTATTTGATGTCAGCCCGAGTGAAGCACTCTCTCCTCGTCACTTTAGTGTTGTGTGGACCTGACCAAAATTAAACACACAAAAACCTTTGGTTGGAAATAAAATCCGTCAGCGGCCCGACGAACGCTTTCATCCAAACCGACCATGACAGTCACTTCGTTCCAAAGGGGGATAATAATAATTACCTTAGGCGATGGCTGTTCCAGGGGTTGTGGAATACGATTATCTTCATCGCTCAGCCGGTAAAACCGACAGATTCCCACCTCCGACAACTTTTGCACGTAGCAAGTAGATGGGGCAGCCGACAGCTGCAAAATTTTACAATCTGATATATATGTGCCATCGCTTGTAATCCCGTTCACACCGAGAGAATGGTGGGAATTTGCGCTCTCTTTTGCATTCCCCAAATCTTTCAATGTCGAGGCACCGCCCCTTGATGTGATGCATCCCCAATTTTTTCTTCTGCATGTACCCGGCATTGGGTAAGGTAGGTTCGCATTGGCAAGCACCACAACGGCGGAAGAACGCATACAGTGTCCATTTGTTATGCCAAGTTGCACCTTTTCGACGGAAGAGTGGGCAACCTGCTCCATTGGTATGGGGGGCCTGGACGCAATACAACCCCTTCATCTCCTAATGGCGCCTAGTAGCAAAGGTATTTCCTAAATATCCCTAGTATTAATGATTAGTAATAAATATAAGCATTACCAAGTGAAAGGTTTGGACGAATTATCTATAAAGGTCTGGGTGGCGGCTATTGCGGGTGCAAATGTCCCAATTTTGGGCCCTTTATATACATGGGACCATTTTTAGACCCTTTGGCTAAAATTATACCTTCTCGGAAAGCTGTGCTTGTCAATGGGTAAATATCAGCCGACGCTGAGCTGACGCTGATCTGGACTGATTAAACGTGACGAAGAGTTACGTGATTAGGAGGATGGGTGTTCGTCGATTTTAGGGTCTTATAACATTCTTTACTTGAACCATGATGATGATGATGAGGAGGAGGAGGAGGAGTTTACCTGAACCATGATGACGAGGAAACCCATCCACGATTCCAAACAGACTTACTTATATTGCATCTACCATCAGTGCATTCATGAGACATTTTACTTTTCCCAGTGCAGACAGACTGTTTTACGAGAGGAGACTACTTGAGAGAAACAAGTGCCTTTCTTTATTGCCAAGAGCTAGATGAGAAAAATATCAAGGCTTGAGTTGAAACCTAAGCCTATATGTGTTTCTCTTTGGATACCCCGAAACACACTCCCCAAAACCAACGCTAACAATCTTTCAGCAGCCAGTTTGTACTCTGTATGTGACTCAACGTGTACCTCTGCTAGCATTCACCGACTGGACGAATAGTTGTCCGACCGAGCTCAAACATTCGCTCCGCTGCAGAGAATCTGCTGTCAGTAAACACACCCCACTAGGAATTCTTCCAGGGCTCACCATGTGCGCTGTGAAAATCCAAGAATCTGAATCCCTTGGGATAGTGGTACACCTTCCTCACACCCGGGCTTTCAATCTGCACTAACCAAGTGGGAGAAGCAAACCTTGCTCCCGCTCTTCCGTCTTCAGGTTCTGAAAAGAAGCTCTCGGATACTGGGCACACAGTTTCAGCGTCACATTCAAGTTTCTGTTAGGGAGGAATGGCGCTTACAAACTTGGCTGAGAATAATGCACCTATCCCGACTCGTGACGATGAGACGGAATTTGTTTTCCTGGTCTCGAACAATTGTCAAGTCGGCGTCCACAATACACACCTCTTCGCATTGAACCTGCGTAGCTTGGCTTTTACAACGTCAGTGCTTTGCATGAGAGACGTGTTGAGCGTTGTGCCAACTTACAGATGCAAGGCAATCGTCTCGTCGGGTCGAGGATGCAGGAGACTGAGGACAAAAAGCTCCATTCTCATGTCTTCCAGAGACTGGTATAGTCGTTTGGCTTCTGTTCAAATTGCTGGTCAGTCAGTCAGCCAATTGGGGGCTCATGTTTCTCACTCTCTGGTGTGGTCATTTCAAAAGTCACATCGACCCTATCGATGGAGCTTGTCTGGCCATCTCGTAGATAACCGAGACATTTGACGCCCAAGACCGATACTTTGGTGTCGTTTGTTACTCTAATCGTAGAGTTTCTCTCTACTTCTCGGGTTCAGCGTTTGGGGCCGGCTGCATTCCAGGAGACTTACACTGGATCTCGTTCCTGGTAATGTCACCACTTGCGTCTTCCTCGCTATCTTCGTCATAGTCAACTATGATCTCTGCATAGTCCAGATTTTCATTCGTCTGGCGGTCGCCATTCGAGCGTAGTTCGCGATAGTGGAGGAGATTTAACCCTCTGATGTGGGTTTTTGCCAGTGTTCGGTGGCCAACGGTGAAAACGATGGTCTCGATGAATCGATGGATAGTACCAAGATCCCTGAAAGTGACTGTTAGGACATTCGCAATTCCTCATGGGTCACCCACCCTTTGATGGAAAGCAGACGCAGCCCCGAAGCATCTGGTGAAGGATGCATGAGCATGTTGCTCAACCCTCTTCGCAACATGGACGCCGCGCTAGTCTCCGAGAGGACTTGGATGAAAGAATCCTCAAACTCGCAGATGTCTAGAACTTGTAAGCTTCGCCGTACAGTATCGAGCTAGCTCGACTCTATACGAATTCGTACCTCGCAGAGAAACGTTCTTGATCAAAACAGTCACGGGCTGGCCAGTCATGTGGTCTGTTGCTCTGTAGATGGTCCAAACTCTCTCACTTCCAGAAACGCGGAAGGGGAAAGTGACTGGCGATACTTGGGACGGCATTAGCAAGGTAGCGGATTATGCGGCAATAATCATGGATGGCTTACACGCAATGTCTTCCAGCTTGGCATGCTTGACTCCCGAGGCTTCACAGTGGCAGAGAAACAGCTTTGACACGCCCTCTTTCCAGTCGTCCCGTAAAGAGGCTTCGGGACAAAGCAGGTGGGGTTCTTCGTCTTTCACGTAAACTTCAAAAGTGGACGAGGGTCTGAGTGATGCTTGAACTCTGTCCTCAACTCCAGCTTGGGTTGGGGATGGGTTCTGCAGGTTCTCGGCCCACCAAGTGTGGATGTCATCAAGTTTGGCAGAGCTCTGGGCGAGAGTATCCTCAATTCTTGCCGTCCTCGAACTGAGTTAATCTTGTCAGTTTGATCTCTTTAAGCTTGACCTAGGAGTAGAGTACTTGATAATAATTCCCAAGACCAGGTCCAAGCTGTTTGTGTGGACCATAGGCTGACTTCGGAGAGTCGAAAGATCACCAGCTTCTGTGGTCCAAGCCAGTTTTTTATAGTTTTTCACCATCTCCTGACTCCATCGCTGCAGACGAGGTTTGCTCGCGTCTTGGCTCTCGGCAATGAGGCTGTACTTTGTGACAATTGTGTCGAGATGTTTGAGCGTCTCATGGCAGTTGGATAACATGTCGGCCAATGCTTGTCCTCCTGTTTGCTGTGCTGCATGTGCATCCTGAAATGCCGACAGCGCAGTGCTCAGCGAATGCAACTGGTTTTCGACTTCGCGAAACTCAGAAGGAGCAGACTTGCGGCCTTTCGTGAAGGCCTGTGCAATCGATTTGGCCAGTTTGGCCATCGCGATCACGTCGTCAAACCACACGGGGGAGGCCATCGATGATTGTTAGCGGTGTAACGGAATCGAGATCTCGGGAGGCTGATGTGCCCGATGAAGGGCAAGTCATCAACAACCAACAGATTCATGTTCCACGCAGCTGCATATCGGATGGCGCCTTTCTGGATTTGGGATGTGGGTTAAAGTCGGGTAAATAACCCTTTGGAAAAAAGGGGTAATCGCTTTGCTTAGTTCCTGGGTATAAGAGGCTCCCTCTGATTAGAATAATAGTATTTTAAATTGATTCACCTTTTGACCGTTTTTACGTGTGTGTGCTAATTTCCATTTTCTGCAACTCCGCGGCAGGTGCAGTGGCAGTCTCGTGCAGTGGCTGCTGCCTCGGAGCCTTGTGACGTCCTCGCCCTCGTCCTTTTCACTTCCCACTTCCCACGTCGTGCTCAGATTTGCCATCTCATAATTGCCTTTTCCTCAGAATCAGCACACGGAAACAGATATATTCAGCCTTGCTATGTCTCTCCATTCCCGCATCTTCGCGGCTGGTGTTGTTTGGGACCCGCGCGAACCCTTTCCAGCAGAGCTCCAATCGGCTCCACACCAGACTGCCCAAAATTCCCTTTTTTCTCATTGGTACAATCTCGGCTCTAGCCCACAACCCCCACACTTGCCTACCAATGTGAAACAGTTCAGTGCCCATCTCCCCTCCGACCACAACGACGTCAGCTCGCGTGCCCCGGCTGCTCGCACCGCGACGGCATTGCCCACGTTCACTGTCCAGGAGCCTAATCGCAATGTGCTTCCGCCGCTATCCATAATCCTAGACGCCTCTGTGGTTCACGACACTGCCAAAGTCAATGTGACCCAAGTCTTTTGGAACGACTCCGACACGCCAATTAGACAAGCGGCATATACATTTCCCCTCCCCGCGGGCTGCACAGTGACCGAATTTACATGCCGGATTGGCACCAACACTGTCATCAAGGGCAGCGTGAAGCCGAAGGAAGAAGCTCGAGAGGCATTCAAGCGCCATATCCGGGAACAACAGACGGGTAACTTTTATGCCTATTTTCTTGTCGTACTCTTGACAACTGCGTTCTGACTCGCCCTTCAGGAGCCGCGCTTCTCGAGCAGGACACGCCCGAGATCTTCACCACAACCCTGGGAAACATAGCCGAGAAAACCAAGCTCAAGATCAACTTGAGCTATATAACTATTCTCAAGCATCACTTTGGCGACGGCAAAGGCACTACCACCTTGACCTTTCCCACTTGCATTGCTGCCCGCTATGGCCAACCCCCTGCAGGATACAAAGGCGCCGTGTCCACCGATGTGGCGCAAGGCCTGACACTGAAGATTGAACTGGTAGAGTCAGAGAAGATCCAGTCCATCATCAGTAACACCCACTCCATTGTCGTTCAGCGTCGGCCGGGTGAAGCCAAAGTCGACAGCTTTGCCGATCTGGCCAATGACAAAAACGGAAACCACGTTGAGGCAGCTTTCGTCGAACTCGATTCTGGATCCATGTTCTTAGATAAAGACTTCATCCTTGATATCACCACTGAGATCAGCGGAGACAAGGAAGCACCACAGGCTTGGCTGGAGGAGCATCCCACGATTCCCAACCACAAGGCACTCATGTGTACCCTCCCTCCTGGCTCTTTCAGCAAGAAAAGAAATCCTTCACAGCAAAGAAGGGAGATACTGTTTCTTGCCGACCGTTCTGGGTCCATGACCGACAAAATCTACTCTCTTCGGTCAGCCATGGACTTTTTTCTCAAAGGAATTCCAGTTGGATGCACATTTAACGTCTGGAGTTTTGGCACCACTTTCCAGGCGTGGTCACCATACTCACTCGAGTACAACGAGCTAAATCTCAACGCTGCTCTGACTTATGTTGGGAATCATTTTTGGGCCGACATGGGTGGCACTGAGCTTCTCCCTGCTATTCAGGCAATAATCAACGCCAGAGACAGGGCCGTGGAAACGGATGTCATGATTCTCACGGATGGCGAGACATGGAAGATGGACGACGTTCTCACCTTCATTCGACAAACGTGCGCCAGGGATGAAGGACGTCTTCGCTTTTTCTCTCTGGGAATTGGCGACTATGTATCTCATGCTCTCGTTGAGGGGATTGCAAAGGCGGGTGGAGGCTATGCGGAAGTTGTGCCGTCCTCAGTTAGGGGAGGCTGGGAGGACAGAGTTGTCAGTATGCTGAATGCGGCCTTGACTACTGGACATGTTAAGCCTCTTTGCCTAGAGTTCAATTCCCGGGACCAGAACGGCGTAAATACAGGTATGCCAGGACACGATGTGCTTGATATGATTCGATTCATTGACTTCAGTCTCAGTTATCGATCTTTCCGATGCCCAGCGTTCGCCAGTCGAAATATCAATATCCAGCCCATTCTATCGCAACAGGGCGTATTTTCTGTTCGAATCAGAAACTTGTCCCGACACCATCACCGTCAAATCCTTGTCCGAGAGTGAATATAATACGGTAGCAACAATTTCTGTCATCACATTAGAGAAGAAGGACACTACCCTTCACAAACTCGCAGCGCGATCTTTATTAGACGACCTCGAACAAGGTCGAAGCCAAATCCACGTTGGGTCCAACAAGCCACTTCCCGGGAGTTGGGCAGAAACCTCGCAGATCCGACTTCGAGCGGAAGAGATCGCCTGCAAATGGTCGCTCGTTTCAAAATGGACGAGTTTTTTCCTCGTCGAGGAACCCTCCGTCGCCGAAGAGGGCGATGCTATCATGGAGGGAGTGACTAACGTGAAGCAATCTTCCGAAGATCTCCTCCAAACTCGAGGCAACCTTTTAGGGTTAACCCTCATGCCACCGGTTCATTTGGGGGAGCTGATGGATCCGAGGCCAACGTCTCGACCACTACTAACCGGACCAGCACACCACCCACCCGTGTTTTCCTCATATTCAGTTTTCGCCGCGCCTCGTTTGAGATTAGTCCCAGATCCATATTATGCGGGAATTGCCCCGGGTACTTGGTCAATGGATCCAAAGTCCACGTCAGACACATCATCGGAAGACTCAGCGTGTGTTGCTCTCTACGGGGGGGCCTCTATGGCTCCCCACACCCTGCGCTCTCCCCCGTCCGTTCAACCAAGAAGAAAGATCAGAAACAGAGCCGTTAAGAGAAAAAGAGTCTTTAAATCACCAGATAGAATTTATAATTACAACACCACGAACTTCCCAACACTTCACGAGTATCCAGGGCGCCCAAGACCTTACGAGTTTCCAGCGGTGGTTGAGCCGGACCTAAACCATGTGAGCCAAGGCACGGAGACAGCCGAGCTATCCGTACCAGGCCCCGAAAGTTTACCGACACCAGCGCAGGCTCCGCCGCCACCCGAAACCTTTGTCTTGGAAGATCAAACCACAATACCACAATGGTCCTTTCCTCCGAGCGCAGTCTCAAATGAGAAGCAGATCTCGAGTTACTTTTCTCCAGTGGACTCCGGGGCAGAGGACCCTGGAACGTACTGGTTGCCAACCCTCGGTTTTGGTGGCACTTCCACTTCTTTCAGGACGGAGAGGCCGATCGAAACGGGCCAGCGTAAACGGCCCAGGAATGGGGATTCACACATCTATACAAATATAACGGTGCGAGGGCTTCAGTTCCACGAGGAGACCTTGTTCCCCTCGTTCCCCGGAAGGCCGTTAAAACAACCAAAAGTCGAATCAAACGGACAGGATGAAGCGGAAAGCGGTCGATCTCGGATTCGCCTACTACTTAAGTACCAGAAGTTTGATGGTTCATTCGACTTTGGATCTGAAGAAGTAGCGGAGGCTTGCTTGGGCAAGGCAGTGCTCGGCAAACTGAAGTCTGAAGCTATACCGAGGCTCATAAGCGAGGTACCAGAAGCAACGCCCGAGATCGGATCTGTGTGGGTATATGCGTATACTTTGGCCGTCGTTATCCTCCTACGTCAGAATCTCTCGAGTTTGGAAAGCCTATGGGGCCTCATGGAAACCAAGGCTATGCACTTCCTGTCCTTGCGGCCCCGCCCTATCACTGACTGGTCTATGGAGGACCTACTCCACGGAGTACCCATCCCAGACCAATGCGAAACCTGCATTGGGGATTTTGCAGAGACAAAGGGGGCGGGGGAGGACGGAGACACGGAGATTTACCCTCCACGTGAGCTGGTTGAGCGTGCGCCGTCCGATTAGAACTTGGGGCCAACGGGTGAAGGCAGCTGAGGGGGGACGGCAAGCTGGAGGTGGATCAGGAGCTATATTCAGGAATGTCTGGACGCCGCCGTCGAGATGGCAGAGGATATCATGCAACTATCCGAGAGAAATGAACTTGCTATTGTCTCAACACTCAATACTGTCTCGACACTCTGGCTTGACGATTATCGTGTCTTTGAAAAGGCCGCATGTTACGTGTGTGACTCTACCCTACCCTCGGACAGTTACAACTAACCAACACCTACGACGAGTCTCAAGAACATTTGGATTTCCTCATACACCTGTCCTATCCCCATCTTGGGTCATGATGTCCCCTCCCGAGCCGCTCACATGTCCATTTATGCGTCAGGCCATACCTAGTCCGGTCTGTCTTGGTGTCATGATGGACTTTTTTCTCGTAGCGTTGCATAAGCTTGGCTTCGACGAGGTACTGGAACTACCTACCTACCTGCCTGCCTGCCTGCCTACCCGCTTACATACTAGTCTTGGTTATACCCTGTTTTCATAAACGAGCTGCACACTTTTTTTTTCTTTAAAAAAAAAAGAGAATATGGAGAGACGGTAAGGGTACACATACACAGCGTGTAAGTTGATGCTAGCCACTCCACTCCATTATGTGTATGTGGTCTTGGGGAAGTCTCTACTAGGGATTAGACGAGAGGGAATTAAATGAATGCTGACAGACACTAGGCTATTTCTTCCTCTTTGTTTCTTCTTTTTTCTCGTTCGTAGCCCCTGAGTTGGGATGGGGCATGTGAGCTGTGTGCTGGTGGGTACATGCAATTTTTCCTAGTGGGAGCTTTCTCTACATTCATTCTTCGAACGTCACGGTGGCGGTTCGACCGCGACCTGTTCTATATTGACACTCTCTCAAGAGGGTCTAGTTCCCAGATGCCCCGCAGCTCTCAAATGCGCCAGGCTTCATCCTATGTTCTTTGTCCATGAGTTCCTTCTCTGTATATATCCCTAGCATCAGAGGTAATGGTGTTGTCAATGCAAGACAATCTGTCATAGAATTGTCACTATACAGATGGTGAAGGTGGAAAAAGGCTGGTAGGAAGGCTCCGTCATAATAAAAGATATTGTGGTATGGCTGGCACTACCACACCAAACAACAGGTGCCCGTCTGTATATTTTACTTTCACAGTCACTGTCAACGGGCATGTGGTGTAATGGTAACATTCCACAAACCTCATTATCCGCTGGAGAAGTTGGTTCGAATCCGACCATGTCCATTATATCTTTCTTTTCCCTTTTTTTTGGTTTTCTTGTCCCCATTAAGAATGGAGATTTACTGCGGCGACCACCCCCCACACAACCCCCCCTCAAGAATACCGTCCTGCCAGCTGCACTGAAATTGCCGTATTCCCCTACAAAACAGGACTTGGCCGATGCTATCACCGGGACAAGGCGCCATGGATTTGAGGCCCCGATCCAAGGCACCCAGCCGTCTGGCACTGTGGTCGCCGCAGCGATTGGGGTGGTCGCAGCAGTAAACAAACCCCCTTTTTTTTTTCCCCCTTGTCGCGCTTTTCAGCCAACCAGGCCCTCCGTCTATAAATTTCAACTTCATAGTTACTCCTAACAGACATGTGGTGTAATGGCAACAGACAATAGGAGATACTTGAATCGCAAATCATCCAGCGTTGCTCCCAGCAGGAGACCTCTCTTATTCCAACACGTCAATCAAGTATACTACCATCGACGTTGGGATCGGAAAGCAGGACAACGACCATGTCAGGTTGCACATCTCGGGACCCCTCTGAGCGCCATGGATATGTCGTCGCACTCAGGTGCTACTGCTGGGACGGTCGATAGCTAGTCCTCTTCGACAACGACAACCATGAACGATATGGTCTGGCGGTATCCCTTTTCCTCTTTCTTTCCCCAAACACTCCAGTATGCAACCAAAGTCGCCCGAATGGAGGCCCCCCCGATTGCCAACAGATCTTCTGCTCTCGCACATTGGCCACGTTGGATGTAGTGAGAAACTCGTCAGAAACACGCGTGTTATGGTGAATTGGAATCGGGGCGTAAGTCTTAATGCCCTGCGTTGTTTTTGAAAGAAGAAAATTAACGCGAAAATAATGCGTCCTAACTCCTGAACTAGACCATTCGATTCCCACACCTAGATGTCGCGACATAATTCATGTGGTAGACCCGGTGACCAGGCTGTAGAGGTTCCTCAGCTACCTGCATCAGAACTATTGGCCCCCAACCAATACGGATGTGACTTGGTCACCACCCAATCATGCGGCTGCAGGTGGTTGTTGCCTTGGTTGCCTGCATGAGGCAGTTTTCAGCTGAGATTCCCCGCATTTTTTTTT
>Ga0247760_1001206_pt1 | contig 25067 bp, 24 predicted proteins | sample UWRJL171409R4_FD_179936 | JGI IMG/M metagenome (GOLD analysis project Ga0247760, IMG submission 179936) | Plant litter microbial communities from Arlington Agricultural Research Station in Wisconsin, United States - UWRJ-L171-409R-4 | ecosystem: Environmental > Terrestrial > Plant litter >... | reverse complement strand
GTTCGCTGGGCGGTGCGTTCGCTGGGCGGTGCGTTCGCTGGGCAGCGCGTTTTCGCGAGGCAGTGCGTTCGCGAGGCAGTGCGTTCGCGAGGCAGCGCGTTTCACGAGGCAGCGCGTTTCACGAGGCAGCGCGTTTCACGAGGCAGCGCGTTTCACGAGGCAGTGCGCGTTCGCGTTGAACGCAGCTGAGCGTGTGCGACGCGAGTGTGGATGATGATGGCGAGATCCGACTGTTGCGCTGCGCACATCGTGTTCAATAAACACCCTGCCGAGCCGTTCAGGTGCGGCTAGAATGTGATCGATGCGCGCGATAGTCGATAAAAGCGCTTAAATAAGGCGCTTCCGGCGCGATGGCGACGAATGGATGCCTACATTGAATCCGGAGGTGGTCTTTCTTTTTTTCGATCGCTCGCTGTTGCGAGAGAGTGCAGCGCGCGTCCCTGCGCTGTATGCTTGTTAATACCATGGGCTCCGGATCTGCAACCAACGACCTAACGAGTCCTTCGAGCGCGAGTAGTCCGCGCTTCAACGAGCCAGAGGCGCTGAGTTTCGAACGCCCGACGATGCAAGTCGGACGCTATCGGATTTTATCCGAGCTCGGTCGCGGCGGCATGTCGAACGTGTTCCTCGCCGTGGCCAGCGGCCCGGGCGGCGTGAACAAGCTCGTCGTGTTGAAGGCGTTGTTGCCGGACCTTGCGACCGAGGGCTACGCGCTCTCGATGTTCATGGATGAAGCTCGCCTCGCGGCGCAGCTCAATCATCCGAACGTCGTGCAAACGTACGAGGTCGGCACGGAAGGCGACCGTCACGTGATCGTGATGGAGTACCTCGAAGGCCAATCGATGTCCGCGTGCGTCAGGCGCGCTGCCGCCGAGGGAAATCCGATCCCGATCCCGCTGCAGCTACGCATCATCATCAACGCGCTCGATGGCTTGCACTACGCGCACGAGCTCAGCGGCTACGAGGGCGCCTCGCTGCAGCTCGTCCATCGCGATATCTCTCCGCAGAACGTGTTCGTGACCTACGACGGCCAAGTGAAGGTGCTCGACTTCGGCATCGCGAAGGCTACCTCGGCATCGACTCACACCGCCGCGGGCGTGATGAAGGGCAAGATCGCGTACATGGCGCCCGAGCAGATCGTCGGCGGCGCCGTCGATCGCCGCGCAGATTTGTACTCCGTCGGCTGCATGCTGTGGGCCGCTGCCACGGGCGTGAAGTTGTGGAAGGACACGCCGGACGTTCAAATCATGCGCCGCGCGATCAGCGGTGATATCCCGACGCCGCAGAGCGTGAACCCGGAGTGCGACGACGACCTGAACGCGATCGTGCTCAAGGCCCTCGCCCGTGAGCCCGACGATCGCTACGCGACCGCGCTCGAGCTGCAGCACGACCTCGAAGTTTACGTCGAGCGCTTCGGCGCTGCGGCAAAGCAAAAAGAAATCGCGCGCTGCGTGTCCACGCTCTTTGCCGATACGCGCGCGCAACTCAAGGCGCTCGTCGAACGCCAGCTCACGTTGATCCCGACGGATACGTCCTCGGTCTCCCGCGAGCGCCCCCGGCCCGGGCGGGGTTCGAACACGCTCGGAGGCGCGACCTCCGAATCCATTCACACCTTGCTCGCGGAGCCGATTGAGCCGGGTCGCGGCAAACGCCGGCTGCTCGCGGGCTTCGCGGTGCTCGCCTTGCTCGGCGCCGTCAGCTTCTATGGCTGGAGCCAGCGCGGAGCGGCGCTGCCGACCACGTCGGAAGCGACCGCCGTGACCAAGCCTGCTGCCGCCGCGGCTCCCGAACCCACCGCAGCGATCACGCGCGTGTCGGTCGCTCTGAAGGCGAGCCCTGCGGAAGCAAAGCTCTACCTGGACGACCAGCCGCTGTCCGCGAACCCGACGACCAAGCTGCTGTTGGTCGACGGTAAAGCCCACGTGCTCCGCGCAGAAGCGCCTGGCTTCGCCAAGGCGACGAGTGAGTTTTCGCCTACACAAGACACGACGGTGGAGCTCTCGTTAACCCCGGTCGAGCGCAGCTCGCGTACGAGCGATGCTCCGTCTGGCCCGCGCTACGTGGTGCGCGCCGGCCGCCCGGTTGCTGGCCCCGCGCCGGCGGCCGCGCCCGTAACCACGCCCGTCACAGCGGCCCCCGCCGTAGCGGCCCCCGCCAAGCCGGACTGCTCCTCGCCGATCTTCCTAGACAAAGACGGTATTCGTCGGGTTCGTCCGGAGTGCCGTTAGGGATTTCGTTCGTTGTGCCGTTACTCATCTCATGCGTCTCATCCTGCGTCGGTCGTCTGCTGTCCGCGCACATCGAGCGAGCGCATCGTGGCGCGCTCGACCTTCCATCCTCTGACTAGACTCACAAACCGATGTCTTACGGACTCAAACTACTCGTTCCCTGCGCACTAGCTCTGTACCTAGCATCTGCCTGCCAGCCCGATCTGGACTCGCTGTCTGCCGAGTATTCGGCGACCGCTGGAAGTTCTAGTAGCGATGGCGGCGGAAACAACAACGGCGGCGCCACCTCGTCGTGCACCAACGATGCCAAGGACACGAACGAATCGGACGTGGATTGCGGCGGGGCCAGCAAGTGCGACCGGTGCGCCGAGACTGCCAAATGCTCCGCGAGCAGCGATTGCCAAGCATCACTTTATTGCGCGACCTCGGGCTCGACCAAGCGTTGTAAAGCGCCCACCTGCGATGATCAGATCAAGAACGGCGACGAGACCGGCGAGGATTGCGGCGGCGATTGCGACGCGTGTGACCTCGATGCGCCGTGCGACGAAGACAAGGACTGCAGCGGCAAATATTGCCTGGATGGTTTTTGCGCCGATCACTGTACCAGCGGAAAAACCGAAGCCGATGAGACGGGCCCCGACTGCGGCGGCAGCTGTGCCGCCGGCTGTGGCAACGGCCTTACTTGCAAAGCAGCCGACGATTGCCAGAGCGGCGTGTGCTTCAACGAAAAGTGCCAAGCTCCGAGCTGCAACGACTCGATCAAAAATCAAGACGAGAGCTTCGACGATTGCGGCGGAGTTTGCTCCGCAATGGGCAAGGCGTGCGACCTGGGTATAACTTGCAACCGTGCGGAAGACTGCGAGAGCTATATCTGCTCTCCGACAACCCGCAAATGCTTACCAGACATCGTCGTTGCCCCCATTGGGATTGTCGACGACTTCGAAGACGGTGATTTCTACCTACCCAAGAACCCCGCGCTCCAAGGGCGCGTCGGCAACTGGTACGCCTATGGCGACGGAACGGGCATCGCCACTGAAGACATCGTTGACATCAATCGTGGCACTAGCGTCAAAGGCATTCAAACGACGGGTAAGGAGTTCACGAAGTGGGGCTCCGGCGTTGGTGTAGATCTCAAGAACTCCGGCAGCAGTCAGGCAACGAAGCTTCCCTTCGATGCTGCCGCTTACAGCGCGCTCACGTTTTGGGGCCGCGCTGAGAAGGCGATCACCGTCGCAGTCGTTCTGCCCGACGTGAACACGGATCCCTCGGGCAAGAGGTGCAATCCGGATCCTGCGGTGAGCGGCTGCGATCATCACTTCTCGAAGAGCGTGCAAATCACGACGAGCTGGCAGCGCTTCACGGTCGCCTTCAGTGAGCTCATGCCCGAGAGTGGAAACAAACCGCTCGATCCCAGCATGCCGCTCAACGACAAGTTCGCGCCCGGCCCGGCTCCTGACGGTGTCGTCTCGGTGCAGTTCAGAGTACAGGGCGGGCAAACCTACGACTTGTTTCTAGATGACATTGCGTTCGTGAAGTTAGACTAGGGAACGAAGATGAAGACCATGAAACAACACTGTCGTTCGGCTTCGGCGCTGCTGTTCGTCGCCGGCCTGCTGCCCTCTGGCATTGCGCACGCGAAGGGTCCAGCCGCGGCCCCCGCCGCTACCCCGGGCACGGGCGCTGCACCGAGCGCCGCAGCCCCCGCGGCTGGCGAAGCTCAACCCGCTCAACCCGAAGTAGCAAAGTCGGCCAGTGAGCAGTGCAGCGCCGCCTATGAGCGGACGCAGACCGAAAAGCTCTCAGGGCACTATGTCGCGGCCTCCGCTTCAGCGCTGGAGTGCTCGCAGCTTCAGTGTAACTCGGCGATCGTGCAAGAGTGCGTGCGCTTCTACAGCGCGCTCGAGGCCGAAACACCGACGCTGGTGTTTTCTGCGCGAAAAGAGGAAGGCGGAGAGTTCACGGATGTGCGCGTCGAGATGGACGGCAAGGTGGTCGCCCAAACGATCACCGGGCGTCCGATCGCGGTCGATCCGGGGCCGCACAATTTCGTGTTCATCCACGCGAAGCGCGGGCTCTTGCGACTGAGCGAGACGGCTCGCGTAGGCGACAAAGCTCGCGTGCTCCAGGTCACGTTCCCCGATCCCAACGCGAAGTCCAAATCCACTGGGCCGGGCGCTCCCGCTCCGCGCGGTGGTGTTCCGGTGATGACGTACGTGCTCGGCGGCTTAGGTGTCGTCGCGCTGGGCTCCTTCGTCTACTTCCGCGTGACCGGCGTGAATGACTACAACGCCCTCAACGACAGCTGCAGCCCGGGCTGTGATCCGGCTGACGTCGATCCGATTCGCCAGAAGTTCACGCTCTCCTACGTGTCACTCGGCGTGGGCATCGCCAGCGTCGCGGGCGCCGCAGCTTTCTACTTCGCTGGTCGCAGCGGAGGCCCCTCGGTTCAAGCCAGCATTGCGCCGCGCTCCGATGGCGCGTTCGCGGGCCTGAAGGCGACGTTCTGAGCGTGCCGCGAGAGTTCGGCGCTGATAGCCGAACTCTCGCTCGGTGCGCTTGGGTGAGTCGCTGACCGCCGAACTCTCGCTCAGTGCGCTTCGGTGAATCGAGCTAGACGTCGATGACGTAGCCGCCCTCGGATAGCGCGTTCGCACGTCGCAGGTCTGACAACGGCGTTCGACGCTCAGTGCGCTTCGATTAGTCGAGCCAGATGTCGTCGAATTAGCCGCGCTCCGATGGCGTATTCGCAGGTCTGACAGCGACGTTCTGAGAAAACCGCGAGAGTTCGGCGCTGACCGCCGAACTCTCGCTCAGTGCGCTTCGATTAGTCGAGCCAGATGTCGTCGACGTACATGGTAGTCGGAACTGGGGTAGTCCCGGCGCTCTTGGTCTGTAGTTGGATCCCGAGGCCATCGATGTCCGTGTAGTCGGGCACGGACGCGGGGTTCGTGAGGTCGAGCTCAATCGGGGTCCAAGTGTCGAGCGCGAAGGCCGCCGTGCTGTTGAACTTGGCAGTGTAGATGGTGTAATTCGCGGAGCTAATCGACAAGGCGATCCCGCTGATGTGGCTGAGATCGGTCGCCGAGACGAGCTTGACCTTGGCGTGCAGCTTCGTTTTGCAAGTCCAGCTTGCATTGGTGAAGTACAGGCTGATCTGCGCAATCTCGCCGTAGGCGCCGAACGTCGCATTGAGCTTGGCGGAACCCGGTGCGGTGACCCCTTCGGTGCTGCTCCACTCGACCGTCGAGCTCTGGACCGGCGGAACAGGGCCCGTGGCGGGCGCATCGGGCTTCAAGTATTTGCCCATTGCCCCGCCGGGGTCGGCGTCGAAATTGAAGAGAAGCTTGGGACACAGGACGACGGGTGGCTGTCCGCCGTCGCCACCCGCGCCGCCCGCCGAATCGCCCGCTGCGCCGCCCGCGGAATCGCCCGCCGCGCCGCCCGCGGAATCGCCCGCGCTGCCACCGGCGCCGCCCGGACCTGGGCCTGGCTCGCCGGCCTTGCCACCTTCTCCGTCGATGCCGGCTTCTGCACCCGTCCCGCCTTTGCCGGCGCTTGCGCCTTGGCCGCCCGCGCCCGCGGTCGTGCCGCTGCCAGCTGCGGGGCCAGGTCCAGGTGCGGCGTCATCTTCAGTTCCGCACGCTGAGAGAGAAAGTCCAACCACCGTTGGCAGTGCCAAAAGCAAACCCAAGCGACGTAACGACATCGAGCCCATCCTCCTGTTTGAAAAAAAAGTGCGCGCGTAAGCGCCGCGCGGTCCGTAGTTTAGGGTCATGTTGCGCGCGCGTTAAGCAACAAACGCCGCGCCGTAAATCTTCGCTATTACCTTATCGCACCCGCGCTCTCGTTCGAGAGGCGCGCCATGCACCACCCGAACGAGACGAAAACACTCACTATGGCGAGACGGTCACCGAGCCAGCATCGAGATTGATCTCGTAGTAGCCGTGGTCGTCCCAGGCCAGCTCCGTCCCGCACTGCGTGACCTTGCCACCCGTCGCCGTCACGCGCAGATACTGTCCGGGCGGGAAATGCTCGGGCAGCTTCCACGAGTAAACTTTACTCGTCCCCGCCGCCGTCCCCACCGCCGGGAAAACCTTCTGCGCGCGCCAATAGGCGCCGATGCTGACCACGGTGTCTGCCCAGATGTCGCCGAGGCCCTTCGTATAAGTCATGGCGGCGACGACCTCGGAGGCGAGCACCGGGTTGTAGGAGCCATCCATTTCGAGCGCGTGCGCGAGAATGATGCGCCAAGTGCCTTTCGTGCGCACGTCATCGCTCACGGAGTTAAAGCCCTTCGCCCCTGCTGCTGTCTCTCCGGTAGCGGCGATGTGGCAGGGAAGATTGTACGGATAGTTATCGCCATTCGGCGCAATCCCGGCCGGGTCGTCGTAGACGCCGCGATTCACCAAGAAGCGCTGGCTCGCTGGCGCCGCCCAGCCTGTGCTGCCATTAGGCGATGCGAACGTGTAAACACCCGGAACCCCGAAGTTCGACTTGATCTTCGCCGTGCACTCGTCGATTTCCATAGCGATATTCGTAAAGGCTCCCCAGCCGCAGGCGTCGCCGTTCGAGTCGCAATGATGCATCGTGTGGTTTCCGAGTTCGTGGCCGTCCTCGGCTGCCTTCGTCCAAGCCGGGTCAGTGCCCATGTTGTAGCCGACCAGATAGAAGGTCATGGGGATGCCAACCGCGTTGAGCTCAGCGTAGTGAGTCTTGTGCGTCGCCAAAGCGTCGTCGAACGTGTACGAGATGGCGCCCTTGAATCCGGCCCAGTTGATCACGTGAAGTCCGCCGACTGCGCCAGCGGGCTTGGCCACGCCAGTGGTCGGCGCCGCGGGGATCTTGGATTTTCCGCCTACGGTTGTCGTGGTGCAGGGGTCAATCGGTGGTGGCTCGGTAGGGGGCGCGCCGCCTTCACCGCCTTCACCGCCGATCCCGCCTTCACCGCCGATCGCTTCCGGAGCTCCGCCTTCGCCGCCCTCAGCAGCGGACCCGCTAGTGCCGCCCTTGCCGCTGGTTGCGTCGGTGCCGCCGCTATTGCCCGCACCGGCTTCTCCGATGGCTCCGCCAGTGCCGGCGCCCGCGCCCGGCTTGGTCGGCTTTTTCGGCGGGTCTGCACAAGCTACGTACAACGTTGCAAGAACGACCGCTGGAACCCCAAAGCTACGCAAGTATTTTCTGGACAAAGCCTGAAGGTAGCATCCATCTCAGCGCTGCTCCATGCCCCACCCTCAGTGGCATTCATTGTCGTGAGAGTCAGTCGCACCGTGCCGCACATGTAGTGAGGAGAGCCCTTCAGCCCTCGCGATCTCGAGCGAGACGAAACGTCCGCTCATGCCTCGTGCGAATCCGACTTCGATAACTGTCGGCTGTGTGGCAACAACGCTCCTTCACCGTATCGATCCGTGAACGCCCAACGGGGTCGTGGGTGCGAATCACGCTCGCCCATCTCACGCTGCGCACAGCAAAGGCCGCTGGGCACGCGGAATAGGAGCGCTGTGAGCTGCGATGCTGGCTCTCGTTCGCCCCCATCCGACGCTGCGCGAGCATAGCCGCCGCGCCCGTGGATTGGGAGCGCTGTGAGCTGGCTCTCGTTCGCCCCCATCTCACGTTGCGCACAGCATAGGCCGCTGGGCCCGTGGATTAGGCGCGCTGTGAGCTGGGACGCTGGCTCTCGTTCGCCCCATCCCGCGTTGCGGCCAGCATGGCGGCTGGGCGGTGGATTGGGTGCGCTTCGAGTTGCAATGCTGGCTCTCTTCGCCCCATCCCGCGCTTCGCGGAGCATAGCCGCTGGGCCCGTGGATTGGGTGCGCTGTGAGCTGCGATGCTGGCTCTCGTTCGCCCCTATCCCACGCATCGCGCAGCATAGGCCGTCGCGCCCGTGGATTACCGTAGTCAACGGCGTCGCCTCCGAGCACTACGTCTACTCCACGCAAAACGGCAACCGCATCACCGGCAACACCCCTCAGCGCAACGTCCCCGCCGCCCAAATCAGCTACGACACTCAAGATCGCCTACGAACGTACGCCCCGTACACCTACACTTACACGAACAACGGCGAGCTGCAGACGAAGACCGACAGCACCACGTCGCAAACCCAAACCTACGCCTACGACGCCCGTGGCAACCTACTCTCCGTCGCCACCCAAGGAGGCACGACCATCAGCTACGTCGTGGATGGCATGAACCGCCGCGTCGCAAAAAAGATCACGATCGGCGCCGCTGCCACCGTGATCCGCCAATGGCTCTACCGCGACAGCCTCAAGCCAGTTGCAGAGCTCGACGCAGCCGGTAACCTGATCTCCACCTTCGTGTACGCCTCGAACCAAAACACGCCGGACTTCATGGTCCACGGCGGTAAGACCTACCGAATCCTGACGGATCACGTCGGCAGCCCGCGCCTCGTGGGTGAACGTGGCGAACGCGAGCGATGTGCCGTTTCGAGCAAGTTACACGGCATTTGGAGAGGCGGCGATCGTCGGGACGGCGGGCTTTTTGCCGTTTGGGTTTGCTGGTGGGTTGTTTGACATGGATACGGGGTTGGTGCGGTTTGGCGCAAGGGATTATGATCCGGTCGTCGGAAGGTGGATCAGCAAAGATCCGATCCTCTTTGATGGCGGGCAGGAACCTATACGTATACGTCAACAACGATCCGGTGAACGCAACCGACCCTAACGGTACCGGTCCCGGTGACTTGTCACGCTGTTTGCTGGGTGGCGGACGATGGCGGGTTGCCTGAATGATGAGGGCGACCGGTTTTGCAATGGTCCCTTGGGATCATTGTGCGATCCGCCTGAGCGCCCTCCGAACCGGGCAAATGCTGGGATCATTGTCCACCTTGTGAAGGTGATCTCCCAGAACCGGAGTACCACTACGACCATCCACACATTACTACGAGTTCCATCAAAGTCCGAACACATGCAAGTGCAGCGTGAAGAGGGTTTTTGGCGGGTGCCTGTAGGTGCACAGATGTACTCAATGAGCGCTCAATCGGGTCTTCTTGTTGGTTTCGATATTCGTGGAAAACAGTCTCCGGATGTCGTTTGGAACGAGGAAAGAAAGTCTCGTTATCTGTTACGTGACGACATTCAGTGCCCGCTCTCGGCTGATCAAATGGTTTGGCCATCTTGTTTTCCCGAGCCTATGGGTAAGGAATGGCGCGGAGTGCTCGGCCATTGGAGCGACTTGGGGGCAATGTCAGCTGCCGCGGCACGTGAAGGGATAGACCAGACGGCTTCTCGATTCGTTGCCACGGTAGTTATCCCGGCTTCAGCCGAAGAACGCAGCGACTGGCTCTCGAAACGCCTTGATGAAACGGTTCCAGAACGCCCGGGCCCAGAATGGCGCGTCCTCGGATACGACGTTGCAGATCGGTGGCTCACTAGTGGTCTGAGCAATTGTGGGTACGTCAGAAACGAGCGCGCGGAGTTGCAGCCAAGATGGGCCAGCAGACTCAACGCGCATCACCTTTTCGATGATCCGGCAGATGCCCTCCTCTTCGTTAAAGTCACGAATGAACGCGTGCCGGAGCACGCACCATTTTTTGTATATGGCTTGCTAGAGCGTTTGACGAATCCGAAGTGAAGCTTGCTGACTAGCTCGCTCTGCGCTTGAAGTCCTCGATGATGGGGCGAGAAACTCGACGATTTTGTCTTGCTGACGGCGTGGCGGCTTGGCGACCTCGTCGAACAGCTTCCTGACCTTTCCGACGGGGCCGCTGGGGCGGGGCAGTGAAGTCTTCTCGGTAAAGAGGTCTTCGACGCGGACACCGAGAGCGCGAGCGAGCTTGGGGATGGCGTCGGAGCGCGGAGGCTTGTCGCTCTGCTCCCAGAGAGCGACGTTTTGCTGTGGCTCGCCAATGATGCGGGCGAGCTCGGCCTGACTGAGGGCGGCGGCTTTGCGAAGCGCGACGAGGCGAGCGCCCTGGGCGGGTCTTTGCTTGGAGAGCTTGCGAGGCACTCGGGGAGTGTAAGGGCGAGTTTCTGAGTCACCGGCTTAGGGTGGATCGCGCGCTTGCATCGTTACCAGTTTATGGGTCAAACGGTAACAGGTGAACCGGCGAGCGGGTTTTGTGATTTTCCGCTTGACGGCCCAAATCAAGGAGTGCGGAGATGGCTTGGATCCCGGAGCAGAAATCGAGCGATTAAAGGCTGAGATTTCGCTAGAGCGGCTGGCAGAGGCGCGCGGGGTGAAGCTGAAACGGCACGGTGCCGACCTGATCGGCCAGTGCCCCTTCCACGACGATCGAACCCCGTCGCTGGTGATCAGCCCCGAGAAGAACCTTTAGCACTGCCTGGGCGCGTGCCAGGCGGGCGGGACGCAATCGACTGGGTGATGCGCGCGGAGGGTGTTTCGTCGTGGACGACATGTACTCACGGCTGTTGTTCATCGCGCTCTGTCGTCAGGAGGGTACGACGGTATATCGGCGACCACCCCAGCGCGTGGTGACGCTCTGCGTGTGCGACGCTGTCGAAGCACAACTCGCTATGGCAGCGATTTCTCAGCTTGAGCGCGAATGCTCGATGGGCGCGTGGATTTGGCGCGCTTTGAGCTGCGATGCTGGATCGCGATCGCCCCCATCCCCATCCCACGCTGCGCGGGGAGGGTGCGCGCGCGTGGGATGGGGGCGAGTTGGTTTTAGCGCTGGAGTGTGCCGGCGGTGACGGCGTGATCGGCTTCGAACCAGCCGGCGACTACCAAAAGCTCGGAGGCCGCGAGTAAGGTGAGCAACCCGGCGCCGCGCAGAGACTCGGCGCGGGTCAATGAGATGGCTTTGGGTTCACTCATCATGGCCATGGCTTGCTCCAACAACTCGATGGCGCGCGCCAAATTATGCGACTGCTCGCGCAGTCGGCCTTTCCATCCTTCGGGGAGGGGTGGAACGTCAGCCGCGGCAGCCGCACGGCGGCCTGCTCGCTTCTTCGAAGCGGGGGGCGCGGTGCTCGTGCTGCGTGCTCGGGGTTCTTTGATCACGTCTTTATCGCCGCTGCGCTGACGCCAGACGCGCGGCCGCGGCTCTGCAACCATCAACGATGCCTCGATGAACATGCGTCGCAGCATATGCTGAACTGATGAACAGTGCCAGCGTTGTGTCGGTTGGGGGCTTCAATAGCTGTTGGGCTGCGTGGCATCGAACGCTCCTGCCTCGAAAGTGCTTTCTATCTGGGCTAACCATGCGTCCTCCGCGCGAGGATCGGTGAGTGGCGGCAAGCGAATGATCGCGACCCGGTTGTCCTTCCACCCGGTGGCAATCCACTCCGAGCCGTCCGCGCTGAGTGACAACCTGGAGATACGCCAACTGAGCTTTGCTTTAGCTGGCAAGTGCGGTGCCCGCTCGAATTCCACTCGGCCCTCCTGGTTCGATACTTTTAACGCACGCGTTCGGTCAGTCAAATTAAAAAGGACTTACATGCCCTAATTAAGAACATGCCCGCTGGGTTAGCGCTCGATCTCAGAATCATGTCGGCCCCCGCTTCCCCCCGTGCGCTCGAACTGATGCTCCAACTCGGTGGTAACGTTCAGCGTTTACGCCTAAAGCATGGCTGGACGCAGGAGCACCTGGCCGAGCTGGCGGGCCTGGATTTATCCTACGCTCAGCGTGTCGAGCGGGGCGAGATCAACCTCACCTTGAGCAGCCTGGCGAATTTCGCCGATACCTTCGGCGTGCAGCCGGGCGTCCTGCTGCGTGTCGGCAAGCCTCCCGTCATCAAGCGCGGCCGCCCTAAGGCTAAGACCAAGCGTGCAGTTGCGGCGCGCGCACGAAAATAATCCGCAACCGTTCGCGGCACGGACCGACGGACGCGCGATATTCAGCACGGCGCCATCTCTGCGGGCTGCAGTGTTGTTCGTGTTTGTCAGCCGTGCACTCGAAGCCGTCAGACTGAGTGACACCCTGGAGCTACGCCAGCTGCGCTTTTCTTAGCTGGCAAGTGCGGTGCGCTCGAATTCCACTCGACCCTCCTGGTTCGATATCTTTAACGCAGGCGTTCGGCCAGTCAAATTAAAAGGACTTACATGCCCTAATTAAGAACATGCCCGCTGGGTTAGCGCTCGATCTCAGAATCATGTCGGCCCCCGCTTCCCCCCGTGCGCTCGAACTGATGCTCCAGCTCGGAGGCAATGTTCAGCGTTTGCGCCTAAAGCGTGGCTGGACGCAGGAGCGCCTGGCCGAGCTGGCAGACCTGGATTTGTCCTACGCTCAGCGTGTCGAGCGGGGCGAGATCAATCTCACCTTGAGCAGCCTGGCGAATTTCGCCGATACCTTCGACGTGCAGCCAGGCGTCTTGCTGCGTGCCGGCAAGCCTCCGGTCATCAAGCGCGGCCGCCCTAAGGCTAAGGCCAAGCGTGCGGCTGCGGCGCGCACACGAAAATAATCCGCAACATTCGCGGCACGGGCCGACGGACCGCGGTACGGACCCGACGGACGCGCGGTACTCAGCACGGCGCCTTTTCTGCGGGCCGGCGTGAGCGCCATATTGATGCAAGACAACGGCCAACTCGCATAGTCATTTGACCCAGCGCCGTGAGCCGCCATCTACAGTGTTTTTGTAAAAACTGGCAGACCACGTGTCACGTGAGCTAGTGCTCGGGGAGTGCGCTGCAGGTCGCGCACCACACGGGGCAGTTCTTGCGTCCCGCCGGCGAATTACGAACTTGGCTCGGGCTCTGCACCTCGCTGCTGAGCTCGCTGCACGACGTGTGTGGGGCTTTTTGCGAACCGCACCATTCCCGATTCGAGCAAGAGTGAGCGCGCGCCACACCCTTTGCAGCAAGATGACCATCTATCGCGACGTGTCGCCGCTCATCGCAGGACACTCAGTCGCTCACAAAAAAATAACGGTCGGCACGCTCGGGGGATGGTCCATTGAGGGGATGGCGTGCCACTCATCTTGAGCAAGAACCACGTTTTCAAACCCGGCTCTCAGTGGCCAGAGGGTGAGAACTTCAGAGTCGGACTCAGTGCCGCAGCGATACCGCTGTTCTCGATGCTGTTCATGGCGCTGCTGGCCGACTCGCTTCGACTTTTTCTCTTTTGTGCAGTCAGGTGGATGAAGTTGAGAACTACGACGGCCGTTGATAGGCATTCGTCCTTCCATTGATCGCTACGCTAGCGAAATGGTCGCGGCTGAGACGCTCGTCATTGCTCGATGCAGCGGTGGGCATATGGTCAGAATGGATACTTGCACCAGTCAGGGGGGGACAGAGTTGGCCCTCTGACAACCTGCGCCGACTGGCGTAGTCTGGGCATGTCTCGCAATCGAACGCGGCTAAGCGACGAACGAATCGACGTCATGCAGCCGGTGGGCGTCGCGAGCCATGACTCATCACCCAGCTCGCCTCTCTACCTGGAGAAGACATGCAATCAAGAGTTCATCGCGTCTGGCGCGCGGTCACGATCACGGTGGCGCTATTCGCTTCGACCAGCTGTACGAGCTCAAGTGATGGTCCGAGCAACGTCGGGGGCGGTGGATCGAGCATGACGGCCGGAGGAGCGTCGCCCGGTGCAGGCGCGCCGAGCGGGGGTGGCTCCGGCGGCACGGTGGTCAGCACCGGCGGGCAAAGCGGCGCTGCTGGGCTGAGCATTGCCGGCAACAACACCGGCGGCAACCCGAGCTCGGGTGGCGCGCCGAGTGGAGGTCAAGGTGGCTCGGTGAGCTCCACCGCTGGCGCGAGCAGTGGGGGAGCGGGCGCTCCCGGCACGGCGGGCGGCTCTGGCGCTGCGCTCCCGAGCGCCGGCTGCGGCAAGGCAGCTGGTCTCATGAACGGTCGCGCGAGCATCGACGTCTCGGGCACGATGCGGGAATACATCCTCGCGCTGCCCACCGACTACGATCAGAATCATCCCTACCGGCTGATCTTCGGCTGGCATCCGTGGGGTGGCTCGGCGCAGCAAGTCGCGAGCGGCGGGTACTATGGGCTACAGACCCAAGCCAAAGGCTCGGCGATTTTCGTCGCCGGCGAGGGGCTCGACTTCGGCGGCAACGGTAAGGGCTGGGGGAATGAGGACGGTCAGGACATCGCGCTGCTGAACGCCCTGCTCGACCGGTTCCGCGCGCAGCTATGCATCGACGAGAACCGGATCTTTTCCACGGGCTTCAGCTTCGGGGGAATGTTTTCCTTCGCTGCCGGCTGCTCGCCGACGAGCATGATGCGCGCTATCGCGCCCATGGCCGGCAACACCTCCGTGGCAGGCTGCCAGAGCGGCACGCGGCCCGTGGCCATGATGGGGTTCCATGGCACGGACGACACCGTGGTCGCGATCGACGGCGGTCGCACCGGTCGCGATGCGTTCGCGAAGCGCAACAACTGCACTACGCAGACGATGCCGACCACGCCGACCTGGTGCGACGCGGCTGGCCAGTCTTATCAGCCGTGCACGTGCGTGACCTATCAAGGGTGCACGGACGGCTACCCGGTCATCTGGTGCGAGTTCAAAGGTCCGCACACGCCAGCTCCGAATTCTGGCCCGACCCTCTGGAGCTTCTTCTCACAATTTTGACGATCGAGTCGGCGCTTTCCGGGCTGATCCTTCGCGCGCATCGCGCTCAGGCGGCCCGACGCAGACGGGCGAAACCTAACGAAACGTTCGTCATGGCGACTGCGGAATCACGACGCGCTCACGGTATCTCGACGGCGGCACGCCGTACCGTCGCTTGAACTCCCGGGTGAAGTGCGCGGCCGTCTCGAAGCCGACTTCCGTCGCCGCATCGCTGGGTCGGGCACCTTTTTCGCCAAGCAGCGTCATCGCTCGCTCGAGCCGAACCTCGCGCACGTACTTCATGGGACTGAGCTGCGCGATGCGAGGGAAGCGATGGGCGAAGTGCGAGGCGCTCATCCCAGCTCGCTTCGCAAGTACGCTCACGGTCAGCTTCCGGGTGTGGTTGTCGCGAATGAACTGCATGACGTCGAGGATGCGCGCGACATCATCCGGAGGCCCCATGGCAGCACGCACGGCACCGGCCGCGTCCGTACGCAGCAGTCGAAACATCAACTCATCGAGTATGAGCGGGGCGATGGTCGTCCGGTCGACTGGATCCTCCGCGGCGTCGAGCAAGCGCTCGACAGCGGACACGATGCCCGCCGTGGGCGTCGTGGTGAACGCTGGCAAGCCCTGGGCCCGCTCTGCCGTCGTTGCTTCGGGGGCGAGACGCAGCAACGCGCGCGCCACGCGCTCCGGATCGAACCAGACGCTGAGCGCGAGGTATGGGCGGTCGGGCGCGTCCGCGTAGACCACGGCCTTTAGGTCCGCGCCTCGCGTGACCACGATCATGTGTCCAGGCAGAGCTTTCAACACGCGTGCCGCGACCTCGGTCCGTTTGCTCCCCTGCAGCACGAAGCACAGGCCGATGCCCCGCGACGTCAGCGCCGACAGCGAAGTCCGGACACCATACCTGTGCAAACACATCCCCAGATCCTCGAACGGCGTTTGCCCCTCGTCGGCGACGTTGCCGACACGTGCGCGAATTCCATCCAGCATCGTACTCTCAGCCGGCGGAGCCAATCGTAGTACCGGGGAGCTCACCATTACGGTGACTATATAACCGCTCCGACGGCCACGCGCACCCGGCGGACGAGCATGGGCAGCAATAGACAAGTCGGCGGCAGACTCCGCCGCATCTCGCGCCACTCGGAGGCAAGGCAGGAACGTATAAGCCAAACACAGACCGCGCCAACGACGGACGCGCACGCCGTGCACATGACTCAGAGCAAGGAGACACGCATGACCTCACACCCGTCGTTCTCGTTCTCGTTCGTCAATCAGGTTGTTCTAATTACAGGCGGAAGCACCGGCATTGGTGCCGCCACTGCCGACTTTTTCGCGCGCGCCGGCGCCAATGTCGTCATCACGGGCCGTACCGAGCGCACCCTCGCCAGCGCCGCCGCTCAACACGCCAACATTTCCTACGTCGTCGGCGACGTCGCGCGCCCCGAGGACTCCTCGTTCGTCCTGGCGGAGGTGCGCGCGCGCCACGGTCGCCTCGACGCACTCGTCAACAACGCAGGCGTGATCGAGATCATGCCGTTTGCGAAGCTCGACACCGACCACGTCCGACGCACCTTCGACACCAACGTGCTCGGGCTCATCGAGGTCACCCGCCTCGCCCTGCCCATGCTCACATCGAGCAAAGGGGCGATCGTGAACATCACCTCGACTCAGTCGGATCAGCCTTTTGCGAGCACGAGTGTGTATGCGGCGACGAAGGCGGCCGTGCTCGCCTTGACCCGCGCATGGGCAAAGGAGCTGGGACCGCTCGGGATTCGCGTCAACGCCGTCAGCCCGGGGCCCATCGATACTCCCATCAATTCGCCGGAGAACCTCCACATGACACCGCAGGAGTTCGAGGCCATGAAATCCGGCGTAGTCTCGATGGTTCCCCTCGCTCGGTTTGGCAAGCCGCACGAAGTCGCACCTGTCATCGCGTTCCTGGCGTCGAACGCGGCGAGCTTCGTCACGGGCGCGCAGTATCACGTGGGCGGTGGCATCGAAGCTCGATAACGAGCCGCGCAAGCGGTCGACGCCGATGGACATGTTGCTCGGCAGCTCGAGGCGTGCTTCGCTTCGCTCGCGCTTGCCGCCCCGAGTTGCGCATGGAGGGAGGTTCCACTACTCGAGGAGAGTCGTCGGCGTGAAGCTTGCGGGTCAGTCGGAGGTTCTGGACATGCTGCGCGACGTGTCGTCGTAGACCACGCTCTGGATCGACTCCTTGGTGATCGAGGCCAGCGTTACTTCGATGCCGGCCTCGATCAGTGCATGGCGTGACTCGAGGAGTTCTGCGAATCCGTTGGTTGCCAGCATCAGCACGCTCGTTCGGGATGCATCCGTCATCGCTCGTCCCTCAGCTCTTTGCCCATGGTCAAGACCATTCGGAATCGTGCCTCGCCGGACATCATGCGCAGGTACGCCGCGGCGATCTCTCGCAGCGGCCGCGCCTCCGTCATCGGACGGATCCCGTTGAGAGCGGCGAAGCGGAGGGTTTCCTCGGTGTCGCGGGCGGTGCCGGAAGGGTGCCCGTGGATGGTGCGACTCGTTGAGATGAGCTGGAAGGGGCTGACCTCGATGGGCTCGGGCGTGGCGCCGAGCACGATCAGCTCACCGTTGTGACGCAAGCCATCGATGGTGGAAGCCATCGCCTTGGAGCTCGCAGCCGTGGCGAGCACGACCTGAGCGCCACCGAGGGTTCGCAGCTTTGCCGCGACGTCACCGGCGTTGCTGTCGATGTAGTGGTGGGCGCCGAGTTTGCCGGCTATCCCCGCCAACTCGGCACCGCGGGCGATGGCAACCGTCTCGAAACCGAGCTTGGAGGCAAATTGGATCCCCAAGTGGCCCAGACCCCCAACACCCAGCACCGCGACCAACTCGCCGGGCTTGGCCGAACTGCGGCGGAGCGCGTTGAACGTCGCGACTCCAGCGCAGCCCATGGGCGCTGCGTCGACCGCGGAGATCGCATCGGGAATGCGTGCGAGTGCGGTGGCGGGGACGATGACAGCCTCTGAGTACCCACCAGGGTACGCCCAGCCCGGCACCTGGATCTTTTCGCAATGAATGAAGTCACCCTCGCGGCAGGGCACACAGACACCACAGTGACCGCCGAACCAACCCACCGCCACGCGATCGCCGGTTGCCCATTCCTCCACGCCGTCCCCGACCGCGGCGATGCGGCCGGCGATTTCATGTCCCGCCACGAGCGGGAACTGCACGCCTGGAAATGCCGCGTTGATGAAGGCGGAGTCGGTTCGGCAAATGCCACACGCCTCCACGGCAATACGAACTTGACCGCGCCCGGGCAGCGGAAGTTCGCTCTCGACGAGGGTGAATGCGCCTCCGGGCGCCGAAACTTGGGCAGATTGAATTTTGGGCATGTTTCTTCCTTCCCCGTTGTCTTCGAAGCTCGTCGACGAGCATCGACGTTCCAGAAGATGAGCCGCGAGAGCCCAAACAGGAAGGTACGGAACTATCGAACGCATGCGCGATCCTATGAAGAAGGCGACAAACCGTTCGGCACCGTCTAAAACGAATGACATGCTGCGCACGCCGAAAACTGGTCGTGCCCGCAATTCGCTCGCCTCCGGAATTGCGGCACTGGCGCAGCGCGAGGGCTGCAGTACGACGCGCTACCCAGGCGTCGTCGTCTGGCGAATGACCGTCGCGCAGCCGCCCACACCCACGCTCTACGCTGCGAGCCTGATCCTCGTGGGGTCGGGCGAGAAACAGGCAACTTTGGGCGACGAGTCGTTCGTCTACAACGCCGATCACCTCCTCGTCGTCACCTCTCCGCTGCCGATGTTCTGCAAGACCATCGCGTCGGTCGACGAGCCCGTGCTCTCCGTCGTGGTAGAAATTGAGCTCGCTCTGCTACGTGAGCTCCTGCTCGAGGTGGACCTCCCCGCCGCGCCGCAGTTGGAGGCGCCGGCGCGCAGCGTGTTCGGAGCGGTTCTCTCGCGCGAGCTCGAGGACGCCGGATCACGCTTGCTCGCCTACTTGAAGGAAGAGCAACGTACGCGCGTTCTCGTGCGGCAGACCATTCGCGAGCTGCTCTTCCTCGTGCTCGAAACGCCGTACGGCCATTTGCTCCGCGCTATCACGGAGAGCCCGTCCAGCCAGTACGCCCAAGTCCTCAGGCATATCAATGCGAACTTTGCCGAGCGGATGACGATCGGTGATCTCGCGGACATGGCGCGCACGAGCGTCCCGACCTTCCACCAGCGCTTCAAGGCGATGACCGGTACCTCGCCGCTCCAGTACATCAAAGCGCTTCGGCTCACGCGCGCCCGCCAAATGCTCGGCGCAGGTGGAATGGTCAAGACCGTCGCGCAAGCGGTCGGCTACGAGAGCGAGTCGCAATTCAGTCGGGAGTACCGCCGGTTCTTCGGCGCGCCGCCGTCGGCGTCCTCGCACATGTCGCCGCGCGAACGCTCCTGACGGACAGCGGGTCGCCGGCGGCAGCGAGCTGCCACGGAAGTGATTGCGACGATCCCCGAGACTTCGCTTCCCCCCACCCATCAAAAGCCCATCCAACGATGGGCTTTCGGTCTGGCGCACCCGGCGGATGAATTTAGAACTTCGATGGCTGCGCCGGCATCGGCGGCTCAAGCTCGGAGTATCGGAATTCCGTAAGCGTCCAGCGCGCTATTGCGCGTGACGACCGTGTATCCATCCTCGGCCGCTTGAGCCACCAGCAGGCGATCGAATGGATCGCGATGGTGCCAAGGCAGGGCGCGAACGCGCAGCGCGGCGGCCAGACCAACTTCAGCAAGCTCGAAGTTGCTTCGGCGCAGCACGTCAGGCAGCCACTGCTCGGCTGGCTTGGGAAGCTCTAGCTTGCCTAGGGATTGCTTGATGGCAATTTCCCACGCGCTAACGACACTCACGAAGACGTCATTCGCGCCGTCTTCCAGCCCGTCTCGCGCGGTGGCGGTGAGCTGGTCTGGTTCACTGGCCGCCCAAAGCAAGACATGAGTATCGAGCAGCAGCTTCACCGGGAGACCATCCCGAATGCTTCGGCAATATCGGTCGGTAGCTCGTCGAAGTCCTTGCGAATCGTGACCTGCCCGGCGAACAAGCCGAGACGCCGACGACGCACCGCGGCCTTGTAGGGGCCGAGCACGGCAACGGGCTCGCCAGCGCGCGCGATGATCACGCGCTCCCCCGCCTCGACTTCTTCGAGCAGCTTCGAGAGCTGCGTCTTCGCTTCGTGGACGTTGACACTGCGCATGAACTAAGGTTAGCTAAGTTTGTGGTGGGATCAAGGCTGCTCCGTCGGCAATTCTTGCGAACGGCGCCTGATCACCCGCGAAGCAGCCCATTTCGTGCGGGGCGTTCGGCTCCCTACCGAGATCTCGGCACTGAGGAGCGCGTACTCGAAGCCCTGCGCATGCTGGTCTCGCTGGCAGAGCGCAGCTCGCGATCCGTCGCATAGGCGAGCGCGCTTCGGGAGCCTCGAGATCGACGCCAGCGCAGCGCCGACGGTATCAATGGGCGTCCACGAGCGGTGACTCAACTAGGCGGGAGAGACCAGCTGCCTGGAGCTGCGCTGCTGCCGACCACGCGGCCCCCCTCGCGCTGGAGTGTCCCTGAGCTTGGTCTTGCCGGCGTTCGTATTGGTACACGTAGACGCCGACCCTGTAGCCCGACAGATCCCTCGAGCCTCGAATCGCAAGGGGTAGGCTTTCTTCGGTGCTTACCCCTGGGCCGTCCATCACTGTGTCTTCATTCCAGATCGGGGCGATGATGCTCGACCCAAGCGGCAAGTCCGTGACAGCGATCAGGAATACGCGATACCGACCTGGGTGAGGCAGCGGCATCTTTCGCGCAAGCGTCAACCAACGCAAATGGGCGGCATCGGGATAGAGCGACGACCAACGCTCGGCTTGGGGCTTGGGCGCACCGTCGTCGTTCAAGGCTTCGAGTCGAGTTGTCGCGGCGAAGCCATGTCGATACTCTAGGCCGATCGGGTACCAGTGTTGCTCCGCGTAACCCGCCGCATCCAGTCCCGTCGCGATTCGCTTTGCAACGCTGGTGAGCCCCGCTGCCTGAGCAGGCAACGGACTTCGGCTCAGAGCTAAGGATGTGCTGGGCGGCGGCGGCCAAAACGAACACGGGGACACGCCTGCGCTCGCGCTGCGGTCGATGAGCTCGCGCTGAGTGGCGCAGCCCAAGGCGGCGACGGTGCTGGTTGCCAACAGCGCTGCCCTACCAATCGCCCGCACCAGCACCCCAAACCGGTAGCGCAGGCTCACGGTTCGCGCCAACCCAACGGGTCGTTCGACCTCCGCGCTTCCACCCCAACGCAAAAAGGCCAACGTTCGTTGGCCTTTCGTCTTCGTTGCGCACCCGGGCAGAAGAATTTAGAACTGCGGGCACAGCCGCGGTGTGACGATCAAGCACGATTTCTGCCTTATTCGTCACCTTGGGGCTCCTTCGCCGTTCAAGAAGCGCGATTCCGAGGAAGACGGAAAGCTGACCGCTTTCTAAACTAGCAACGTGGCTACGGTTGGCTTCGGCGATTTCGAATGGGACGAGGACAAAGCCCGCTCGAACCTCGAGAAGCATGGCGTATCCTTCGAGGAAGCCAGCTCGGTCTTCCTGGACCCCACTTCCTAGCAACGGACGACCCCACAGCACCCGATCGCTTCATCGCCTTGGGCTTTTCGGGCCTCGCCCGCTTGCTGTTCGTCGTTCACCTTGAGCGCGGAGAGAAGGTCCGAATCATCAGCGCGACGAGCCAGTCGGTCCGAAAGAAAAACCTATGAGCAACGACGAAACGACCCAGGCTGAACCCTCCGAAGAGTCGCTCGCAGAAATGCCCGAGGTAGATTTCTCGCACGCTATTCGCCCGAACAAGCTCGCAGGGTTGCGCGGCGACTTCAAGCAGGCGGTGTTCCTCGACAACGCGCTGTGGCAGCACTTCGGCAGCGAGGAACGCGTGCTCGAGGCGCTGCGAATGCTGGTATCACTGGCCGAACGCAGCTCGCGGTCGGTTGCGTAGCGCGTGCCCTGAGCTCGTCACCACGCCTCCCGTCGATCTGTGGCTAGGCAAAAGTGTCTGATCAACGCACGTCGATCTCCAAATTCCTGAGCCTTGTCTTACGCCACGAGCCGGGAACAATGACCAATCGCGTACCGGTTGGGAGCGCTCTGCAAGTGCCTTGCCCCGAGGGATACGGTATAACCGCATGTGCACACCATGGCTGAAGTGATCACAAGGATTCCGGGGTTGTGCCCACTTGGGTTGGCGCTCGGCGCGCTCGGCGCGCTCGTGTTGCTCGGTCGAAAGCGGATCGGAGCGCTGTACGACGGCGTCGACATGCCCGAAGAGGATCGCGAGCGGTTCAAGCGTGTGGTCGTGCCGCTCCTTGGTTGGATGTTCGTCGCGTTTGGCGGACTGATCCTGATCGGCGCCGCGGCAGGACATTTTTGGCCGGAGAGCGTCAAACAGCTCTTGCAGAGCAACGACTTGGAGCGCCTGTTCGCTTGGGGGTTCGTCCTGCTCGGAGTCGGGAACGTGGTGTCGCACGTTACGGGCTGGCCGAGACCGATGAAGCTCGGAGCCATGATGAACACCTATGGCGAGGTTTCGGGGCGGATCCTTCACCTGCTCGCCTACTCAGCGATGCCCGTCGGCCTCGGCGTTTGGATGTTGCTCCGATAGCGCGCGAGATTCTCAAGGCGCGGAGGGCCTACCATCAAGTGAGTTTCTTTCTAGGAGAGCCCACGCTTCCACCCCAAAGCAAAAAAAAGCCAACGTTGGTTGGCTTTTCATCCTTTGCGCACCCGGGCAGATGAAATTTAGAACTTCGATCGCGGGCAGAGCTTGGGAGGAGCGGGCCGCTCGTCTGCGAGCCGGGCCGCGGGCCGTTTAGTGAGTTAAACTGAGTTTGAGGTTATTTTAGTTTTCGGTCTTTAACTAAACTAACTCTGCCCGTAAGAGAGATCTCTCAATCATCATGCAAGTCTCTGATTTTGCAGAGGGTTTCGCTCTTGGGTGCGTTTTTTCTTGGAGGCTGTGGACGTCTCTGCCTTGGAGTCGATCAAGCGCGCGGAGCGCTCTTACAGTTGCGCGAAGACTACCGGCAACGTTTGCAGTTGGGGCGCGCCAGCCCAGCGCTCCTCGCCTTGGTGGACGGTTTGTTCGAGCTCCCATCTGTCAGCCTCGCGCACGCCGCCAAGCTCCTGGGCGGCGTTACGGCTGCCCCTGTGGGTGTTGAGTAAGTTCTCAGAAGGGAATCGCGCGGCCGGCGTTTGGGGCGGCATCCCGGCTCGACGGCCCAAACGGGCTTTTGTAAAATCGCCTGTTTTCAACTGGTTACGAATGATCTCCGACTTTAAAGATGAGCTGGGTGTTTAAAATATTTGGGCGATTTCTTTAACTGACGCTAGAGGGGTTAAATGGATCGGAAGAAGTTTGCCGAGCAAGCGCCGGGGGAGCTCATCGCGATTGGCGGAGGCGATATCTCATTCGTTCCCCGGCCCCTTCCTCCGAACGACTGGTCGTTCCCCGTGGACTTGTGGCCACTCCTCGCCGACGCGAAGCGCTACCTCGGCGAGCTGGAGGGCATCGGGTCGGTATTGCCGGATCCCACGATCTTGCTTCGTCCAATGGCCGACCGCGAAGCAATTCAGTCATCCGCCTTGGAGGGAACTTACGCCACCCCGAAAGAACTCCTCTTGTTCGAGCTGGAGCCGACAGACGTCAGCACCAAGTCCACGAAGGAGCAGGATTATCGCGAGGTCTACAACTACCAGCAAGCTTTGCATCACGGCACGACGAGCGCCATTCCGCTTTCGCTGCGCCTGATGAGAGATCTTCACCGCATTCTCCTCAGCGGTGTCCGCGGTCGCGACAAAACGCCGGGCGAGTTTCGACGCATCCAGGTGGCCATCGGCGCGACGAGACGATTCATCCCACCGCCACCTGAAAAGTTGGATCAGTGCCTCTTTCCTCTCGAAGCCTACCTTCATGACGAGACGACCGGATTCGATCCGCTCGTTCACTGTTTCCTGGTTCACTACCAGTTCGAAACGATCCACCCATTCGTCGACGGCAACGGGCGCGTCGGACGCTTGCTTTTGGCGATCATGCTTCAACAGCGCTGCGGGCTTACTAAACCATGGCTCTACTTGAGCGAGTTCTTCGAGCGCCATCGCGACGAATACATCGACTGCCTTTTCTCGGTAAGCACTACCGCGTCGTGGTCGCGCTGGATTGAATTTTGTCTTCAAGGCACCCTTGCGCAAGCCAAGAGCACGATCGCTCGCTGCCGGCGTCTCCTCCAGGTCCGCGACGATTACGCCCGTCGCATCGCCGACGTTGGCGGGCACGTCCGCCTCACAGAGATTATTCAGGGGATCTTCACGTCCCCGTTCGTTCGCGTCGCACAACTCGCCAAGCGCCTTGATGTTACGTACCCCACAGCGAAGTCCGACATCGATCGCCTAGTTCAAGCGGGCATCCTGCACGAGCTACCAAACGTCACGCCGAAGACCTTCTACGCTCCGGACGTTTTCAAGGTGAGCTACGGCGAACTCGGGAACGACGGCCAACCCGCCAGCGACGAGCCGTAGCGCTCCCACCCCAAAGCAAAAAAGCCGGCGAGAGCCGGCTTTCATTTCGCTTTGCGCACCCGGGAAGATTCGAACTTCCGACCCTCGGATTCGTAGTCCGATGCTCTATCCAGCTGAGCTACGGGTGCGTAGGGGGCGAGTGCATAGCACGGGTTTTTGAAACCGATAGTGTAAAATGCGGTTGGGTTTGCCGGCCCGCGGGTAGGCTGTTGGCGGTGAATGTGTGCCAGGTCTGAAAAGATTGCACAGGCGGGGGGTGACCATGACAGCCAGGCCAGGTCAGACCTGTTTCAGCGCCGGGTTGCCAGGCTGGAAGGCGGCTTATCTAACCAGAATGACTGGGATTTTTAACCGCGATCGGGGCGTGGCACGGAAGCTGCTTTAACAGCCCTTTGAAACGCCTCGAGGAGTGCAGCCCCGAGACGTTCCTTAGGTTGCTTTGCTTCTTCTTAGCCGCTCGACGGCACTTGAGCTTGCTTCCGCTTCCTTAGATTTTTTAACTTATCGCTTGTAGCTCTTGAGGCACGAGGCCCGACGAAGGTGACTTCGCTCGGGTCTTTGCTCATTTTGAGTCCGATTCCGCGAAATGCACGCGCATTTCGTGAGCTTCTTTCAGAACGCGGTGCGAGCCGGAAAGATTCCGGCGCAGCGGCTGATTCAGGGCGTGCGGGGCAAGCCGAAAACTCGGTCTGCGGGCGCTTGCCCGTGGCAGCCAGCGCACAGCGCGGGCGCGCCGCTCGCCAGCACTACGCCTCGTGGGTCGAGCTCGAAATAGC
>Ga0247760_1001204_pt1 | contig 25117 bp, 19 predicted proteins | sample UWRJL171409R4_FD_179936 | JGI IMG/M metagenome (GOLD analysis project Ga0247760, IMG submission 179936) | Plant litter microbial communities from Arlington Agricultural Research Station in Wisconsin, United States - UWRJ-L171-409R-4 | ecosystem: Environmental > Terrestrial > Plant litter >... | reverse complement strand
TCGCCGCCTGCACCAGTATGCTCCCCACCCCGCCACTCGCCCCGTTGATCAACACCCTCTCTCCCTCTTTGAGTCCCCCCGCCGCAGCCACCATGATCGTCGCAGTCTGCCCCGCAATCCCCATCATCCCGGCCGCCTGCGCCATGTCCATTCCCTCCGGGACGGTGGTGACCAACCCCTCCGGAACTACCACATACTCAGATAATGTCCCCGTCCCGACGGCAACCTGCGCCAATCCCAAGGCGCCACAAACCCGTTCCCCGACCTTGACGCCCTTTACGGCAGGTCCGACAGCGACAACCACACCGGCGAAATCCATACCGGGGACGGCATTCCGGCGGAAAGGGAGCCAGGTTGGTAGGACGTTGAGGAGGTGCAGGTCGACGGGGTTGAGGGCGGCGTGGGTGAGCTTGAGGAGGAGGGAGGAGCCGGAGGGGAGGGGGGGAGTGGGCCGGGTTGTGAGGGCGAGGGTTGAGGTGGAGGGGGGCCCGTTGGCGGTTACGGTCCAGGTGCGCATTGTTGGTGGGAGGGTTGGGGATGGGGATGCCATTTTGGCGGGTTGTGGGTGGTGATGCTGGCGATTCTGGCGATTTGGTGCACGGAAGTTGTAGGGTTAGTGATTTAATAATTTGATGGGTTTGAGGGTTTAGGTGAATTTTGTGGTCGATGCGATTTGTGTTGTTGATGATGCTGTTTGACGGGTTGATGTGATGTAAAGTCGAAGTGAGCGATGAGGTGAGGTGAGGATTGACGTCGGAGGCTGGAGGCGTTCCATGTGGTGATAACGTTCTGAAACGATGGTGGCGTGACACGGCAACTGTTTGGCCGCCGGGCCAATTGCTGCCCAGGAGCTGCTTCGCGGCGAAATTCCCCAACACCATCGCCGAATCACTGTTCACATATGCCAAACGCCGCGGGGTGGCAATCTTGGGCAATCTTCTCTCGAATTAGCTGGAAGAAGCATCGAGTTATTTGGCCGCCGCAAAGTCTCCGATGCCGTGATGCTCTCCTGAGCAGTCAGCAGCTCTGCACGGATCGTCTACGCGCAACGGCGAGGATCACCTCAGCCCATCGACGAGCCTCGCATCCTTGTAAAATGTACAGTAATGATAGAATAGCAATAGGGTATGCCCTGCAAGCCAGCGCCATTGGCCCAGAGCCGATTCCAGAACGCCGAAAGAAAGAAAACACCGTGGTCCCATGATACACGTAACACCTATTCCTGTTCCAGTGTCGGTTCTCTTATCGTATCGTCTCCCGTCTCTTTCCCCCAACCGCCGGCCTCATACTCTTCAGTGTTGGCGTGCTCGGCTCTTGCATTTTCCCGGCACTACTGGCTACGCTGTCGTCGTCGTCCACGGGTATAACCTCCCATCTCCGGGTTGGCCCAGTCATACCGGCCCACAAATCAGTCGGCAGGAACTCACCAATCTCCTGGCGGAAATGCTCCCGTTCCTTGCGATCGGCATCCACAAGCTTGTCGACCGCCTCCTTCGCCTTGCGCCACGTGGTTGCGATCTTCTCTTGTACCGACCGCCTCCGCTCGACTTCGAGAAGCAGGCTGTCGTATGCGCTGTAGTAGCCTTCATAAAAGCGCTTTAGCTCGTCCATCTCCTCGAGCTTCGCAAAGACAACATCCCTCTCGTCCTCCCAGCGCTGCACGAACTCTGTCTCGGCCTCGACGTAGCTCTGCAGCCGCGAGCCAATCTCCTCGAGCACGTAGAACGCAGACACGGTCGATATGTAGGCGGCTCGCATCTGGTCCGTCTGCTCTTTGAGCGCGCCAAAGTCCGACTCCATTTGCTGGAGCACGGCTTGGATCTCGGTCACGACCTCGTCTACCTCCGGCGCATCCTGCACGACAACTTGTACAACTTCGGCTCGCTCTTGCGGATCGATCGACTCGAGATCTGCCATGTGTGTGTCCTGCTCAGCGATGACGCCCGAGATCGAAACCGGGTCGCCGCCTTCCGTCACCTCGGCTGCCTTGCGCAGCGCGAGCGCAGCACCACCCTCTGTTGTTCGTACAGCCTTGACGCACATGTCAAAGTGTCTGGTGAGCGAGGTGAGGTGTTCGGCCATATCTTGCGAGTGGTTCGTCAGGGACGAGAGGAGGTGCGGCATAGGCTGGTACGCAGCGGAGGAGTCGGGCGAGGCTGGAGAAGCGGCGCTCGACATCGCCTTATTGAGCGCGCGCAGGTCGGTGTCAAAACGGAGGAGATCGCCATCGAAGGAAGTCTGAACAGCCTGCAAACAACCTCGTCAGCATAACAGCCCAAAGAAGGGCGGGAGTAGGAAGAGGGCTGGCGACTCACCTGGAGCTCCTTGATGCTCTCCTTCACCGTGTCCCGCATCGTATCGACCGTCTTCTCGTCCACAAAGTCCATCAGACACTTCTCCTCCTCGCCTGCCGGGCGGAAGACAGTGTCGACGATGGTGCCCCGCAGCGTCACGATGGTCTGCTCGAGACGGGTGTTGGCGGCATCAAGGGTGCGAATGAGGTGCTTGAACTCGCGGCGGCCGCCCTCGTAGGCGCGCGTCATGCCGCGGCGCACCTGGCGGAGGATGCGCACCTGCTCACTGATGCCCTGGCGCAGGAATCCCGTCTGGGCGCTCAGGACCACGGCCTCCTCATGCATCTGGCGGGCGTGTGTTGCGAGGTCGTGAGCGCGCAGCACGAGCGTCATGGAGGATAGCGACTGCTTGGCGGCGAGGAGGTGTTTGACGAGTACCTCGACGGGCACATCTTCGTCAAGCTCGCCGGAGCTGGGGTCATGGTCTTCGGGATCGGGGCCGTTGTCATGATAGGAGCGGGACCCCGACGAGGCTGGGCTCAGGGACATGGCCATTTCGAGGTTGGAAGGGCGCGTTGGAAGCTCGGAAGGGCAGGGAGTGCTAAAAGGAGAATTGCTGTATTGGACGGAAACGCGTAGCGTGGTGCATGGCGTGATGTCGGCTCTACGGCATCGCTGTGGAGGGCACAGGTGTTGACGTCTGGGATGGAAGGCCGGCAATCCGAGCTCGGCATGCTGGAGGCCTAGAGCTTGGGACACGGCTTTGGTGATGGGTGGCCAAGGTTGAGTTGCACAACGGGCTGCCAGCGGCAGTGCACGGCCCCACCTGATATGCAATCGGTCGGTCTTGGCAGCATTGGCCAACAAACGCGAGCGCCAAGCTCAGTCTTTGCTCTGGACCTCCATCACAATGCACTCACATATCTATCGTTTCAAGGCAAGCTTCATCAGTGCTTGCATTGCTCATGCTCGATCGAAATCGGCATGACATCATGGAGCTGCGGTGCCAGTTCCGCCTCCTGAATACTTGATGAGCACCTTGAAGGCTCCCAGGATTTACGGTTGGATAGCGGCTGACCGCGGATGACGCGTGCTAGAGTCGCGTGCGAAGTTTGGTATTCGGTATTTACCTTGAAACGAGCTGCTGCTGATCGGGGATTGCATAGGCCTGACAAGACAGCGGTCAAGGGAAATGCTTCTGGCTTCTTCCTGCCACTTCGCCGCTTGTGGGGTCCACTCTTGGACCAGCTAATTGACACTCCTACCCTAACCCTGGATCTTTTTGACCCCGCGGTATGATAAGATAAGCATTCATCCCACCAAAAATTTCGGGGTTGGGCTGGCCTTAGTGACGCATCGCAGTCGATCCCATCTTGCCTCCCGCACACTCTGTTCCTCCTCACAGGAAATCCGACTCAAAATGGCCTCCCCACAGACGACAGACGCGGCGATCCCGGCGGTTGGACCGCATGAGCCTCCTTACACGTACAGCGCAAACCAGGGCTACCAGTCCACCGAGCCCGTACCCCCAGAGTTGGCGAACGGTGCCCCACTAAACGGCCAGGTTGTCGACGAAGACGATGACTTCCTGGAGGATGTTTTCGACAGCGCCGACGAACTCGAAGACGACGACCGCTGGGACCCCGAGTCTGGCAACCTTACCAAGTCCTACAATCGCCAACGCCAAATCCAGGGCCTCAACTCGCAGGCCGATGGCTCCGGCGCCATGCCCCGCTCCAACGCCCAAAAGCCATCAGCAAACACATTCGCCAGCGTCGACGACCAAGTCTCCGCGCTCTCGAGGCACGCCGCCAAGATTCGTCTCGACGATGTCAAGCAGGGCCACGGCCGCGAGAAGGACAAGGCCGACCGCGCCACCAGCGAGTTGGTGTTGGACCAGCGCACGCGTATGATCCTGCTGCAGATGATCAATCGCGGCATTGTCAGCGAAATACACGGTGCCATCAGCACAGGAAAGGAGGCCAATGTCTACGGCGCAGTCCTGTATCCCGAAGACGGAAGCGCATCGCTGCAACGGGCCATCAAGGTATACAAGACGTCGATTCTCGTCTTCAAGGACCGCGAGCGCTACATCACCGGCGAGCACCGCTTCAAGGGCGGCTCCGAGAAGGGAAATAACCGGAAGATGGTCAAGCTTTGGGCAGAGAAGGAATTCCGCAATCTGAGGCGCTTGCACATGGCCGGCATTGCCTGCCCGGAGCCGCTCAAGCTCAAGCTCCATGTGTTGGTAATGGAGCTCTTGGGTGACAAGCGCGGCTGGGCATTCCCCCGGCTGCGTGATGCCCGCCTGGAGGGTGAAGACCAAGAGAAGCAGTGGAGAGATCTCTACATCCAGCTGTTGGGCATCATGCGTCGCATGTACCAGGTCTGCAAACTGGTGCATGCTGATCTGAGCGAGTACAATATCTTATATAACGACAAGAAGCTGTACATCATCGATGTGTCCCAGTCTGTCGAGCATGACCATCCTCGGTCCTTGGAGTTCATGCGCATGGACATCAAAAACGTCGGCGACTACTTCCGGAGACAGGGCGTCGACATCCTCCAGGACAGAGCCGTCTTCAACTTCATCACCGCCCCAGAAGGACCAGTCGAGGAGCCAGCGCTTTCTCAGGCTGTGGAGCAACTGTACGTGGACCGGCCGGCTGCCGCCGAAGGCGACGAGGAGGTCGCGGAGTTGGAGGTCGACAATGAAGTTTTCCGCAACCAGTACATTCCCAAGACACTGGAGGAGGTATACGACATCGAGAAGGATGCCCAGAAGCTGGGAACTGCCCAAGGAGAGCAGCTGGTGTACCGCAATCTTCTTGCAGACCAAGTGGTGCTACCCAAGGGGCAGAAGGCCGAGGGTGATGAGGCTGAGAAGGAGAGCGGAAGTTCCGAGGGCTCCGAGGGTGACTCATCTTCCGGCAGCGACAGTGAGGATGATGAGAGCAGGTTTGAGAAGGGGACGCCGAGGGGGAAGAAGCACATCGCCAAGGAGGAGAAGAAGTCACACAAAGAGGCCGTGAAGGAGGCAAGGCGGGAGAAGCGGAAGGAAAAGATGCCAAAGACGCTTAAGAAGAAACTGGTGTCGACTTCGTCGCGGAAGAAGAAATGAGCAGCGAGTCTGGAGTATAGTACAGAAGCATTTCCGTCCTGTCAACCCGCCATGTGGCCCATTTCTGAACTCCGCCGTGTTGGCATGCCAGAAAGAGAAGTTGCGGGAACAGCAAGGCAGAAATCGGATGATGAAGGCAAAGGCTGCTCGAGAAGTCTGAGCTGACGGTGTGTTTTGCTTTTTGCTGAACCCCGGGCTGTGATTTCCCATGAAGCAGATCCAAGCAGGCCCAGTGGCTAGCTATGACGATCAAAGAGAGCCCTGACGATTACCCTTGTTGTCGACTGTTTTAGAAATAAACAAGATTCAGATCATGACCACGCCTCGCGGTGATCCCTTGAAACTGGGTGTCGATATTTCCAGTGTCATGTTACGAGCGAACCCAAGACTCTCTTATTGTTCGGTCACCGCCAGATTTTCAGTTAAGTCAACACATACTCTGACAGGCATGACCTCGTTGGCAACTTATGATTGTTACAGTACTAGGGGTACTAAATCAGACAACGCATAAATCTGCTTGAAAAGCACACTCAACCAAATAACCCCCTCGCCTGCGAGTTCAGAATCAAGAAACCTCAAGTTTTAGTCTCTTGACCCCATCTCAGCAAGTCGATTACTCCACCTTTCCGAATATCCCCTTCAGTGTCCACTGTGCTGCTCCTCAATACCGGGAATAGCTTTCAGCCCTAGAATCAATCAGTCAGTCTCTGCCACTAACACTTCACTCCTCAACTCATTGGGAGGGAAAACTCACAGCCATCAAGCGGCTCCCTGATCATATCCGGAACAGTGCACTTATTCTGCTGCGCAATGCTCTGCGTCTTCAGCCCATGCCCCGTCACATACGCATGCTTATCCATCGCCCTCTGCAGCGAATCGTCCTTCCACCCAAACACATAGTCCGCATGCGACGCATACCCCGACTCATCCCCCGTCGACCACAGGAACGGCTGCTTCCCGCTCTCCGCCGGCCAGTCCGCTTTGTTATTGAACTGCTTGGTATCCCACACAGTCTCCAGCAGAATCTGCGGGATCTTCACCGGGTGGCTGGCTGGGCACGGCGCGCCGCTCTCAAACGTCCCGCCCACCGGGTACGCCACGTGGTCCCGATGGTTGGGCGAGTCGAGGTTCTTCCCGTCCCAGCACGTGCGGAAGAAGTGGTTCACCATAATCCCGTGCGGACACGGCTCCTTCGGGAAAGCCTGCGAGTCGCGGTTGCGCGTCCCCTCGTTCTGCATGCATGTGTACGAGATGGAGCGGTACTTCTTCGCGTCGTCGCGGGTCGTCGCCGTGGCATCGCCAATCAGCATCCGGAAGCCGGGCTTGAAGGCGGTGACTTTGGACTTCTGGCCTTGGTCGAAGAGCGCGTCGGACATGTAGTACACCACCATGCCGCCGTTGGTGCCTTCCATGCCGCCTTGGGCCTTTTGCGGCACGCGCTTGTAGGAGCCGTTGCGCGCCTTGAAGAAGAATGTGGCGGTCCAGTAGTTGGAGAGATCTTCGGTAAATTGGCAGGAGGTGCAGGTTGCTTTGGCGGGGATGTCGAGGGTGACGGGGTCCATGGTCACATTGAAGGCGTTCTGTGGGGGGTGTTAGCTGGGCACTGGTTCAGGGGGTAAGGGGTAGGAAGGGAATTGTGGGGACTTACACCGCCGATGATCTGGTGGAGATGGCCGGCCGGGGCTTGGCCCGGGTTTACCAGCGGGTCGAGACGCTGCACGGTGAGCTGCGAGCATCCGAAGCGGAGCAGGGCGCTGGCGGGCGCGACCAGCCCGAGGGCGGCGAGGGCCAAACTCTGATGCATTCTGGCGGTCACTGCGTAGCGGCGTTGGCAGCGGTGGTGATGGCGGAGGAATGGCAAAGGGGGAAGGGGCAGTCGTTCCGAAGCTACCTAGTAGTTCCCTTTCTCAAAGGGGGAGAGACGGGGGGTGTGATGGAGGGGAACAGGCTATAATTACTGGGACGCTGGCGCTGGGCTCAGCTGGGCACGGCGGCTGTGTAAGTCGTGGGCAACTGCCGACTGCCCTCTAGGCACTGGCCGCGGGCTACGTTGGGGGAGGGCTTCGAGAAATGGGCTGGATTAATATCGGAGTATATGTCGGATGGCCTGCCGACGCGGCGTTTTGATTGCGGGTAATTGTCGACAGCGGCTACAACCTGGCAAAAGGCAACCAAGAGGCAGCGGAAAGGCACGTCACGCCCATCTGCCATGTTTGGCCACGCCACTGTCGTGTAGTAGCCGAAAGTGTCAACCTGGCAGGAATATTGAGTTCTTACTCTTGCAGTCATGTGTGTGGTCTGGTTGTGGTGTTGGTAGACGAGGTCCGGACAGATGGGCTGCCCCCCATGAATACCGGGATAGTACCGGTGGAGTTACTATAGCACCCGCTGTCAAGTGTCACCCGACCAGATGGCTAGAACCCACTCGTATCGCTATCTGTTCCGATTCGTCATTATTGCTGGTGGCCAGATCGGCATATGCTGGTGGTGAGCAAGCGCGTTGCATTCGACTTGTTCTCGGTATTATTCTTGGCCATTGGGATAACGGGGCAGGCGTGGATACTCGAACCTGTTTTACTCCATCACCTCATGTTATCCAGTATGATATCCGGTATGGTATCCAGAATGGTATTAGTCAAGGAAAACACTCCGGTGGCTTTATCCCGGGTTCTTATCTGACAGCCGAAGCCAGGCGTCCAGTATTCGCAATTCAGGGGCGGGACGTTATTAAGGTCGAATGCGAGAGAACACCAACAGGATTGTTCTCGAACACCGGCAAACAACCTACCTCCCGTACAATAACTGCCCAGCACCGCGGCCTCCCCCGCTCCAGGTCATTTGGCCGCAAATTGGGCTGGATGCCCCGTTTAATGACCAGGCAAAACAGCCGATTGGCGGATTCGGTCCTCGGCTCATATGGACGCGCACCAGACGCCTGGTATACTATACTACCCTTAGCACGTCCATTCGGTATATCTGACCCGCTGCCGGCATCGCCCCTATCCCCCTCCAGAAGCCCGCTGCTGTCCTTTTGTTATTGCTGCTGCTTCTGCTGCCGTTGCCGCCGTCTAATTCCGTCCGCACAGCGGGAATCAATCGCCAGACATCCCTCCTCCCAGCGGCCAAAATCGAAAATGAAGCTGAATTTTGGGTTCCTCGTCCTGTGGTTTGCCGTGGGGCTGGCGCAGATCAAGATGCTCGACTGCGACGAGGACGTCATCCAGACCGAGGACTGCGCCGAGGTCATCAGCCCCATCGCCTGCTACAACCAGTTCAAGTGGAACGCGCAGACACTGACGTGCATCGAGGGCACGGATGCCGAGAAGAAGGCGAAGGTGAGATACTCTCTGTTGGCTGCAAGCTTGAGGCAAGCCTGACAGACGTTGTCGTGTAGTTCTGCAAGTGCGCCAAGTGCATCGGCACGCCCATGGTCAACTGGGTCACCAAGGGGAACTACTGCGCTGCTGGCGCCACGACAGGCGGCAACACTGGCGGCGGGGCTGGCGGAGGGAGACGACCGGCATCAGCTAGTCGGGAGCGTCGCGCTTAGGAACTTCCTGTCTGGCGCATGGACTTTTCGTTTCAGTGTTCATACCCTGGGTCTTGTCTGTATCTACCTAACTGTTCAGTTTGGACTTGAGACTCGGCCGAAAAGTTACGGAGTGCGGTTGTCAAGACACCTGTCTGTTCCCAATGGCTATTGGCCAACAGCTGATGCAATTTGTCTTTCTGTGATGTGTTACACCAAGCGGGTGATTCGTCTGCTGTGCGCTCTGCCAACTGTCTCTGGCTTTGACCCAAGTTTCCGAGTCGGAATTAGGTGTTGAGTGAAAGTACTTGGTTTGAGCCCCATGCAGTGACACCATTCATCTGAAACCGCTCCTCAAGTTGCTGGACTCAACGTGGCTCAGCTGGCCATTCCAAGAAATTAGTCACAACCTGAGATGGAAAGAAATGATTGGACGGGACCCCAACCAACCAGAAAGGACAGGACTCAACCACACCCCAGACTCAACGCTCCGGTCCGGCGTCGTCTGCAGACTGCAGTGGCATCTCGCTTGCACAGTGCCCTCTCCACACCGACACACAGCAACACGGCGTCGGTCTTGAACGGGGCGCCAGAGAAATGGGAACCGCTGGCATTAGTTTGTCTTGGCGCTCCGTGTCGACTGCCGGATCGGCCAGTGGCTAGCGTCGGCGAGCTGCAGGTTCGGTATCACAAGCCCTCTGGCACCAGCGGCCCGAAACCCCACCTCCCGACGGCCTATCACGACTACCGGCGGCGCCTGTGCGAACCGCTGCGGAGGTGTGCACTGCTGGGTTTTGGGCGCATTACCACAGTACCTATTGAATATGGTGTGGTGGCGGGCCAGCATCCGATGACTGACCCAGTGGAAAGCGCGGGCGGCGTTTGGCGGTGAATGTGTTGTGTCATTGCCGTCGGCGATAAAATGGTGTTGATGAGTGGATTTGTCAGAGGGGCGATGGTAGAATTTGGGGAAGCTGATTCCATCTGACTTATTTAGTCGGCCCTCTTCCGACCGGAGGTAACCGCGGAATTTAGGATGCTGAAGTAGTTTGACGAAAGTGGGACGCAGTGAGCGGGATGGACCCGCCAATTCGGATCCCCGCCGCTTTTGGCGGTTGAAGCGGCTGGGGAGATCGAGATCCAGCAGCGCGCAGCCTGGGCATGCTGCGATGTCTTCCCCGCCTTTTGAGGAAGGGCGCGTCGTCGGCTCAACAAATCCTTTTCATCTGGCGTGTCGGGGCATGAGACAGGCCTCAGGGATAAGGCATTCCCCTGCCAAGGACAGCGGCCAAGGACAGCGATGAATGACAACATTCACACTACTAATTCACAATTTTCCGTGTCTGGTGATCTGCACGTTCTCCCGTCGACGCGGTGTTTGGAGCTTTATCTCCGCTCGGAAAAAGCGGCACGTAATCAGGATTCCTCGGTGCACTTGCGTGCTCGGCCCTTGCCCGATTGCCGCTTGCCCGCCCTTGCCTGCCGTAACGGCTCTAGCTTCGTCCGGAGAAGACCAAGCAGTGTAACCTGCAAGACCTTGACATACGGTGCCAGTCACCCGGTGCCGCACGCCCGTCCGGTGCAACACCTGCCGGGCCCTGCCCTCCTCCATAAAAGGCCCATATTCCAGGACAGTTCTCTCCTCCTCTCCAATTCTTGGCGTTGATGTGAACCAGGCTCAAGTTTTGCGACAGTGCAACGCACCACCGGCACTTGCCTGCATAGGAGCGTCTTAGCGCCTGCCGTTGAAGAGGGAAAAGCCAAATAAACGAAGGGCGTGGGGCAGGAGCGCTCAAGAACCCCGAGGCCGACGGACGGCCGCTCGTCTTTTCATCCACGCAGTCCGTCATTGGCACTGTTGACCAAGACATCAAATCACCCCGACACGGATCCCAATCATATCACCATGCGCACCGACGGGAGCCACGATAATATCGAGGCCGCTGTCCCAGGCGTCGAACTCGATGCAGAGCTCGGCGATCTCGTTGAGGTGAGTGTTGCTATTGGTTGATGTTCCGCGCCGCATCATGCTGTTTTCTTCGCCGTTCCCGAAATCGGGGGACACTGACACCTTGCAGGCCACCGACCAGGAAAAGATCGAGAAGCTCGAGAAGCTCGAAACTCGCGGCAGCGTCAAGAGCAAGATATCCAACATCCTCCACCGCAACAAAACCCGCGAACGCATCCCCTTTGACCCCATCCCAACGTCCGACCTTGCCGCAAGCATCGTCGGTTGGGACGGCCAAGATGATCCGCACATGCCGCTGAACTTCCCCAACCGCAAGAAGTGGTTGATAGTTGGTCTCGTGTCGGCGATCACCTTCATCACGCCCTTTGCGTCATCTATCCTCGCTCCCGGAATCACAGGGCTGAACGAAGAGTTCCACAACACCAATGAGATCGTCGGCGCCATGACGGTCAGCATCTACCTGCTGGGCTATGTGATTGGACCGCTGTTCCTCGCGCCATTGAGCGAAATCTACGGCCGGCGGCCGGTCTTGACCGCGACGAACATCTTCTTCTGCTGCTGGCAGATCGGCTGCGCGCTGGCCCCGGATATCGAGTCGCTGATTGTGTTTCGATTCTTTAGCGGGATTGGCGGCGCTGGCTGTCTGACACTCGGTGCGGGTGTCATTGCGGACGTCTTTCGAACGGACGAGCGGGGATTTGCTATGGGCATCTACACCCTGGGTCCGTTGATTGGTGAGTCTTATCCTCCGCTTTTTAGATGCGTTTGGTGTGAGACTAACTGACTATTCAGGTCCGACCGTCGGCCCGCTCATTGGTGGTTTCATCTCCCAGTCCATAGGGTGGCGCTGGGACTTCTGGATCGTCTTCATCGTTGCTATCGTCATCGTTGTGCCGACCGAGATCTTCATCAGCGAGACCAACCCGCAGGTGCTCATGGAGCGCAAGGTGAAGCGCCTCCGCCAGGAGCTCGGGCGCGACGACCTACGGAGCTGCTATGAAGACCCGACCACGGGCTCCCAGCCAAAATCACAGACCCAAATTCTCCTCAACGGCCTTGTCCGCCCGACAAAGATGCTCTTCCTGTCGCCACTCGTCTTCTTCCTCTCCCTCTATATGGCCTTCACCTACGGCGTTCTTTACCTCCTCTTCACCACCATTCCCACTGTCTTCCACGAGACATACCAATGGGGCATTGGTTTTACGGGGTTGGTCTACATCTGTATGGGGATGGGCAACCTTGCTGGGTGGGGCGTCATCACTGCCTTCTCTGACAGCAGCGTGGTGCGCCAGACGAAAGCCAACGGCGGTGTCTTTGAGCCCGAGATGCGCCTGCCCATCTCCATCTTTTTCAGTGTCTGCCTGCCAGTGACGTTTTTCTGGTATGGCTGGACGGCCGAGTACGACGTCCACTGGATTTGGCCCATCCTTGGCCTGTTTCCCTTCTCGTTTGGAATCATCGGCTTGTACCTACCGATTATAACGTACTTGGTGGACTGCTATCCGGTGTACGCCGCGTCAGCCGTCGCGGCAAATACGGTACTCAGAAGCCTTGTGGGAATGCTGTTGCCGCTGGCGGGGCCGAGCATGTACGACAACCTGGGGCTGGGATGGGGCAATTCGGTGTTGGGCTTCATCTGCGTCGCCATGATCCCCGTACCGTCTTTGATATATCGGTTTGGAGGCAGACTCAGAAAGCGTGGGCTCCAGCTTTGAGGACGGGCTCAAGCGTCGTGTATGAAAGGAGTCAAGGCACGGGATTGGAAGTAATGGAATATAGACTGTGAATATGACAAAGGGGCGAAGAAAGTCAGAAGACTGTAATTGGCACTGATATGGGTGGTTTCATTGCTCTAAGCATCAGCCTGGCGATAAGCATTTGCATCATTGGGTGGTAGGAAAGGTCGGGAAAAGGGAATGCTAATGGGAACAAATGATAGGGGCCCGGGTATGTCAGCATTGCATGGTAGGTAGGACATGAAACAGCCGCTAATATGAAATACAAACCAAGTTCCATCACTTCTTTCCGTGGCGAATGAAGTTTGGTATTGATCGGCACTCATTATCTCTACCCATCTGAAGTGAAGGCCACTTGCATTTGTCTTTATTCCGGGGGACATGTGCGATCATCACAATCGCAAAGCCAATCAAACGAGGCAAACGCGACACTATTGCATTGCTGTCTCGGAAGTCGAGCACTCGAACCCTGACAGTTGCTCCCGCTCCAAGTCCTGACACCACATTGGCTATGCGTGAAAGAGACGAAGTGGTTAGCAACCTTCCATCAAATTTACACCAATAATATAAGACAGGTACTATATCACTCACTACCCTAGAGCCTTCTCCGTCCACGCCGCGGACCCCACGTTGCTAACGGCCTGGCAGCCGCGTCCTAGCCATAAGGTCCAGGATTGGATACCGCCTGCTGTGTTGCATCCTGGCCCGACGAAGGCGAAGAGGGTGGCGGCGTTGGTGATTTCGGCTTGGCGGTTAGCGAGCTCCGGGTGGGTGGTGTTGGTGTTAGTGTTGTTTAGGAGGAGGGCGAGTGTCTCTAGGTCCTCGGCAGGGGCTGCGGCCGCCAGAGCCACGGCTTGACTGCGATGGGCGAGGAGGGTGAGCAGGGGCAGGTGCCTAAGGAGATGCATCTTTGGCCGTCTTTGGATGGACCGGGTTGTAGGGATAGATGTTTTCTTTCTTGCCTTCTTTCTTTTTTGTGGGATCGAATACGAGTTGTACTTATACTAATCCCCCAAAACTCCATTCCATTCAAACTCTCGGCCCCTCTTCGCCGCCCAAGTTCAGGACCCTGCGAGAGGTGAGTATCAATCTGGAAGGTAGTAGTAGATAGTTCTCATGTGTGACAGTGGCGGGACTAGCGGCACAGCCATGGTTCCAGCCAGTCACTGGAATTTCAACTTGGTGAGTTGCGCCGCTTGTGTGTATTGCGTTGAGGTTACACGTTATTTATTACGCGTCAAATGGGGAGCAAAGCAAGGCGGATTTACACCTTCTAAGGTTAACTTTTGCGAAAGAAGCTTTTCACCTTGTCGGGAGGCACTTTAGGGCACCTTGTCGGGAGACCTGGCAGACATGCACATCCATTCCACAGAGTTACTTGATGACCGTAAATAATCCTGGCAATGTCCTAAAACATTCTGACCCTCAGAGCTCATCACGTTGAGAGTCAAGTCCCGATTCGCCCCTGGTAGGCTTAGGTACCATGTCAAAATGGCGCTACCGATAATAGTTATTGCGGTGAACACATGAGGAAGGTGCGCCGGGAAGACGTCAAAAGCAGGCCTGCGGCGCTGCTTAATTAATTCCCAAGATTGTATCGCTTCCAAGCCCATAATAAACCTTGTATTTTATTTTCACACTGGAACGAGAGAGATAGAATGGAACTGAATAGACTGGATTCTGCTGAACAAAGGAAAGGAGAGGACAGTCAGCCATCCTTTGTGGCTCCACCACAAAGGCTCTGTTGATGGAGCCTCTCCACTGTAGTCTCCATCATTGTGAATTGCCTCAGCTGCCCTCTCCTGGCCACTCTGAGGGCTTGGCAACACCATGGCCAAGGGTTCCAGGCCGGAACCTCTCCAAGGCTCTGGCCTCGAACCTCCCCGGTTCCAGACCCTAACCCTGGAACCTCCTTCTTTGTCAAATCTATCTTGCTGGAGGAGCTGGGGTGGCGGGTAAGTTGGTCGGGTTTGAGGAGACGATGGGGCAGTTAAAGAAGCAGCTTCTGTAAGGGAGCTCGCTTGTCGTATCTCGACAGCTATCTATCTTTATATCTGTGCTGCTGTAACTGCCCACAGAAACATGCGGCACTTTCTATCTGAACATTGCTCAACCGACCCGGGTTACATAGCGTTGAATGCAGTCTCTACTTTGAGCCCGCCTTTCAGCCCCCGTGGTAAATCCTCCATCAATAAATGGCAACCTCCAACCCACTCACAACCTCTATGTCACCGACTCCGCCTCTGATTTCCCTTGTGATACCACATCCTACTCAGAGGACGCCTAGCTGCGGTATCCGCCCGCTACGAGCGGTGAGACAGCAGGCTTCCAACTCTCCGAAGCACCAACCTTCTTGATTAAACTCTTTTTTTGGACTAACCGCCGAATGGTTCCATCCTCTGGGGCCGGAGACGTTTGGCTACTGCGCGATGCCGCGTCCTTAATAAGCGCCAGCATATTAGGCTTTGGCCCCTTGAGCCGGAACAGCAAAGTTGCTCCGAGAAAAATACCTCGTGATCGGCACCGGCGAGGTAGAATCAGGCGTTTGATTTAGAGAAGGCAAGCTCTTTTGAGAAGATCTCTTCCTGGTCTTCGTAGTCTTCCTGATCACCTGCAAGGCATCGTTAGGTGTCTGGTCTGGAGCAGGCGAGCTGCTGGCCGGCGGCGAGGTCTCCTGCCTTGGATCCCAATACTTCCTGATCACCACCGGCAAGATATCAGGCTTTTGATTTGGGGCGGGTGGGCTGCTGGCCGGCGGCGAGACATCTGGAACGACATCTGGAGCGAACTCTGGATGAATGAACTCTGGAGCGATAGCTCTAAGGGAATAATACTTCCTGACCCGCACAGCCGGCACCTCATTTTTCTGGTCGACCGGCCTAGCGGTCGGAGGATTTGGAGCAACCGGTGCCGGGCTGAGTGGCAATACATTGCTAGCCTTGTGAGCACCGTCCTCGGCAACTCGAGTCCGTCGCTCCCCTAGACCACCCAATAACGGGTTGTGTGAACACAGCCCGTAATATTGGATCTTATCCAGACCCCAGGGGCCAAAGCGCGCGTAGTGTAGCTGGTCTCCCGCAAGACTGATTGGCCTCCACTTGGGAATTCCGTCCACCAGGGGTGCCCCAAACCAGACAGAAAGTACTGCCTCGGCCAAGGTGATGAGATCTTCATCTTTCAGCGGCTGCTTTTCCAGCTCTGTTGGCTCTTTTTCGAGCTCGCCTGGCAACTTCTTTGGCAGGTACAGAAGCTTGACCCACTTCCCCTCTGACTCGTCCAACACGGGATGCAAGATCCTTTTCAGGAGATCGCTGGTGGTTTTGATTTGTCCCTTGGGCTTGATGATATCGACGCTAGGCGTAGCGCCTGGGAGTTGAACGGCTGACCCAATGTAGACGAACTGTTCGAAGTTCAGCGGATGTTTGTGTTTCGGCGGAACAACCCATGCGTATACGCCACCGTCTGTTGGGTTGGTTGGTTTGTCCCAATAGTAAGCCATGGCTTGCCAGTCGGCACCTGACGGAGGACGGTTCGCGGCTAAGTAGTGCTGGATCGGTGTCGGAATCAATTCCAGTATACGCCGCGACAAGGCATGCACCGCGTGCGTTTCGCGCAGTGCATGTCCCCAATCGCGCGACAACGCGGATCTCAATTTACTCAGCCCCCGAACGATGAAGGACATTCGGCGTGCGAGGAGTTCCCCCTCTTTGGGGTTGATGGGGGCATCCAAGTCGATGGGTTGGCGGGTGTTGAATCTGATTTTGCTCTCCTCCGCTAGCTCCTGCATCTTCGACTTCACAGTCTCAGGGTCCCGGCCCATCTTCTCTGCGATGGCTGCCGAAGAAGGCAGATGGGGTAGCTGCGTGCGAATTCTGCGTTCACGAGCGCCAGTGATCTCGACCAAGTATTCCTGCTCGGCAACCGACCACATTCCGGACTTGATGGGGGCCAGATGAGGCGCCAGCCGCTGTTCGGCCTCAGGCTTCTTGCGGTCAGCCTCGATGAGGGCTTCCACTGCCTCTCTGGGGCAGCCTAGGCGCGCTGCGGCCTCCCAGGGCTGGCATGTTGATTTGAGCAGGTCTTGCAGTCGCTGAACTTTTTCCTCTTCGAGGATGCCGTGTATCTGGTCATTTGCTCGCGACGTCCACCCAGGCTCTTGAGATTCTGGTTTGAAGATTGATGGTGAGCCATTGCCGCGAGGGCGACTGACGACACCGCTCTTGGAATTGACCCGGATCCAGGAGGGCAACGGTTTGACATTGCCGGTCACTTTGCGTGCGGTCGGCGAAGCGCTGAATCCGCGTGTAAGAGACCGAGGCCGGCGGGGATCGGTCTTGACGAGCTGCCATGCCAGACGGGGGGCACGCGCTGCGGTCATGGTCGCGGTCACACAGTCACAATGGGTGTCGGCGTGGTGTCATGAATGATGCAGGTGTTTGGTGGGGACATCCATCTTTGGAGCTAGGCGCGAATTTTCGGACACGTTCACGTGGCCTGTGCGCTTGGCGGCTACAACCCTAACCCTACCCAACAGGAAACCATCTTACAGCCTTGTAATCTGAGACGAATCTGGGCACGCGAAATTTCTTTTTTCGTTCGTGGTCCTGAGCTTTCCCTGATTCTTCCCTGCGCTAGGGTGATCCCATAAGCCGCCGCTGCACAGCCTCAGAGGCCCGTTTTTAGTCCCCCTGACTAAATTTTACCTTCGATATCTCCTGCAGTGTCCACATTTCTGGCACTTACTAGCAAACGTCGTGGGATAGTACGTAGCATCCTGCTACCTAAACTGGGATGGCATTTACTATACCAGTATACTATATAGGCATAGTACAGAGTGTACTAGCACCTACTCGATCATTCAAACACCCTGACGTGAGACGGGCGTAGATGATATAGTTGGTACCGACTGACTGGCGATGTACGCAGGTGTTTGCGGTTTTTGGTTCCAAGAATCGGGAAGGGCGAGAGGATAATGAGAGGTGCTGTACTTTTGCGATGATGGTGGCCACTGATATCTCGCGGTCAGCCCAGTATTGAAGACTTCCCCGAGCCAGTTGTGGAGGATGATCGACTTCCGATGGCCCGTCCGCACTTCCCGCGGCACCACCCACCGGCTCCGGCCGGCTCGAAAACGTGGTCCTATAATATCCGAAGGCAAGCCAAGCTGGTGCACTCGGTAAGGGACACTCCAGTCTGGGACCCAGGATAGAAGCCTATGCGCCGGATTAGATTCCTGTACTATGCTGAGCAGGATTAAGTCCAGATTATCTTTTGACAGTGCTAAACTTACATATACACCTCTCTCGTAGTCTCCTTACCGCTTAGCTTTATCAACTCCATGATATTCAGCAGTGCCCTGACCTTGTCGATTTTTTCAGTAGCACACGCTCCCTGAGTGTAGGATAGCAGTCTGGGTATAGTGATATCGAGACTCTAAGAACCTCCCGCCCCTGCGTAACTTATGAAATGTACCGTACGGTATACCTGGGACTGCAGGATGTAGCACTTCCAATTACAGACTTTGATTATTATCGCAACAAATTCCAACTGTCCCCAGCTAAAGGTATAGTTACCAATAAGCACGCAGGCTTTCTCCCAGCAGTACTTAACTACTACCTCCTATTAAACCCATACCTTAGTCAATCAGCCGTAACAGAGGAGTTTATCTACAGCCTCTTACTAGTGTCCGCCTTCTGGAAGCCTAGCAGTAGCGCCAGTCTTACCACAAATTCCCCACGTCTGCTTAAAGGTTAGGTAACTGTATTAACTTTTATTAACCTCTTCTAACTGCTTAATAAAGTCGCATACGATACCTAAGTTATACTATGTTAAACTAGGGATAACAGAATCACCCCAAACCCGAAACCATTCGTTTACATGTCCCCGAGTCTCGACACACATTTACCAGCGCACGAATCACCGCTCTGATTAATTTGCCATCATGCTAGGCTTCCTAGATGAGTTGGGGAAATTTGCAGGCGAGTGTATCGATGGCACCTTATATATAGCTGGCAATACCGCCACCGGTAGCGCCGACACGCTCGGCAAAGGTATCGATGCAACGATGGATCTTACCGCTAGTGTCATTGATACAGCTGGCAAGGCTGTCGGCGCAACGATGGATCTCACTACCGATGTCATCGATACGGCTGGCAAGATCCCCCGGCTTAATCGATGAAGTTGGGAAAATATTTAACGGCGACATTAACTGGAGGTTTACTCTCAAGGCTGCTTTAATCTTTTGCCTTATACTTAGTAGGGCTTTCCCCGCAGCCAGAAAGCGCGTGTGCGATCTTGAGCGAAGGACTGCCCGTGCCAAGAGAGAATCTCTCGCGGGCGAGGACCCATAGGAAACGTGCACTGATTCGGAGAGCTGCAAATCGGGTATCGACGTCAAAGGTGCGCGGAAACGAGCTCGTCAGGCCCAGCCGGGCTGCTGTTGTGGCGGCGGCTGGTTGCGATGATGTCTGGGCGGATGGGTTGTTAGCGTCACTTGCCATTTCAGTGTCGATTTCCGGCAGCGTGTTGCACCCTTGAGTTGTAACGTAGCTCCTGGGAGACAGGGCTTGGTCTGTTGAGCCGTTCCCGATAGCCTGGTAGATATCGAATTAATTGACGGGGCGAGGATTGTCAACCTTGGCATTGTGTTGATCGGCGTTGCGGCCTCTGTATTTCCGGTAACACGGACATCGTGAGCAACCCGGTAGGTAGGGGAGTCATTGACCAGAAACCGCGCCGCAGAGCCGACAGCATTCTTGTGAAGGTCCCTGTGACGCGAAGAATACATGCTAGGGAGCAATATCTTGTAGGTCTTGATGCAGATCTCGAGTAGCAGGCGCGTAAACGGGAGCGGTTCCTGGGCGCTGGGAGGTATTACTATAGTATATCTCAGAAGAGGTAGGCACTCAAGCGCACCATATCATTTCGTTAGGCTTCCACGGCGATCTTATTTAGGGTTCAACATATCGTAGCGCTGCTTCCGAAGAGGCGCGAGGGCGAAAGTCGAAGCATCCGAAGCCCTGAGTTTAATCGGCGGCGGTAGCCGTGGCGTCAACGGTCTCAACGTCCATGGCTTCCCGACTTGGCTGGAGCTCTTAACGATCACAGGCCATTCCTGTAGTTTTGCAAACCAAAAAAAAACACCCCCATCAGTGGGGAGAGAAACCGCCGCTGCGGGGCAATTTGGCAAGTGCAACCGAATCGCGTTGCTGGCACAATTCGGGAAGGCGGTGAGCATGTCAGGTAAGACATCCAATCCCCACCTGAATTCCCATATCTGGACGCACCCCTTGTTTGTCAATGTTGAATCTTCGAAGAGCCATCTCTGCTCTATTTTCCCACGACCATGGCCGGGAAAACCGACGAAATCGATCTTGTTGCTCTCTCCAGCGATGTGGGAACATGGATGGCCGTATTGCTCGGCCTGGTGGCGCTCCTCGGCGTCGTCGGGCCGTATTTAGCTCTTCGGGCATCACTCAGTGACAGCAACCGGGCCATGAACGCGGTCAAAGACGACGCTGGAAAGTATGTTGTCCACGGCTTCAAGTTTACCCGCGGTCTGCGCATCGGGCGCCGCATCTGGGTTCCCAATCTCTCACCGAGTTATATCACCAGCAACCCCGACACCACGTCGCTAATCACAAAGTAGCATTCCGCGCTATCATCATGCTAGTCTTACTAGACAAATACCAACAACGCCATGTCGTCGTTTTGGCGGTTAGCGACATCGGGTGTCAGCAAATGGCCACAGAGTCGTATTCCGCGCTGCTTTTTACGCTATTTTAGCTGGAAATGCGGCTCAGGATGCAACTATCATTGTCGGGTAACAATTTAGCCGAGGAAAGGCGCAGAAATCCCGTTCGCTAACGGGACGGAAACAGCACATACGGTGTACTCGGTGTGCCGTACTCGTGTGCCTTTCTACTCCGCAGACCAGTATTTTCAGATTCCCCTCCAGGATGGCTGGCGTGGTATGTGGTGGCGCTGCATGGGAGCTGGGCTGAAGGCTAGCTGTATCTGTTGCGACGTATATATATTCTCTCTATGGCACCTCCATCCACCGAGCAGAGCCGTCATCTTGCCCCCAGTTTGGAACAACGCCCTTCGTCTCCAGTCTCTTTGTGCCTGTCTCATCATGAAGGTTTTCGCAGCATCTCTTCTTGCCCTGGCGCCATACGTCATGGCTACGCCGACACCAGGAGACATTGCCCCCCTCGAGGCGAGGCAGTCACTTCCTTCCATAAACTACAGGTCGTTCGTCAGCGGAGGCTGTTCGGGCTCAGGAACAGTCTTTAACTCTAGGGTTAATGCCTGCTCCGTTCTGCCGGGTGCGAGCACGAGGCTCGAGACTAGGCCGGGCATTTGCGTGGGTGAGTAGTACTACACATACAGATGCTACAAGACTTTACTTGTGCATTTGCATAAGTTTTTTTTCTCTCCTTCTTTCTTTTATTTTGTTCTTTATTTCAAAAATAAACGTGGGTTAAGGAGCTAACGAATATTTTATAGTTCGCATATACCAGAATCCCGGATGCTCCGGATCCAGCAGGACAATGTCCTACAATGTTTGCACGGACACGAGAAACTACAACTCGATCAGGGTCACCTGTACCTAAGTTGCTTGGAAGCCAGGATGTGGGGGTTTCCCCTCTTTTTCTTCTTTTTATGCTGTACGTGTGTGCCTGTATGGGGTTCATGAGTCGATTCTCGTCTACCCGAACGCTTCACGTGGTTAGCTGGGCGAGATGTCTCAAGAAATGCTTTGATGATGCGGTGCGGTGCCAATTGGTTGAGCTGGATTTGTTTATCTTAGTACGCAGTTTGATTGATGATAGCTACAACACGCAGCGGGACAGACAGATTTAACAAACACTCTAAATCTCTGGCACACGCAGCACTCGTCCCTGATTCTCACTCTTGCAGCCCGTGTTGAAGGCATGCCTAGTAATATTTCTTGATCCGTCCACCACACGTCGCCATGTCGTCTGGTGTGGATAACAGAGCTGAGTGGAGCTTAGGGGAACTGAGCTGACACAGTCAGTTCAGCTGGTGTTGGCTACAATTGCCACACCATTTGCTACCATTCACAACTACAATAGTAGGCTCTTTGGCTTCGCCAGAGAGCCACACGAGCAATACATTCAAGCAATTGCAACCCCATCAATTCCACTGAATCCAGTATGCAGCGCTTCTGACAATACGCGTCATTGGCCCAAGCCACAATATCACGTCGGCTACGAGACACGACATGTGGCTGAGACGCAAAGGAAACCGGCGGACCCTACCTGGCGATGGCCATGACGCATCAACTCAAGACTTACGGGATCTTGTCAGTGGAGGATGGGTCAGAAAGATTCTAGCCGCTTCGATCAATCTTAGGTCCTAGCGTAGATCGAGACCATTGTTAGAAATAGGCAAGCAGCACAATCTACAGTCCTGCAAAGGTGCTCAGACAGCGCCCGCCTTTGCTTTTGCTGCCTGCAGAGCGGCGTGGACAATCTTGGCAATGGCGAGAATCTTCTCCTCTTCAAACTTCCGCGCCACGAGCTGCAAGCCAACTGGACCGCCGTCGTAGATTTCTGCATCATCTATAGTCCAGCAAAAGTAAGCAAATGACTTAGGACAGGCGCATTCGCCTAGGCACTTGATAAGCAGCTTACACGCTTCCCAATTCCGTGTGTCCTCCGGGCCGAGCGGCACGAAAGACGGGTCGGGCAAGTCGACGGTCTTGTCCGCCGTGGTGACAGGGATGACAACCACACTATAGTTCATCAGGTTAATGACTTCCGTGTACGCTGCCACGTCTTAGTTAGCTGACACGCTCATATATCACGCGCCTAGAAGGGCGCGGATGTCCACTGGGGGAAGAGGGGAGAAAGGGGGGGGGGGAGGACGCGCACCAGTGTGATAATATCGCCCGGGGATGACGGCAGCGTGCGGAGCTACCGGCATGATAACCGCGTCGACGACCTGACCTGCTCGCGGGAGCGCGCGTCTTAGTGGACTGTCCCCTTTCGGCGGGAGCGCCACCACACGGAGAAGGGAAGCTCACCGTCATCAGCAGCGGTTGAGTTCCAGTAATCAGAGTATACCGATTCGTACTCCAGGCCTTGGAGCGTTAGGTCTTGATACTCGAGTAGGCCGATTGGGTCTCTGAGCTGGAAAGAGTCTCTGAGGTCTGGGATCAGTGGTTCGCCGGATAAGGCGAGCTGGTGTGAAATGTCATGCGCTCCGTCCGCTTTCAGAAAGGAAACCTGGTATCGCGTGAGTGGGAGCAAGAAGCAACAACATGGTATCATGTAAAGCTTATACTGGGCTATCTCTGGAAAGAAGAGAAGGGGGGAGGGGAAGGGAGGGGAGGTCTCTTACATGGATCCGTTTGGCGGTATCCTGCGGGGGTGGATTCCAATCCACTGCCTAAGACACTGTCAGATCCACGGTGGCCGGGACCTCTCCGTCTTCGAACAAGTGTTTTGTTTAGCACACCTTATGCCCAGCTTGCCGGACTGCGTCAGCCAGCATATGAATGCCACGGGTGACCGGCGGGTGGGGAGTCACGATCCCGTCGTTCCACAAAACACCCAACTTAAGAGGTCTTGCGGACGGCTGCGCGGAACCGTCGGGGCGAGCTCGCGCGAGGTACTCGTTAGCCACGTCTTGGCGGAAGGGGATAGGCACTACGGCTGGGTCGGCGAGCCACGGTCGGGTGGAAAGGACCGATCGCAACATGAGGTCCAGCCCTCCGAGCGAGGTGCTCAGGAAGCCGACCGTGGACCGGTATGTATTCTGCCCTGGATTCGTGTTGGCCGTGTCACGGTAGGATATACGCTCGGGCGTCGGCTTGAGGGCGAAAATGCCGTTGAAGGCAGAGGGGATCCGGACAGAGCCACCGACTATCAGATAATGATGATGTGAGCTAGCTGCGTTTATACATCTTTTTCCGCGGGCTCCCGCCTGCAAGCATATACGTACTGTCGGTACCAACACCGAGGGTGCTGCCACGTAGGGCTTGAAGGGCGCCTTCCCCTCCAGACGAGCCGCCGCACGACAAGTTCTGGTTTCTGGGGTTGAGGGTCTGGCCAATGATGTTGTTCTTTGTCTCGCCCAGGAGGAGAGTTTGAGGCAGGCTGGTCTTGCAATAGAGCACCGCGCCGAGGGCCAGCAGCTCGCTGGTAATCTGACTCTCCACCTTGTGTGTCCGGCTGGGATCCCTGATCCCAAGATTGCCCCCGATCCACCCAACGTACCCCATTGTTGTGTCGACGCCCTTGACGTGGAACTGGTCTTTCAAGCTGATGGGAAGGCCGTGGAGTGGACCGAGGACGGTTTTCTTGTCAGCGAAGTGGGCGTCGAGGGACCGGGCGCGCTCGACGGCTTGGTCGAAGAAGATCTCGTGGAGACAATTGTTCTGTTCACGGCCCGCGCGTTAGTTCCGCTTCCTTGTCGCGCCCGCGCCGACAGAGACAGCGCGCCCAGGCAGGCTTACAATCTGGTGGGCGATGGCCGCCGTCTTGCAAAAGGCCGTCGTCACTTGGACTGCCGTGAGCTTCCCATGGCGGATGCTGTCGACAATATCGACGCTCTCCATCGAAACAATGGATACCTCGTCGGGGAGGAGAAAGCTCTGGATGAAAGGCCCAGTAAGGTCGCGCTGCTCTCGCGCTCTCTCCAAGTCTCTGTCGCTGAGCCGCCATTCCGGGCGGATCTTCGCAAGCGTGTCGGCTCGCTTCTTCGCGGCCTGAGCCTCCCAGGACACGACCCTGGCACCTGGCGCCATCGGTGAAGACGTGTTCGTCGGGACGGGCTGTCTGCCGATGAGTGGCGTACAAGGTAGGAGAGAGGAGAGAATCAGAGTCGAGGGAATTTCGGCCGTCAGCAGGCTGCGTGCTCCTCCGCAGTGCAGCGCCTGATCCGTGTGGAGGTGCCATTATCTGGGGAGGCTGCCCGGCGTTGGGCAGCGGTGCTGCTGCTGCTGCTGCGCGCATCCCCCAATCCGCGGGCTGTACAAACTACTCGAGTACAATGCAATGTCTTTTGTGTGTGTCCGGGGGCACCCCGTCGGCTGTTGCCCCTGGCCTTCGGGCCAATCCCCTGCCAACCCGGCGAGCATTGAGCGGCTGCCCCGGTCTATGGACACCCCACCCACGCTCGCTCGTTCAGTGTCGGGGAGGCGGGAATTTCCCAGTCTCCCTCCCAACAAAAATAAAGGCACTCCAAAATAATTGCCAACTTCAGGCCACACTTCAGCAACAACTGGAAATTAGAATATTTCCGAATAAATTTGAGTCTCTCTTTCAGTTTATGAAAACCCCCAGAACACTTCAGAATTATATTCAGATAGATATTGGGCTTGTGGTTGTGAATTGTGCTTATCCCATTTTTGGAGAAATGTATTAAATGTATGCCGATCACTTATTTGTGAGTGCCTTTTATTTTGTCCCGGGGGGGGGGGGGGGGGGAAACAGAAAA
>Ga0247760_1001202_pt1 | contig 25144 bp, 27 predicted proteins | sample UWRJL171409R4_FD_179936 | JGI IMG/M metagenome (GOLD analysis project Ga0247760, IMG submission 179936) | Plant litter microbial communities from Arlington Agricultural Research Station in Wisconsin, United States - UWRJ-L171-409R-4 | ecosystem: Environmental > Terrestrial > Plant litter >... | reverse complement strand
GGCTCAACCCCCTCCTCGACCCACCGTATCACACTCCCCAGCACATCCGTCGGAAACGCCCCTCCCGCCTGCTGCGCGCTCGGCGAACAATGTCCCGCCCCGGGCACCAGAAACAGTCTATACCACTCATTCATCCTTGCATAACTCTCGTTGAAGCCTACGCCAGGGTACATTGTCTTCCTGACCGCCTCATGATACATGATACTCCCTGCCACAGGGATACTCCCATCTGACTCGCCATGCCAGTGTATCACCTTACCCCCCGCAGAGCGGAAGGGCTCCAGGTCCGGCCAGGTGGTTTGCAGTGTGTCGCTGAACTTTTGCATGCCTTCGAGGATCCATGAGCGGAGGGTGTCGTAGGTGACGTTGCGCAGGGAGAGGGTGGGGGAGCGTGTCTCGCGAAGGAAGAGGTTGATGTACTGGACGCTGATGGGGGCAGGGGAAGCTTCGAAGAGGGAGGTGGATGGGTTGTAGGACGTGGCGGCGTCGGAGAAGGGTGCTGAGGGGGGGAAGGAGATGTATACCTGGCGGTTGCGGGAGTCGAAGAAGCCGCGCCAGATGGTGTTGGCGATGGCGGCGGCAGCGGGGGTGACGGTGCCGGAGGTGGCTGGGGAGGGGGCGCGGTTTGGTGGTGTTGTGGCCGGGCAGGAGTAGGGGGTGCCGATGCTGGCGGTGGCGTTGTAGTGGAGGCGGCAGAGGTCGGTGCGGCTGACGACGCCGTCAAGGAGGCCGTCGAGGGGATCGCATGCGGCGATGGCGTCGGTGTGGATCTTTTCGAGCTCGCAAGGGGAGGGGAAGTAGCCGAGGGTGGTTTCTACGGTGGGCGGGAAGAGGTGGAAGACTTGGAGGAAGGCCTGGCGGAAGGCCGGCGCGCCGAGGGCCGCGCCGTCAAATTGGGAGCCGTAGCGCTGGATCTGGCTGAAGCCTTCGCGGCCGCCCTCGGAGCAGCCTTGGAAGTAGGAGTAGAGCTTGGGCGGGGCGTAGAACTTGCGGGTGAGTTCCTTGCCGAGGACGGTCATCTCGTGGATGGCCGTGTAGCCGTAGGCGTAGAGCATGTCGTAGTTGAGGGTGCCATCGGCGCGGAGGATGACAGAGGTGAGATCGTTCTTCCAGCCACCGAAGCCCCCGTCAGTGGTGCCTGTCGCGGTGCCGTAGATGAGGCCTGCCACCAAGCCCCTTTCCCCTGAGGTGATCGAGTATCCACCGCCGCCAGTGGCAAGGAAGCGGTTCCGGAACTGCTCTGGGCTGGGGAGGTAGAACCACAGGTTTACCTATCACCGCGAAGTCAGAATCATAACCGATACCTGCCACGGAACGTTATGAAACTCACCTTGTCGCTACGTCCCGTCCGGGCATACGAAAACGTCACATTGCAAAAGTCCCGACCGCTAACACCAATACTCGTGCTGCTTGCAGTGACGGTGAAGTTCGTCACCGCATTAGCCGTGACAGATGAGGGCATTACTTCAACTCCCTGTAGGAACCCAGCCCCCGGTAGGACTGACTGGATGTAAGTCGTGGTGCAAACATCCCCCAGTCTTCGGGCAGCGAGAAGGCCAAGGACGGGCGTCCACGCCGCGCCGATGACTACCTTTGTTGACCGCATTCTGTAGCAGGCGTCTCAGCCGGCCGTGCTATTGCTGCGGTTAGGGGACTGTCTCCCGCGGAGTCGGGGGGTCCGGAGGTTTGTACGAAGGCTCGGGCCAAAAGAAAGGGTCACGCTTCTCTGTGCGGAAACACGTTATCGAAATCCTCACACGGTCTTATACCGAAACAGTAAGGCTATACCGAAACAGTAAGGCCTTGCTTTACCACATTACAGGCCTTGAAGGTATTGTAAAAGGCCTTTTCGGAGCGCAGGAGGTCCTTTTGAGAATGCAGGTAGGCCCTATCGAAGATGGAAGATAGCCTGCGATAGGCAAAACCAGGGCGGCCTTAGCAGTGAGGAATCATCTTTCGCACTGGCTGAGGGGGACCCTTTCTTTTGGCCGAAGCCTTTGTACGTCCGTAGAAATAGTTCTCGGGAGAAGCTGCCCCCCAAATCGCCCGAACTTCCCTCCTCGACAACGTCATCTTGGGCCGTTTATCGGGAGAATCGCCGTGGTCGATTTGGCGTAATCGTCCGGTACCCGTGTAGGGTGCCGCGTGTCCGGCTGTTAAGTTATGGCCGCATCCCCGCTCCCACCTCAGGCTGATTGTTCCGACTGGCCGATCTGGCTGATTCATACGCGGCACTGAGTTGCCATATCCCAACAGCTCATATGGTGATACGAATACATATCCCAACCGACTTGTATACCAACAATACCCTTTCCCCACGCACGCCCTAGACGTGAAAGCATCAGTGAGGCAAGGGATATATTCTCCAGAGTAAGTCGTTGCATTCCCATAACCACCGCAAAACAGTATGCATCGCCAGTAAATTCTGCACCAGACCCGACGCTTTATGTTGTACATGCAACCAACAGCAGAATAAACACGCCAAAATCCCCAACGCTAATACATCAACAAAATCACACCTCACACAACCCATATCTTTTTCCCAGACCAGTCCCGTCACTTCGTAAAACCCGTGCTATCCGTGTAAACCAGACCCTCCGACACCTGCATCGGTCGTAACAGCAATGGTTCCAGATTGGAATACTAAATGTGGTTCAGGAACCCGCCGTTCTGATAGAAACGCATTTGGTGCTGTCGTAGATCCGCCCAATTCCTCAACTCCTGCTCCTCGTCCTGTAACGTCATGGTTCCGTTGCCAGGAACCCCAGTACCCGCTAGCGCACCGCCGCTACCGGCGCCTGTCCTCTCCAGCCGCATGAGGACATCCACGAACCTAACCAGTAAGTCCTCAGCTTTGACTGCCAGGGGGCCCTTCCGCTCGGGTGCGTCATTGACTAACGTGCTGGCCACCTGGCGGATCTTGTTGATCAGCGATCCTCCGTTGGGCTCCAAATAGCGTTGTTGTATGGAACCCAGCACCGTGAGGAGGCTTTGCACAATCCGCTCGCGCTCCATTGCCATATTGTCGTCGATGGGATCAGGTTGCTCAGAAGCGGCATGCAGCGCAGCCGCAGCGACGCTCTTGCTGGTACCACTAGCACCATTCTCCGGGGCGTATGCTTGGGCGGCTTGGACCCTCATGTGCTCACGGTGAGCGTCACGAAGATTGAGGTAGCGTTCAACAAAGTAGGAGCGCGTCGCGAGCTGAGAGACATAGATATTCGCCTTCTGGATCTCGTATTGAAGAAGACGGCGTCGATCCGGATGGTTCTCCATCAGGTGCCTGATGTCGGTAGGAGGCTGGTGTGCCGGGTACGCCGGTGGACAGTATTGGAATTGCTCGTCACTGAGGATGTCGAATTGGGGGTCCTGCATCGGGAAGTTACCAAACCCGTGTCCTGCATCGCCGTTACTCGAGTCAAGATGGAGGCTCATGAGGGTGAGCTCCCGAGGCAACAGATCCATGACAGCTTTCACGGCTCGGACGCATTCGTCAAGCATGGCCTTTTGGTCATGAAACGGGAGTGTCGTAATTCCGTAAGACAACTCAACGCTGACGAGGCCGTTCATGGTCATGTAAATCTTGATAGCCTGGTTGAACCCGGTCAAGAGCGAAACCTTGCCATCGGGTTGTCCAAGGATCTGGGAACGCAATATGTACCGGTCATCCACTTCGGCTGGCAACTCCGGATACGGTTCGGAAGGTGTCGGAGGGGCTAACACAATCTCGGATTGAGGGGTGCCAAGCTGGACCATAGATCTACAATGGGTCAGTATCACGTATGAAGAAATTAGCGACGGCGGGGAAGACATACCTTATGCCGAGGAACAGACACCAGAAGATTCTCCTTCCCAATTGGTCCTGTACGTGGTCGAATGGCGGTCCACGATAGGTAACGCCATACATGGATGAGCCCAGGTCTCGGGGTTTGTGATATCCCATTTCCCGAATGAAGGACATCGACTCGGTCATGAAGCGGCGGCAGATCTTCCAGTGCATCGTGTAGCCAGCGGCCAAGCCCAGGAAGTAGCTGGTTGCCGCGTCGTAAACCGAGACCTCTTCCTTATTGTAGAAATTGTGCCCTCGAGCCTCCAGGGCGACGACGCGACACCGCTCGATCAAGGTGATAGCCTTAGGGAAGAGGGTCATGCCATGCTGGGCCTTGAGATGCAGCCGCGCGGTGCGAGGGAAGGATGCCACCAAGCACCCGATCATGCTGGCCAGCAGCGCAAGGAACTCGCGACTTGTTCGATCCTCGCGGTTGTGGAAGGATTGGCGAAACGTCGGCTCGTGCGGGAATGGCGTCAGAGGGTGGATGTATGTAAAGAAGTCGTCGACAAGCAGCTGCAACACCGGCATCGGAGCGATGGACTCGCCATCCAGAACACCCTGCAGGCCCGGCGCGCCAGCAATCGAAACAAGTGTCTCGGCAGCATTGTGCGGTCCCGGGCTGAGGTTTGGCTCCAGACGCGGCTTCTTGGCTGCCTTTGCTGCTTCTGCGTGTTTGTTCGGCGGGCCCCTACGTTTCATCTCCCGAGCAAACGTGCATTCGACATTGAGATCACGGCATGGTCGGCAGGGTTGGGTCTCGTCGCACTAGAATGGAGAAGCAATGTCAGCACCCGGACGAAGGCAATGGTGAGGAAGCCGCGAACCTTGACTTTGCGCTGACTGCACATGTCACAGGCCCTCCGCAGGCGCGTCGCCTTCGGGTTCGGGGGGGATCTAGCTGCGGGCGTCGCGCTGCTCGACAGGTACGAGGGTTCGCCGTGAGCAGCATACTGCTGTGTCACTGGGCTTGGGATGGTTGCGGGGCCTGGAGCTCCCACGGCGGCCTGGAGAGCTTGGAGGCCGTGATGGTGTGCGGCCGCCGCCGCAGCAGCAGCCGCGGCCTCAGCAAACCTTTGCGCATCCGACGCATCGAGTCCGCCGTCGCCGAACTGCGCCTGGGCAGTGGATTGCTGCGATTCCTCGTCAAGCTGCGCTGTCAATTGTTGCTCGTGATGCTGCGCTGGAGGGGCGGGTGCACCACCGCCAGGCGTCACAGGTGGCAGATAGCCGGACATCGCATTGGAAGCTTGTGCCGATTTCCCAACAAGTCGGGGAAGCTCCGGAACGCGGGTGAAGCTCGGTAGATTTTCAGGACGTCGGCTAACCTTGCTTTGCAGCCAAGAAGCAGCCCATGCATGTTTCACGTTGGTGGAGGGGCAAGGCGAGCACGTGATGACCAGTGATAGCTAGCACAGTGCGATGGCATTATCTTAGTGTTTCGCACAGCTCCTCGCACGGTGTCTCTCCGTTCTTCTTCCTTCCATTGACAACGCGTCTCAACTTGAGTTCACCAGCACGCGTCTGTCAAAAAGAACACCAGGAAGTAGCAGCAATAAAACAAACCCTATCAATCCAATCGGCCCGTACCGAAATTAGCAAACTACGAAGAGGCAATCCATCAGACTCAACAAGGGCCACTTCTGTTGTAATCGGATGATAGACATTCAACTTGGACAGGTTATTTTTATCAAAGGACAAAAAATGACATGCCGTGGTTGGCTTCCCGGTTAGAAGGACTGGTGGTGTGGTTAAGAGAGCTCTTCAAGTGCCACCCGGGACCGCGTCCCTAGTTTCCGCGACCAGTGTTTGGCATGTTGGGACAGGAAGGGGTAACCCGGTTCTCTGATAACAAGGTTACAAATAGTTCTATGCATACTAGAATCAGGTAGTAGTGCAAGATAGGGGTCATATCTGACCTTTCGTGCATAGTTGGGTATGCCGGTGGTTGCTAATTATACTTTGGAACAGTGTGACAGCCGATGTAGAGATAGGGCCTACGCAATATCCCGCTCTTATAGACAGTTGCGCCAGGCTCGAGCTCACGGCACTGATGGAGCGCTCACCTCTTCTCAGGCTCGACGTTGAAATAGTCTACCTGCGCTAAGCTGATTTATTCAGGTGCGACGGGAATCGCTTCCGACAAGTCGTTGATGGGTGACGTGCAGCTTGTCGCGCTCATGATGACGTCAACAGTCTCAACTGCGGTGATGTGGCTGATCATCGGACCCATCGACGACGTCTGACCACTGGACGCCGTATTCATCTGGCCTTCATCCGCAACTCAAACTTATCAGCGAGCGTGGCACGACTTGAGTCCGACTCAACGCAGTTGGTGGCGTATTTGAGCTTCATGCTTTTGTCCCGAACACGCGCAAGCATCAAGTACCCGACGAAGCGGATCGTTTTCATACCTCCACTCCGAAGAGCGATCTCACTCTCTACGAGGGTTGGCAACATGTCTGACACCGAAAAAGGGGCAGGGAAGGCGGATAAGAAGAACGATGGCGACGAGGCTCACCAGTACCAAGCTGGCTCATCCACCGATCGCGAGCAAGACCAATGGAAGCACCGCGTGCCGTACAAAGTCCACGACAACGGAAATGACTTCCCCGTCAAATGGAAGGGCAAATGCCACTGCGGTGCCGTGCGGTACGAGCTGAGCAGGGACAAGCCGTTGGCGTCAAAATACTGCCACTGTACAACCTGTCAACGCATGCACGGAGTAAGTGACACCAATAGCGCACCCCTCGCCATATGCTGGAGCCGCATGCTAACTCAATCGACCCAGGCGCCTTTCCAATGGGCAGCCATCTTCCACAAGGAAGACATCAACTTCACCCACGGCATCCACGATCTCGGCTGGTATGACCCTACGGCCAAGTCGACGACCCATCATCTGCCTTGTAAAGTGCAGTGCGCGTATTGCCGGACACCCATCATGGACGAGGGACGCAATATGATCCTCCTGTTTCCGACATTGATCGAGGGAATCAACACTGACGAGGGACGTGAGGCTTTTAAGGCGCAGTGCCACATGTTCTACCCAGAGCGGGTCGTTGAGGTTCGGGACGGGTTGCCAAAGTTCAAGGGATTATCGGACAAGAGCCCACTTGTGGACGAGGACACCGGAGAGGAGATACCGGATAGCGGGCCGAAGAAGAGACAGAAGCGTGAAGATAACTGACTGCGATGCGCGCGTGGCGATGTTGGCATGGGGGTTCCAGTGGGGTTCCAGTTAGGACCGAATAAACGGGCCTGCAACGCTGCACACTCACCATTTCTGATCAACTTTATTCTAGCTTATCGAACAAACGAAGCGACGGCAGTCCTATGTCACCATGGTGAAACTACACTGCTGATCTGCGATTGTTGTGCGCATTGCGGGACAGGGGCGCTGGCAACGGGGATGGGCAAAGAAGGCCGTGATCTCAGTCATCCCAAAGCCGGCGGATGAGTGTGCTCAATATTTTCTGGCGAAGCCAGCAGTCCAGGTTGGCAGATTCTATTTGGCAGTTTGGGTATCCACTCGGTTGGGAATATGCTTCGTTTCTGATCCAACATGTTATGCGGGCTGGCCGAGACGGAGGCGAGGTGGTGGGATGGCGTGCATCCTCCCGCCTTGCAGGACAGCTGAGGTCGCGACGGATTGCTCGCTGCTGCCGACGATGGGCCGTTATTGCTTGACACGCTACCCGACAGTTAGTCGCGCGGCCGGTCGGGTACCAATCTATGCAACCTTATCAAGGCGGCGCCTGCGAGATGGTGAGTTGAGCTGGGGCAACAAAGGTGACTTTGGACTGAAATTTAGCGGAAGAGGGAAGAAGCCGGTGTGGGATTCGTGGGCGTTGCGCGGTTGTGTGGACCGATGCGATGGGCGGCGTGTAACCCCTGGAATCGCTATAGTGCGCTGCGAGCTGCGAGACCAGTGATGTGGCTGGATCTTGCCATGTGAAGGGGCTTGGCTGGCGCGCATCGCAGCCCTTCGCCCGCATGTCATGATGTTTTCATGCATGCTGCCTCTTGCGAAAAGCAGCTCGTGCAGATTCTTGCATCAGAAAACGGCACCAGATGAGCCTTTCCATCGGGGAATTGCGGCCAATTCGCCGGCGCAACTGCGGCAGGCCGGGAGAGCTGGAGCGCCTTACGAGAAGGGAGGAAAATGGCTCACGTCAAGCAACGGGCGCTTGTCGCGATGACTGTTTTTAGCTTGCCCGCCGTATATTCAGGCTGATATAGCTCTCAGACTCTGCGTCCTGTCGTCAGGCCGCGCCGCATTGCCCGAGCTGGCATGTCCGGGAGGTAGCAGTGGCATCCGAGAATCTCCATGGCCGCTCGCTCGCCAGGCTCGGTGATTGAGAAAACTGAGACTGGCGCTGACCAACCTGATTGCGGCGGTGGTCTTGGCCGAGCTGTCATCCCCCTCCGGGTACGCCCGCTCGGGCGGGCTTCGGTGCGCCCAGTGACTGACGCATGGCACATATCCCGGATAGCTGATGTCTTAGACTAACTTGCGGTGAATTTGAAGGTCAGGATAGGTATATATCAGACGGCACGACGTCAATGTTGACGACAGTTCTTGGTTGACTCCCACCGACGTAGTCGACCAACGGCCAGAACCAGAACCGGAGCTGCAGCCATCTCGTCACTGCCCAGCAAAGCTGTTGAACCCTGTCCGTGGCACCACGCAGCCCCGGAAGCTTATCCTCGGCAAGACTCGCGGCGCAGCCTGCCCCAGGAGTAAAAAACCCTCGACGTTTCGTCTTCACCGTCCTCGGGCGCCTTTAGAACCTCCTCCGGTCTTCTCCCCGCAAACCTGCGCTTTCTCCACCGACCACCGACTACTACTCGCCCCCAATTCTCACCACCAGATCCTAAGCGTTCGAGCCTCCGTCCCTGATTGTACCTGGTTGCCCATCGACCTGGCCTGCTGCCTGCCGCTGCCGCTAGCCAGCAGACCCCTCACCATTACGTCAGGCGTGTCTGGTCAGTGCTTTTTTGCGTCTCTGGAATTGTTGAACCCCACGATGTCATTGCTTGTTGTTTGTTTGCTCCGCCAGTCCGAGTGGGCTGGAAATCCGGCTTGCCGATAGGCAGGAGGAAACCGTGAGAAAGAAAATAGGCCATGCGCTCTCGCGGTACTTCTTGTTGAGCGCGAGGACTGCCATTGTAGGTGCCCTTCGCAACCCCGCCACACTCGGATCATTGAGCGCGAGAGCGCGCTCCTCAGCTGTTGCCCCTCCATCCATTGCCGACCAGGCCCCCTGTCCAATCACGGAGCTAATCGCGAGCACCCGAAGATGTCGCTGGAGCTTGACACAACGACGCGCAAAAACTGGGTACTTTTTCTGCGCCGAGCGTCCAAACGAGCGGCTGGCGTGCGGAAGCTCAGGAGAGCGTGGAGCAGGGTTCCATTGCTTCGAGAGGGAGAGGAGACGCCAATGCAGGCGACAGGTAGAGCAGCAGGAGCCCTTCGTCCTGGCGAGTTGGCGAGCGGGAACCCGTCCTCTGTTCAATTGGGTGCCCCACCTTGCCTCGCAACTTCCCTGGTCACTCGCTGGGTCTGGCCCTCCCACCACTGCTGCCCCTGGGAAGCGGGTCGCTGCTTTGCCCCGCCGCCATCTCATCATTGCTGCCAGGATGCCCAGTTCCCGTCACCGACACTCTCCCCGCTGTCTTCCAAGTTTCTTTGTCGGGCTTGCGTTTCCCCTTCTTTTACCTTCCCCCTCAAAGCCCAAAGTTCACCATCGCCTACTGCGTGTCCCGGGCGAGCCCTCTTGATCTCTAGTAACGCTTGATTTGGACGGCCCTCGTTAACCCTCCACCATGGAACAGAAGAAACCCGACCCCACGGGCGCCCTTCCGCCCGCGCGACCGACTGCTCTCGAGCGCGTCGATTCCCTTCCACCGCCACATTTCCGCCCATCGGTATACGAGGTGCCAGTAACACCGGGAATCACCCGGGAGGCCTACGATTCGGAGCACGACGAGTCAACTCCAGTCCCTAGAGAATCCGTTGAGGACGGGTTCTTTTCGCAGAAGGAGGTCGACAACGCACTTGCCGCCTCGCCTGCACCGGTAGCTTTTGACTTCGAAGGAACAGACTTCCAGGTCAAGGTCAAAGAGGGCGCAGAAGGCAGCGCGGATTTCCTGCGTCGATTGAGCGCCGCCGTCATGGGTGGCCGGAGGGAGTCCATCTCCGAGATTCGGAACTCGAGTCCAGACCTGTCGCTCACCGGCGGCATCATTTCTGCGACCTTCAACATTCCCCATTCCCTCAAATACCGGAAAGGGGCAGACTGGGTAAGTTGCAGAGAGTTTTCCTGCTTGTTGCCGCTGTGCACTCGCGATCCCATTCTGGGACGGGCTTGTTGGGGCGTTCTGCCAAGATTTGGATGGTGGGGCTGATGTCATTGTTTATGCAGGAGTTGAAACCCCGCCGCGGGCAGTCGGCCCTGTTTGACGCCTTCTCGTATCTCTCATCCGACGACAGCCCGTGGAACCACACCGTTGTCGCGTGGACGGGCGAGATCGAAACACCCCCAGACGCTCTCTCGCCGCCAAGCACGCCGCCCGGAACCACCGTCCACCTAGGCTCCCTCAATGTCCTATCCAGGCCAGTTCCGATCAACGGAGAGACCGCGCCGCCGACGCCCCCGCTCGTCGATGGGCTGTGGATCCCCCACGACGACATCCAGCGCCTCGAGCACCAGCTATCGCATGACAAGAAGATAAAGACAGTCCCCGTCTGGCTGGCAGACGATGCAGATGGACATGACGAAGATGGAATCAGGCTCAAGGATCAGGCTCGGTGGAGACGGTACGCCGAGCACGAGCTGTACACGCTCTTCCACTACAAGCAGCACGAGCCGACCGACGGCCGCGCCGAGAGAGCACAGTGGGCCGACTACTACAGGATGAACCAGAAGTTTGCCAACAAGATCCTCGAGATTTACAAGCCTGGAGACATTGTTATTGTCCACGATTACAACCTCATGCTCCTCCCAAGCATGCTCCGGCAGCGGGCCCCGCACATGTACATCTCGTTCTACCTCCATTCGCCCTTCCCCAGCAGCGAGTTCCTCCGGTGCCTGCCGCGACGGAAAGAGGTCTTGGAAGGCGTGCTCGGGTCAAACCTGGTGGGATTCCAGAGTTACAGCTATTCGCGTCATTTCTCCAGCTGCTGCACAAGAGTCCTTGGCTTTCCTTCCGATACCACTGGTGTGGAAGCCTACGGATCTCGCGTTGAGGTTGGCGTCTTCCCCATTGGCATCGACGCTATCAAAGTCGCAAGTCTTGCGTGGACAGACTCCGTCAATGAGAAGTACGACGCTCTGAAGAAGATGTATGCCGGCAAGAAGATTGTTGTTGGGCGCGACCGGCTGGACAGTGTCCGCGGTGTTGCCCAGAAACTAATGGCCTTTGAGCGCTTCTTGGAGCAGTACCCCGAGTGGCGCGATAAAGTTGTCCTTATCCAGGTCACATCGCCCACGAACATCGAGGAGACAGAGGATCCTGAGAACAAGATCGCTAGTCGCGTGAATGAGCTTGTCTCCAAGATCAACGGTATGTACGGCTCTCTGAGCTTCTCGCCGGTTCAGCATTATCCGCAGTACATCAGCCAGGACGAGTACTTTGCGCTCCTCCGGGCTGGCGACATTGGCCTGATCACCTCAGTCAGAGACGGCATGAACACGACATCCCTCGAGTACGTCATCTGCCAGCGCGAGACTGCGGGTCCCCTCATCCTCTCCGAGTTCAGCGGCACAGCTGGCTCGCTGAAGGACGCGATCCACATCAACCCCTGGGATCTCTCAGGTGTGGCCGAGCAGATCAATAACGCACTGACGATGCCGGAGGAGCAACGCCAGAACATGGAGAAGAACCTGCTATCCCACGTCATCAGTAAGAACGTTCAGTTCTGGATCGCAGGCTTTTTGCGCCGCCTGGTTGGTGTCCTGGCCAGCCGGAAGGACGTTGTGGCGACCCCTCTCCTTGACCGTTCCATAATGCTTAGGAAGTACCGGAACGCCAAGAAGCGCCTCTTCATGTTCGACTACGATGGCACCCTTACTCCTATCGTTCGCGAACCAAGCGCGGCGGTCCCGTCACAGCGCCTCCTCACCAGCCTGGAAGTGCTTGCGGCCGACCCCCAGAACGCGGTCTGGATTATCTCGGGCCGTGACCAGGAGTTTCTCAGCCAACACCTTGGTCACATCACCCAGTTGGGCTTCAGCGCCGAGCATGGGAGTTTCATGAAGAACCCTGGCAGCTCAACTTGGGAGAACCTGGCCGAGAAATTCGACATGGGGTGGCAGAAGGAGGTGATAGAGGTGTTCCAGAAGTTCACCGACAAGGTTCCAGGTAAGAATCCTGCCTGCCACTGCCTTTTTGTGTATGCTAACATTGCTTGAACAGGCGCTTTCATTGAACGCAAACGTTGCGCGGTGACCTGGCATTACCGCCTTGCCGACCCGGAGCAGGGCTTGCACGAGTCCCATGAGTGCCAAAAGGAGCTTGAGACGACTGTCGGACGCAAATGGGACGTGGAAGTCATGGCTGGAAAAGCCAATCTCGAGGTCCGCCCCACATTCATCAATAAGGGTGAGATTGTGAAGCGTCTTGTCACTACCTACAATGCGGAAATGAAGGCTCAGAATGCGCCAAATGTTGAGTTCGCCCTCTGCATGGGCGATGACTTTACCGACGAGGATATGTTCCGCGCACTTAACGGATTAACGGCACCTTCGGATGGGAAAGCTGAGATCGAGGCGGACAACTGCTTCAGCGTCACGGTTGGTGCAAGCACAAAGGTTACACTGGCCCGCTGGCACCTTCTGGAGGCTGAGGATGTCATTGATTGTGTCGCGCTCCTTGCCGGAGTTGGCAGTGGCGGCGGTGGCTCTACGGGGGGTGGCGTACTGAGCATGGGTGAGGTCAATCTTGCTGCATTGAGCTCAGTGGAGGACCATATTCCCTCGAATGACTAATAGGAACACACACTTGCAACTGGATTAGACATGAGCGCGGTGTTGAGGCTCGTTATGGCGTTGTCTCGATACCCTGTCGGAAGAGCAGCTGTTTGTGGTTGCGAGTACTTGGTATCGGCGAGCGCGTTATGCCTTAGGGAAATAGACCAGGGAAGACTTTTGTGGACGGGACGCATCATCAGGTGTGAGGGTTAATGCATGGCTTTCAGGCATGTACGGTATGACAGCAACGTCGGAATTTTGCGAATGAATAATAGATTTATATCTCATCTGCCTACTAGCCCTGACATGACACCAAAACGTGCAACTAACTTGCCTCGTACACCCCACGCTGTCTTGCACTCGTACTGCTGTTCCTTTTACCTAAGACAACTAGCTACTCCCATTTCCCGCCCCGCCATCCCCCTTCTCGGCGTTGGTGCTCTTCACTCGAAAGCGCCAACTCCAATGCCTTGTCGGATCCGCCACCAACTCCTGCATACTCTCCACAAACGGCCGATCCGGCCCCCGCAACAAAAGCCCCTTATCCAAACACAACCTCGCATACCTCGTCGCACGCGCTGAATCACCAACACCATTCCACTCTAACGCAGCACGGTAATAAGCCTCGTAGATTCTAACAGACAGACCTTCAAGCTCGTAGAGCGTGATGAGCAGCTCGGCTTTTTCGGGGGTCGCGGAGGCGCTGTAGTCATCGAGCTCGCGGCGGAGGCGGAGCATGGAGGTTGCGCGGGAGTCGGATTCGGCGAGGAGGTGGGGTTCTAGAGTGCAGCGCGGGCAGGTGCATGTGAAGGACCAGGTTTTGGAGAGGAGGGATTGCCGGGTGGTGGAGGGCTGGAGGACGCTAGGGGGAGGGAAGGGGGTTAGTTTGAGATGGAAAGGGGACGGATGAGATGGACGTACTCAACGTAGCTGATAGTGAGCTCTTCGCCGGGGAGGATGTCCTTGACGGCATAGACTTTGTGTGAGAGCGTGGCTGAGTCGAAGTAATAGCCCAGGTTGGGACTGCATGCGTGATTCAGACGCGAGACTGCAAATTCTATGTCAGTTTTCATCCAACCTCCCATCTCATCTCATCCCCTCTCAGGCAAAAGTAAAGGAGCCACTCACCCTCAACAAAAGTACTCTGAAAATCCATCTCCTTTTCCCACCCCTCAACCGCCTGCCCCCCTTCCCCATCAACGCCGGCCCCAACCCCCACCACAGGCGTGCGGAACGCATTCGTGGAAAAGATCTTGTAAACCCGATCCAGTTGCGTCTCCTCGTCGCTGAAATGCCCCGATAGATTTAGAAACTTTCCGCTGTGCTGCTCCGGCAGCGAAACTATCGCCTGTCCCAGCAACATGGCGAGATCATCCCTCCTCAGTCCGCGGAAGGCCTTGTCGTCGACCATCACGGCTGGTGTGGCGGCCATTACGCGACGGCCGGCGCGGATGGGCTCTGTGGCGACGAGACCGATGCCCTTTCCGGGGATGGAGACGTCTTGGTAGGGGGGAGTGGGGACTGAAGAGGGAGAGGAGGAGGGAAGGGTTTCGTTGAGGGGGGGCTGCGAGCCGAGGAGAAGGATTCGTGCGGGGGTGGTGATCAGGGAGATGCCGAGGTGGGAGTTGAAGGCGGAGTGGGTGAAGGCGCAGAACTCGTTGTGGCCTGCTCGACGGCAGATGGGGCCGCGGGACCAGGGAGACACGGGTTTGGTTGATTCTTGCGGCTCCTGGGGGGGTTGCTGTGTTTGCTGTGTTGGGGGTGGTTGTGTATGAGATGGGGGACCTGTCTGGTTTATCGGTTGGGATGGTTGAGCTCGCTGAGCGGGTTGGTAGATGGGACATGAGGTTGAGATGTCGATGAGGGCAGGACACGTGAATGGTGATGAGCCGCCATGGTGGAGGCTGGGGGGTGAGCTGGCGCCTGTGACGGCAGCAGATATGAGGCTGGTTTCTATCGCGAGGGAAAGAAGTCTCGCGAGTGAGGTTGATGCGCGCATGGCGGATGTGTCGGGCTGATCTATCGTGACGTCGATATGAAATCGATGAGGTGTCGTCGTGAGACATGGCTGTCAACATGGAATTTGGACATCGTGGAGCTACAGCCGCGTTTCAGACTTTCCCGGTTATGTCCAAGACTGTCTGTGCCAAAAAGTTGGCAGCAACCCCTGAAACTTGGCCTCCTGCGTCCCCCGAGTTTGGTTCGATGCGACATCACGTGCGGCTCATCTGCCGGGTTTGGTCGTGAAGTAAAAATGCCAATTGGTCGATTTTTGAGGATGTCTTCTTGCTAGATAGCGGTCGCATTCTTACAAGACCTTTTTGCATTTCGCAGCGGCCTACTTCAATGTCGCCAAGGCCTCCGCCGATGCGAGTACGGCCTTTAGTGTCGTCATCTAGGTCTTGCTGTTCTGTTTCGGCCGTATGGTTGCTAATGAGTCTAGGTAGGAATCAGAAGTGTGCGGGGGATGTTGTGCAAAGAGACGTTCTCTTGTTTTTTGTCAGGTGGTTCGCGATTGACTTATCGTGTATCACCATGGAGTCGCGATGGCGCAAGTACCTACGAAACATCGCCACATGCCGACGCTGAGGTAATTAATTATCACTGCCAGTTCATCGGCGCACACTCGATCACGCATCGTTCCTCGGCCCCTGCGATCGTGCTGCACCGGGGGTTGCAGTGGGCGTCATTAACAGCAGGTCGGATCGAGATAAGCTCACTTTCCAAAATGATACCCGCGCCGACTGCTTTCGGTGACGCGGCCGGCGACACAGTCAATAGCCCGGCCAATCGGAGAAGTTGGCGGGGCCAAGTGCCCCGAGACGGCAGCGGCTGCGGGCTATGCGTGTCCCTGTCCGGCCATATCATCCGGCTTGGCTCCACTACCCAGGCCCCGGGTGAGTCGAGGTCATTTATTGCAAGCGATGCTTGTATGCTTGGCCAAGAGATAGCGTGCGGGTTGAAACATGGAAGTCGGGTCGTGACGCCACTCCGTTCCAGCGCCATGACATTTAAGTCACGCACTCGCTCGTTGCTCCTCGAGGCGCGCCTTCCTCGGCCCTGCACCGAGAGCATTTGTCGCGACTTCCATCTTCTACGGCCACAATGCATTGGCTCGCTGCTACTCTGAGTGCGACGCTCGCCGTCCTGGCTTCGGGTATGATTCCATTCACAGAAGGGCTAATAGCTCGAACGTGACAAGTTGCATGGTTGACTGACATCTTGCGCAGCACACGCCGAACCTGAATCCGAAGTCGCCGCTCGCCAGGCAACGGCGCTGCCTTTCCCCACCTCGTGTGCCGGGGTCACGGCAAAGACCTCGTACAAGCTTAGCGTTGCCGATGGCTGGAAATACGCCCTCATTGGCGCCGGCCTCAACAAGCCACGCGCGGTGCTCTTCGATACCGAGGGACATCTCCTGGTTCTGCAGGCCGGCCTCGGCCTCACGGCACACACCATCGGCGCAAATGGCTGCATCGCCTCTAGCAAGACCGTCATTCAGATGACGCAGCTGAACCACGGCCTTGCGCTGAGCCCTGACGGAAAGACCGTCTATGTCAGCGCCGCGCCGACTGCTTGGTCCTACACCTACGATCCCGTCACCATGACGGCGACAAACCAGCAGGTCGTTGTCAAGGGCATGAACCCCTCAGGACACAACACGCGAACGCTTGCCGTCCCGCCAAACAACCCCAACCTGCTCATTGTCTCGCTCGGCTCGAATGGCAATATCGATGTGCCGACCGCCCAGAAAGAGACTGGCCGCGCAATTGTCAAGGTCTTTGACCTGTCTAAGACGCCATCCGGCGGCTGGACTTACAACAGCCAGGGCTGGTATCTCGGATACGGCCTGCGCAACGAGATTGGCATTATTTTCGACGGCAACAACATGTACGTCGTAGCCCATTTCAACCAGTACTTTGAATAGCAGAAGCTGACAAGTCGCAGGGTATGGGGCGTTGAAAACAGCGGCGACCAGCTCACCCGCGCCGCAGCTGGCACAACCTCTGTCGACGTGCACATCGACAACCCTGCCGAGGAGCTCAACTACCTCGGCGACCCCGCCAAGTCCAACGAGCAGTGGTATGGCTATCCCACCTGCTGGACCGTTGGTGACCCCTCGGTTATCAAAGACAAGACCTTCAAGATCGGTCAACAATTTATGATCACGCCCAACAGTACCTTCAACGACGCGACATGCGCTGAGAAGTCTGTCCCACCGCGACTGTCGATGAAGGCCCACAGCGCACCCATTGACGGCAAGTTCGACAAGGACTACAAGAATTTGTATGTCTCGCTGCACGGCTCGTGGAACCGCCAGCCTGCGACCGGATACAAGGTCATCCAGATCCCGTTCACCAAGCTGGAAAGCGGTGCTTATGACCCTGTTGCGCCAGCGGATAGTGCTTTTGCGCAGGGATATTCGGATATTTTGTGGACGCAGAACGAGGGATCCTGCTCGCAAAATGCGTGCTTGCGACCAACGGGCATTACCTGGCATCCGGATGGGTCGAGGATGTATGTTGCGAGTGATGGCTCGTCGGGAGAGCTGTATATTCTGTACAAGGCCTAGATGCTTGCGTTGTAGTCTAGGACGGTGGGAGTATCGAAGTGATGTACAACAAGGAATGCCTACCTGGTTGGCCCTTGACTGCCGCAACCAGCCATCTACAAGGGCTGCGCCTACCCCTATAAGATGTACGGGCTGGATGGCCGTATCTAAGGCGAATGCTTCGGCTACACTTGCCCCCGTCTTTGACCTCAGCGCTAGGCCGCTCTCTCACGCAGTTCACCGACGAGGATATCAAGCGGGCAAATTGAGCGCTCCACCATCAGTGAATGGTCAGATGGGAAATTCGGGAAAAGAGGAGGCGTGGATCGAAATTTCTTTCCCCGGTTTTCCGCTTTCCGGGGAATGAGCACCCCTACTGCGTAAAACATATTCCCTAGATCAGCCTGAGTGAAATCCCTTTACCCCGCATATCATCAAATAGAGCAGGTTATCCACAAGTCAGGTAGCTGCAGCGGTGTGATTTTACATCTACACAACGCCGTATGTTAAGTAAAGGCGAGAATGGTGTGTCGATGTGGGTGGACGCCCAAGCTTTCTTTCCTCTACGAATATAATTAACTAGCTGGGTCTCGGAGGAGTCAATCCTTTCGTGATTGCCCACCAGCAAGTCTTATTTCGGTAACGGGGTCTTTGCGCTTGTCAGCTCCCCCAAACAAAGCTCGATACCTCCCCATCCACGCCTGCAAAGGCCCCGCATTCCTTTTCTCATTGAGGCTGCCGTTATTAATGGATCCACTTCCGGAGAATGGCCTCGCGTTTGGTCCGCAAGGGGGTACGGAAAGGAAGGGCAGTACCGAGGGCAGTCAAGATAGCATCGGCGCGAACACCTGAAGAAAGATCAGTACGTTTATGGTAGTCGCTGGGGAAGGGGGGTGGCCAGGAAATTTATACAAGTGAGGGCATGGAGATCAGTTATTGTTTGAGGAAAGTTGGGGATCGGGTTCCCCGTGTTGATTGCCTCAAGTGGGAGAAGAGTAGTCGAGCTGTTGGCTGTGAAAATCCGCGCGTTGACAGCTGCGGTTTCGAAATTGATCATCCTGTTTTTAATTCAGTTAGTTGAAAACAGACCAAAACAACAGTCAAGAGGGCAGAAAGGCGGGGTGACGCGCCGACTCTCTATCCGCTGGAACTGTCGCTGGAATTGCTGCGTGATTTGCTGCGTGAGTTGCTGCGTGAGTTGCTGCAACTGCGCTTGGATTTGCTGCGTGACTTGCTGTGTGATTTGCTGCGTGATTTGCTGCGCGAGTTGCTGCGTCTGCTGCTGGATGGCGGCTGCGATGGCTTGGCCGTCCACGACACCGGGCATGTTTGCCAGCCGCTGTGACTGGTCACGGAGAGTGTTTATCGCTTGAACAATGGTGGGAATGTGAGGTTGCTGATTGAGCTGAACAGCTTGCATCTTGAGAAAGGTCTTCTTGTGTCGGTCGCTGGATTTTCTCGCCTTGATAAAGAAACACAAGATGGTGGGTCCTACAACTTTGTCTGTGCGCAACCCCAACTTTCATTCACTCGTGAACGAGAGAGTTTGCGAATAAGGAGTTGAAACTTGTCAAATCTGGAAAAGCTAGAAAGGTAGCCCGTTGAATATTCACACAAAGCACCTTAATGTTATATCCTCCAAAGAAGAAGAAGAAAAACAAAACGAAGAAAGTCGGGCTCCAGAGATTGGTTTTTAACCAAAGAGAATCTATCCACACAAGGCCGCAAACTGCGAGCAATCCCCCGTGCTGGCGTGCTCGAACTTGAAACCTGTAAGAACAACCAAACTTCATCACAGGCAAGTATCCATCCAGAAAAATAACAATAACGGAAACCTGTGCAAACGACAAATACCTCGTCACAGGCGGGGCCTCTACCATGGCCGATCTTGTCTTATGTCGCAGCATCCCCCATGGCCACTACCCTCGTATTTGAGGCAATCAGCCTGCAGTATCTCCCTGCTGGATGGTAGAGACAACAGCATATCCAAATGATAGTCCTGAGGGAAGTAGGCCCAGTAAAACTCTGTTTGACCAAATGAGAATGCACTTGTTCACACGGGATTGCTGGTGTTGTTACTCTCACACATCGCGTAAGGACGGCCATGTTACCAGAGATCGACCTCAACATGTAGGCATTGACGTATTTATGGCTATGGGATATTTTTGGGAATGCAGAATGGGGCTGGTTTACATTACCCAACATCGCTGACACGTGTATTGGAAGGTTGAAGGGCGGCTGTAGAGAACAAGAATGGCCTTGTGAGGCGACTTGGTCTAGGGCCGCTGCTAAGGTAGAGTTTCCGCTCTGAGAATGGCTGCTCCCGCTTTGCCTGCTGCGGAGGGCGGGCCGTTGCTGGGGGCGGACTGGAAGATGTGGTCGATGCACTAATGGAATGAGGGCAGCCTTGTGTTGAAATGGAATGTACATGTAGTGGTCGTCGAACTGCAGTTTGCAGTGAAGTGACCGCTGGAAGCTTCATCCTCTGTGAGGGTGCTGGTGCAAAATCAGACATCAGCCCTGTGTTGAGCGGGGTAACTCACCATGGGCGAGTGGTTCCCTCAGAGGACTCCAACATGCTTCTTTTCTTCGCGTTCGGGGCCTTTGCTTCGAGAGGTGAAGTGCGAAGATTAGCGATTTCCGAGTCCCTCTTCAAGTTCTTGATGTGGTACGAAGTACTTCATACAGTCCTGGGGGGTCAGCAGGGACACGATAATTGGCCTAATAGCATCGCTTGAATTACGCCTTACGCGCATTGGGAGAGGCCTCATTCAAATTTTCAGAGGCCCTGATTGCCTGGTAGTCTCGGACGTCTTGTTCGCATTGCCATTGTCAAAGGCATTATTCCATCGCATCGTAGCAGGCCTTGACCACACAACAATTGGGTTTTAGAGTCGGAACGCATCTTTGACTTTGGGAGCATCACCCTCCTTCATAAATTTTCACATTGTTTCCAAATGACCTCCCATTGCAGGTAAGAACTCGACAAAAATGGCGTCCTCTATGTCTTGGCTGCACACCTTCCGTTGATCTCACTGTTGTGGCGCCCATGGACGAGCTCATCGCCTTCTCCTCCTCCTCCGCCACCGCCTTCTCCTAAGCTTTCGCGCGGAGCAAAAACTCAATCCTATTCCTTCTCGCCGCCGCAATCGCAAGCAGCATGGTTGTCGCCTATATTATTAAACACTCGATTTTCCGCGTCTCTAGGTATCCACTCTCCGCGCTCCAGAACCGCCGGAGTGATGCCGGCGTTGAGCTTGCTTCTCCAAAAGGACATGTACTGCGGCGTATTTCGCGACGCTAAGGCAAAGGCGAAGGCGAAACGGAAGACGATCGGTCGTCTTCGTTGCTCTGCCTGTGGCACCAAGCATTCGGCCAATCTTTTCTCCTATCGCCAGCGGAGCAGTCCGTCAAAAACACGGATTTGCGTTGGCGGAGAGGGAAATGTGCGGGTCTGCAACCACCTCGCCAGACTATTTGTTCGTGCAACGGTCGCCAGGCGCAAAGACCAAGCAGTATCATGGGAGAGACGCCGCCGAGCACAGCAAGCATACACACGAGCAGTACACCGTTCGTAAATGCCCGGGTTCTGTTGACTGCATCCGGATGGAATACGTCAAGAACATATCGCTTACATCCTGCTGGACGTGCCACGGCCCTGAGACAGCTTATAAGCAGCTGTTCAAGCCGACGTGCTATAACTGGATCGTGGCATTGGATCCAGCCTCGTACGGTATTCGGTATGACACGGACGGCTACGGGGTTGAATGGTGCAATACGGAGACTTGCCTGAATCATCATCGTTTCCACGCCGAAAACCTGGCTCAGAAACTAGCCGCAAAGTGCAGTAAGAGGATGGGCACCACACTTCACTTTCTGGACCGCCTTCGATATGCAGGTTCTGTGTTTAAAAGAATTGGTTAGGCAGACCGGTATGTGCGCATAACTTTGGCACGAATGGCACCGAACTCACTGGATGGACGATGGGGCATTTGGGTCCTGAGGGCCCACGGAATATGTGTCTTGAGCTTGTATTTTGCGTTTGAAGGGTTCCAACTCATCGGCTAACTTCACTGATTTGTTGGGCTCAAAACCCAACATTGAATTCAAAGAAATAGACTTCGTCACATTGACATTTCTCTTGAACCTAGTAGACGCACCCTTTTTTTGTTTTCTAATAAAATAAACCCCCTCTCGCTACTCTCTACTACTTACTCCCTACTCCTAATCTCTACTCTCTACTCTCTACTCCTAACTCTCTACCTCACCCCTCAGTTCCCAGTATACGTCCTCCAAGATGAACAGCTTCCCCCTGTCTCTCGTGCGGCCGACCACGGCCTGGAAGCCCATACGCAGGGTAGTTCTGCTCGATCAACCCGTGGACATTTTGCGGATAATCCTGGACTTCCTCACTCCCGAAGAAGCGATGGCGTTGTCGCGGACCTGCCGCCGATTTTACTCAACATTCACTGGTCACCGCTGGGTGGGACCAAAGCTCACCGACCTTCCCCCAGAAAGCCAGCAGCAGTTTGCCCTGCTGATTGAAAGAGACGTTGGCGACAGATGCTTCTTCTGCCATTTCTGCCGGCGACTCCATGAAGGCGGCTACCATCGCAACTACAAGGCGTTGCCGGTGGTGGCGCGCTGCATGACACATCCAAGATTCGGACGGGATGCAACCATCTTTGGAACGATGACAATGGACTTCAACTTGGTACGCATCTTCATGAACACGCACCTCTTTGAGACCAAACAGGGACGGGGGTCGGAGACGCTGGTGGGAAGGGACTTGGTGAAGATCAGGGACATGTCCGGTTGGCTCACTCCAGCGTCACCGAGATGGAAAATCCTGTCTTCAACGGCAAGGATTATCAACGGCCGACTGCACCTACGAATCCAGCACCACTGTGAGTTGCGGGACTGGGTTCGTCACCGGCGTGTGCCGTCAGGCTGGGACATAGCGCCCGTGGACAGTAGCCGCGTGGAAAAGCATCAACTCTGCCCCCATCTCCGGGCCCTCAGCACTGAGGGCCAAGATGGGGGTCTAGAACTCCTGCAAATCAACCGCTGCAATGGCCTCTGCCCACAAGGAGGACACAAAGTCCAAAGCTTCCGTCAGCAAGGCGTGCAGTCGTGCAAACGCTGCCTGACAGACCTCGACGTAGAAATCGACAGCAACCACGGAAAACCCGTCCCCGTCAATCCGGATATTTGCTCTATACACGGCCCCCGTCAAGTATCCACTATCACGGTTACCGCGTACCACGATCTAGGGCCCTGTCGAAACCCGCACAGCGCCGCCTGGAGGAGTTTTTGGTGCGGTTGGCCAGAACACCACCCATTTCTCCTGTATCAAAGAGACCTTCCGGCAGGGGCCGTCAAAGCCGGATGGGAGAACCCATTTCTGGCCGACCTCGTCGGGATTGATTGAAGCCGATGTACACAAAATCACCGGGTATCACCCCGCGGGGCCCCGCTGCGGGAGGCGAACTCGGGAAGCGGAAATCGGGAAGCGGGGGCACGCCTCGGCAAATTCCCCTGCCGATCGGAGCCATGGCGCCGGACCTGCATCAAGTACATCTGCCGCGCCGCTCTGCCTCAGAAAACATTCAAAACAGAATTTTGTCTTTTGCTTCAACCCATCTTTCACCTTACCTCACTATTCCCATCCCAAACCCCCGTCAACACCCCAACATGGCCGACCCCCAGGCCCTCCCCGTCAACCTCCCCTCGGTCCAAACCCACTACCCCGCCCTCCCCCAATTCCAAGGCTTCATGAAGCCCGGGCGCGTCGAAGGCGCCGTCTCCAACCTCGAAGTCCACGGCACCATCCCCTCCGACATCGACGGGACCTTCTTCCGAGTGATGCCGGACCCACAATTCCCCCCCTTTGCCGCCAACGACCCCTGGTTCAACGGCGACGGAAACATCTCGGCCTTCCGCATCAACTCCGGGCGGGCCTCGTTCCAGCAGCGTTTCGTGCGGACCGAAAAGTTCACGCGCGAGCGCGAGGCGGGGCGCGCCCTGCTGGGGAAGTACCGGAATAAGTACACGGATGCAGTAGAGTTCAAGATTCGGACGACGGCGAATACCAATGTCGTGCACTTCAATGGGAAGTTGCTTGCGCTGAAGGAGGATGCCCCGCCCTATGCCCTCGACCCGGTCACACTCGAAACTATCGGGCTGCACGACTTCGACGGGCAGCTCCCCTCGCTCACGTTCACAGCGCACCCGAAGTTCGACCCTGCCACAGGCGAGATGATCTGCTTCGGGTACGAGGCCAAAGGCGACGGCACCCCGGATGTGTGCTATTACCGCGTGTCGTCGACCGGGAAGTTCCTCGAGACAGTGTGGCTAGTCGCCCCGGTGGTGGCGATGATTCACGACTTTGCGGTCACCGAGAACTGGGTGATCTTCCCGATCATCCCGCAGCTGTGCGATGTGGAGCGCATGAAGGCCGGCGGTGAGCACTGGCAGTGGAGTCCGGAGACGCCGTTTTATATTGGAGTTATGCCACGGGTTGGTGCGACGGCTGAGTCGGTCAAGTGGTTCCGGCATCCGAATAGCTTCCCGGGGCATAGTGCCAATGCGTACGAGGACCCGACGATAGGGAAGATTGTGTTCGATTTGGGGTTGAGCGAGAAGAACGTCTTCTTCTGGTGGCCCGATGCACAGGGGAACGCGCCCCGCCCGGAGACGATTCACAGCCAGCTGACGCGGATTATGATTGACCCCAAGTCTGACGACCTCGAGATCAAGCCGGCACAGGTGTCGGTGTTGCAGGGGTCGAACTCGGAGTTTTACCGGATCGACGACAGGTTTGCGTTCGTCAAGCACAGACATGTGTTTTTCGACAGCATGGATCCGAGCTTGGGGACGGATTTCCCGGGCATTGCGCCGCAGCTGGGGGGCGGATATCCGTTGTACAACTCGCTGTCGCATGTTGATCTGGAGACGGGCAAGACGGAGGTGTACTTCCCGGGGCGGACGCACATGGTGCAGGAGCCGGTGTTTATCCCACGCCGGGGGAGTACCGAGGAGGGAGATGGGTATTTGCTGGCACTGGTGAACAACTATGCGAGCATGAGCAGTGAGCTGCATTTGTTGGATATGAAGGACTTTACGAAGAGCCAGGCGGTGATTATGCTGCCGTTGGCGCTGAGGGCTGGGTTGCATGGCAACTGGGTGGATGCGGTTGAGGGCCAGTAGGGTGCTGAGGTGGGGAATAGGGGCAATGTTTTGTTTTGAGCCAGCCGTAGCTGTGATGATATTGATGCGACCAATGCAATGCGATCGAGTTTACTTCAGAGTTTAATTTCTGTGATTATGATGCTGCTCAAGCAGAAAATCATATCGTGCTTCCATTTGTCCATTAGGTGTTGTGTTCGTGAAATGTAGTCGCTATAATTAGGTCAAAAATGGTACATGCCCTCCTGCATGAAGGTGCCCATGTCGAGATCCAGCATATCAAAGACGTCGAAGTTGCTGCTCATGTCAGCATTCACTCGCCAGAAAGCAGAGAAGATGACAACTCACCAGTCGGTATCCTGAAAGTTCTCAAAAAATGCATCGTTCAGCGCGTCTGAGTCCTCCATCGGCTGGAACGGAGCCAGCTCCCCACTCCAGGCCACCCCCCCCTGGTCCACCACCCCCCTGTCCTCCCTATCGCCCATCCCTTCCTTCCTCCCCTCCTTCTCGTCATCTTCATCCCCCTCTGCATCCTCCTTGTCCCCGCTTCTGTCCCTTCCCCCCCCGACACCTCCGAATGCATCCCTCCTTGCAACACCCACA
>Ga0247760_1001201_pt1 | contig 25168 bp, 13 predicted proteins | sample UWRJL171409R4_FD_179936 | JGI IMG/M metagenome (GOLD analysis project Ga0247760, IMG submission 179936) | Plant litter microbial communities from Arlington Agricultural Research Station in Wisconsin, United States - UWRJ-L171-409R-4 | ecosystem: Environmental > Terrestrial > Plant litter >... | reverse complement strand
GTGTGGGGGAGCGGGGGTCAAAGGTGAAGGAGGGCTTGCTTTCAGGGGAGTCGGCGGGAAGGATATGGGAGAGGAGACGGTCCGGGTGGAGGAAAAATGTGAGGGGGGTTGTGCCGGCGGGAGGCCATTGTGGGAGCATGCGCCATTCGTTGATGCCGGTGATGAATATGCGAGCGGAGGCCTCGTCCCATTGTTTTTGCTGGGGGTTGGTGTTGGGCTGCTGTGCGAGGTGGGTTTCCAGCCAGGAAAAGGTCTCGGTGATAGTGCCCTCGAGCTGCGTGTGCGCCCAGGGCCCGATTATCAGGCCGATCTTGTGGTTGTGGGCGGTAAGACGGCGGTGTTGCTCGAGGTTCTGGGTCAACAAGACGTCGTGCCAGCCGGCGATCAGGAGGATGGGTATCTTGGCGACGTCGAGCGCGCGAGATTGACGCATCGGCTCGTAGTACGGGTCAGACGGGTTGGAACGCGCGATCCACTCGTGCACCCACGGCGAGCGCGAGCCAAAGTGCTTCCTAGCGGCGTCGAGAAGCGGGACGCCGTCAAAGACGGGCTGTAGACGACGGGCAGCTCCCAGCAGGCTCCAGGCCCTGTAGAACGGCCCAAGAAAGTCGAAGATGCTGGGTTCCCCTTGGTTCTTGACACCCTCGCTCCAGACGACTAGGTCCATGTTCATGGCCCCGGCTCCCCAGCAGAACTCGCCGACGTCGTGGGGTGGGACCTCCATGACTGCCGCGACCATGTCCTTTGGGGGTTCGCTCAGCAGCGCCAGCTGCGTGTACCCGAGGAAGGACATTCCGATGGTCGCAAACGACCCCGTATACCAGGGCTGCTCGCGCATCCATCTGACAATGACCTGGCCGTCAAACGCCTCGGTGCGGAACGGCTGCCATGTGCCTTGGGAGCCATAGGTTCCTCGGGAACTGATAAACAGGACGTGGTAGCCGCGGGCGGCGTAGAGGTGAGCATACCGGACCGTGAGCTCAATGCCGCGACCGTAAGGCCCGTAGACGAGGACGGTGCCACACGACTTTGAGGATGGGTCGGTGAGGATGGGTCGGTACAGATTCCCCATAAGCTCAAACCTCTCGTCCTTATTCGTGACGGGGATGCGAACTTCGGAGGTGACATAGTGACATTTCTCGGGAGGGAGGCCGGCTTGCTTGCCAACGAAGCGGTCGAGAAGGGCTGTCAACAGCCCTCGATTAGTTGCCGGCGCAGACATGGCAAGTCTCCGGGGGTCAATCAGACAGTTCAAGCTGATTAGTTCAAGCAGGGAACTGAAGCTGTTCGCTGCCTGCGGATAGTTGCAAGAGGTGAGATTGGGGTTTTATTTGAGCGTCTGAGATACTATGTATTGACGTCGTTAGTGCCAGCAATAAGAAACGTGGCCAGTTGCAATGATTGGTGAGGTGCTTGCATTCGAATACCAACCGCATGAGGATGGGTCTGATTGGCTCGGGCGTCGGGAATCTCGACGGGTCCGTAAAGAGTCACCGCATCCTGGGCTGTTTCGGCCTACCCACGACGACAAAAACCATGCTGCTCATGAGTCACTCTGCGCTGATGCGCAGAACCAACTGTCCCCGCTTCACCGGTTTAGAAGGGTGTACCCCCCAACCGATCACTTTCTGTTAGGAGCACGGCACACTGGATTCGGTGGATTTGATCAGGGTTGGAATTGCTTGATTGTATAGCTCTGTCTGTATCCCTGGCTCTGTCAACGTGTTAGAAAGAAGGGGGTTCTGGCCAGACGCAAAACACTAAGAATAGAGCGGCTGTTCGGAGCTAAGTGGAGTGGCTGCACGGAGCTAAATAGAGCTCTGTGTGGCTAAGTGATGCTGAACGGAGCTGAACTGGCACTACCACTTTAGTTGAGTTTAACGAACGGTTATAATAAAAGGCCTCTGGTAAGGCTAAAGGGTGAGAAAATAAATAATATAATCATGTAGTTGTAACCCCTTTAAAATCTCCAGAATCTAGAGAGTGTAGTGCTTCTAATATATAATGAGGTTGGTAGAACCCCATGTGGTTACGTAACATAGAGGGGTCACTCTAAAGTAATTAACCTTCGTAGCTGTGAGCTAAATAATAACTCACTCCATTAATCCTACAACTTATAAACCAACCTGCAAATTTTGATGGTGACTAACGTCCCCTATTAGTAGTGGGGATCGAACTGCCTTTTTATCTAACCGGCGCCTGGGAAAGAGCAGTTGTATAATAGGCAGTAAAAGACAGATTGAGCCGCCTTTTTACAGCTGGGAAAAGATGAGTTACACAGTAGGCAGGTATAACCACCATAATGCAGAACCTTAAAACAGAGAGTGAATACGCTAGTTACGAAGTCCCTTTTTAAGACTACCGTTTATTCCCCCAGGTAGGGACCGGAAATGGGCTGGCGCCATCTGGCCCAAAACCTGTCCCTTATCGCGTAAAGTTGACAATTTTGTGGCAAGGTAAGCTGGGGGTGAGTAAGGGTGAGCCGATGGTGAGCTGAGGGTGAGCTGAGAGTAAGCTGAGAGTGAAGCGAGCCTGATTTTAGGCTAACTAATCTTAGATGCGGCTCTTTTCTTTTTACCGACTGACTACCTCTTCAATCACCCCCTATAACATTTTCTGACTAAATTTGGATTAGTTACAGAGCCTGAGCCGAGGGTGAACATAATGGTGGGACGGCTTTGGTTCTGCTGATTCAATTCTCGGCCCCGCGGACGGCCGTCGCTACGGCTCGCGGCTTGTGCTGGTCTTGTCTTTCTCGCTTGGTAACATGCAGGACGGAAACCTACTCATCCGCCCCTCTGCATGTTCTGCCGCCCCTCATCAAATTATGCCGCTCTTGATACACAGTAGACGTTGCATTTGCCCGCTACGTGTTTGTCTTGGAGCTGTATGAACACTCAGATGGGGTTAGCAACTAGCTATGATGTTAGGTATGATATGACATGTTGAGCTGGAATTTTTCCTTTGGAAGGAACGACGACTGGGCCCCACCGCTCAGAACAGGTCTCTTAGGCAGGAGATGACGCAGCTGATTCTTCCAGAATCAAGGATCCTTACCACCGCTCAACGTACGTCTTGGCGTAACTCTCCACGAAGAAATCTTGACCAGACCTCCCCTTATCAAGCAAGAAGTCGCGGAAGGAGAGATGAACAAAATCTAGGAGCAAAAAGATTTGTCTCGAGGTACGTCAAGAAGGGACTGAAGCAGTGAAAAGGCCAACCTATGAAGTCTCAAAGTGTTATCTTCAGTGAAGGCATATGATGGTTCCTTTCTGAGGTACAGAACTAACATCGCAATCGGCAAGCTCGCGGAGGAAAGGACTAGGCTAACTTTCGCAGCAGGGACTGACTTGATTCCTAACGACCTTGACTTTTAGTGCACATTCATGGGGTTTTGGTACTGGAGCAAGGCTGGCAAACTCGATGGTGAGCACTATTGGCAGCCACTTGCAGCTAGAAATTATTCATGCAGTACCTTTATTATGCAACAGATTGGTTGTAACTATGAGACTGATCTAGACACTTATTATTGTTAATATTATTCGTAGTCTTGAGCTGCGATAAATTGGGGCTGATTTACCTTGCTTTTCCAAAAATTTCCCTGAGCTATTGCTTTTTAGTGGAACGTAGATAAGGCATAACCCACAGTAACCAATCCTTGGTAATACATCTATTTAAGAGCTTAATGCCGAAAGTCGCGATACTTTACGTAATAAAGCTTAAAAGCAAAGCACCTACCTTGATATTTCCAAGCTGCTCTAATCCAGGCTAGTACTTCAACCGAGAAGTACCGTCCTCCTCGTTAAATCTGCTGCATGATCAAACGCGTCAACATGAATCTTGCCGACCCCCAGCCTATGCGCAATTTGCCCACCATCGCCAATAAGCGCCACCAGCAGCACGTTGTACATACACCAGCGCCGCGTGGTGTCATAGGCATCATGGTCAAAATGCCGCAAAAAAGGAGCCCTTGCCTTTCCCTGGCCGTGGGACCTCTCGCCCCGTAGCCCCCTCATCATATCCCCTACACTCCCAAAATTGCCAATGCCGGCCCTCCAGTGATATTTGGGTGCATCGTCCCCCACCGCCGCAACAGACAGCTTTATGAACGTCACCACGGCAGGCAGCTTGCTTCCCAACCCCCCTTGCGCCCTGGGCAGCTCATAATCAAAGTCGTCAAAGAGCGCGCCGCACAGGTTCCCCGTTTTCAGATCATACACACCAAGGGGGTTCCCGATAGACTGTCCAAAGGCGAGCGCCTTGAAGTGGTCGTTGTACAGCTGCGGGTGGTATTCCTGCATCTTGATGTCACCGTGGATGCGTCCCGCGATGGCGAAGCTAGCCAGCTCGGTGTCGACGACGAGGAGGCGGTCCTTGAGGAGCCAGTTGCGTTGGCGCAAGCGGATTTCGTTGAAGGGGTGGGTGTACAGCGCGTTGGTGGGACCTCGGGGGGAGGTGAAGCCGCCAGTGCGGTGCTCGTTCCAGTTTGCGAGCGGATCAGTGTCGAGTGCGCCGGGGTCAACGACACCAAGCGGTTCCGCCCGGACCATCGGGGAGTTGTCGGTGCTGTCCGCAAGAAGCAACATGTCCCCAACGTGCAGGACGGGCTCTTTGAAGCGCGCTACGGGTATGATTGAGGCTGCGGGATTCCTTTCGTTCCCCAAGACGTAGTCCGAGTAGTGCACATGTCCAGACCAGCCCGCCCAGGACCAAGACGGACCTGCCTTCGATTCGCGGGTAAGCCCGGAAGGAGGATTGGCGCAATCGATGCATCCCAAGCACCGCCGCCAGAGCAGCGCCGCCTCGAGATCGGCCGTCGGCAGGCCCCAGATGAAGGGCGTGTCGAGGAACAAATCCCGCCTGAGGGTCTCAGACAGCGCCAGAAATGCGGGGATCCGATCGGCGATGTTGGTGAGGAGGCGGGTGGAGTAGGACGATGCGAGTTCCGCGTAGATTGCCCAGTTCAGCAGGTTGGTCTCCGTCCGCGCCTCGTAGCGGAGACCCTCGAGCGCAGAGAAGTCAAAGTCTAGCTCGCAGGCGTGAGGTGGGTTGTAGACGGGCTCGCTCCGGACGCCGTGCGGGCATGAGAAGAAGATGCCGCTGTCGGTAAACACCAGCGCCCGTTTGGAGAGGAGGAACTCCTGAAACGTCCAGGCTCTGGTGTGCCACACGGAACTCTGGAGCACTCTCGTCAACTCGCTGGGGGCGGTGACCATCCGGAGAGCCTGGGCCGTGACGGACCACTGTCGAGAACCTTGCTTGGGAACATAGCTGACGCCGGAAAGCCCATGGCTTGCGCCGTCGCCCTCGGCACCGATGATGGTGAAGGTTGCGTTCTCGTAAATGCGATGGAGGTTCTTGATCTGCGCCATCTTTTCGGGGCCATCGTCGTCTTGGTAGATGCAAAGCGCGTCAACCCAGAGGTAGCGCACCGACAAATCGCGGCAGGCTTGGATGGCGTCCTGGATCGTCTTGGAGAGCTTGCATCCGTGGTTGCTGCTCGGCGAAAGACCTCCGGCCTGGAACAAGACAGCCGCAGTTTGGCGTGTCAATGTCTGTTGCTGCCCTGCTTTGCCCCATACATAGCTGAGAGCGGCGAAGCCGATGTGTTCACCATCGCCAAATCTGGTCTTGGCCTCCACAAGCTTATACTCCTCGCAGTCGATGAAGCGGGCAATGAAATTGGCGACGTCTGCGCTTGGAACATGGGGTTCAAACTCGCTACAGTCGCTGAGCCAGCCGCGCACAAGGGCTGGTTCGTACATGGGCGTCACATTCCGGGAGGCGAAGTAACCCACATCTGGCGCTGCTGTTCCTTCGCTGGCCAGGGATGGGATGATGCGACAGAGCCGCCACGTGGCTGGAACTATTCCACCTGACTTAAAGCTAACCTCGATGCAAATGTAAGTATCAGGCTCAGTAGCGCCGCGTCTCACACTCCAGCCGAAATCCGAAGCCTTGGTCGCGGCGGAAGAAAGGAGTACCGTAGCGCTATCCGGCATCACCTCGCGTTTTGAAATCCTTTGGTCGGCTCTCGTGTTCGAAAGAATCAGGGCACAGAAGGAGCAGGTGCCAGCCCGTGCGCGGGCGTCCGCTACTGTTCCCAAGCAGATCGGATACTGCGATGGCCCCTGCGTGACCAGGAAGAGGAAGTCGATACGGCGGCATTTGTCGCACAATTGAGATTCTTGGCTGGCGTCGTAGTCCTGTCGCAGCCATGGGTAGGCCTCCACGGCGGTGACGCTTTCCGTGTCCGTGTTAGGGAAGAAATATGCCAAGTTATTTCCCTGCTGCCCTTCGGCTGTGGACTGGTTGGTGCCGTCCGTGTCGTCATCTTGTGACTTTAAGGGCATCTTTTGTAGGGGTGGTGAGTCTAAAGAGGCGTGAATTGAGGCTAGCACCTGTTACTAGTGGTAAGGACGCAAATTCAGGAAGGCGATAGATGGGGCTCCATGTGTGGGAACCCCGAATTAAACCTCTTTTATGTGTCCTCGGCCGAAAATGGTGGCACGGGGCTGAGATATCTGGTGTGTCGGTGGATTAATACTAGTCGTTCGAGGCCCCTTTGCCATGCATTCCGTGGCATAAAAATGAGCCAGTGGCTTGCATTATGAAACTATCACGGTTACAGCCACAGATACTCCGTAGGGAGGGCCCAGTGAGCGAAATCGTGAAATTTTCAGGGGCTCAGGGGATAGGTGGCCCCTGCACCACCACTGCGGCAATTGCCGCAGTGGCTTTGGGGTCGGCAAGGCCACAGGTCTCGTACGAAGATTCGGTGCTGTGGTCTGCGGCAAGCCTGGCCATAATGCACGCACCTGTCAGGAGGCTAGAGAATCATCTGATTTATCGATTTCCGGTTCAGTTATTGTTATTTCCTACTGGTGCGGTAGAATAATTGTAGATAATTGTGGTAGGGTGGGGTTGGGGTGCGTCACTCGCTTATAAAATACGTTAAGCAATTTGATAGGGGCCTGGAGCGATCACAAAATGCTAATGTAACTGCCGATCAGTTCGCAGCCATCTCCACCGCCAGCACGCCCGCTTGGAATGTCCCTGCTGATCTACCTAGGCAAGATACCTTACTGTGAAGTTTAGTAGGTGTCCACATTTCCACCTGGCAGCACGGTAGTTTGAGCTCTCTCCGAAATGCGCCTACCCACCTCAGTTCAGAAGTTTCCATTGCTCCGTTATCTCTCTGCTTTAAGTTGTGCATTTGGCTGTCAATAGCTGCAACCGGTGGTGGCTGTGAGTATCCGTCTAAGGTAGGTGACCCCCAGTGTAATTCCTAACAACAATATTGCACAACACAGGAGAAAGCGATCTCACTAGCGTCGTCGGCATTGGTCATAGCCGGTGGCCGGCACAGTAAAATAGGTAAGGAGTAGTCCGATTTAGATCTAAGGGGTTGTGGGGCTCCCGTTTGTCTTGTGCCACCAATTGGGGTCACAAACCACCTATTTCTGAACCCAAACCGGGCACATCCGCCGTGGAGCCGCAACCTATGACGGCAAAGTCTGAAAGTGGGCGTTTGTGTGGCCCCTCTTATGCCAGAGTTGAAGCCGGTGGAGATAAAACCATCACCCCTAAATGCTAAGATGCAAAGTGAAGAAAGGCAAAAAGAAAGGCTTGCGGTTCATGTGGATCAAACACATGACCTTCAGATGTACAGATGTATGGAATGGAACTTCAGTCTGACGCTCTCCCAACTGAGCTAAACCCGCTTGTCGATATTCACGATAGTGTTGGCACCACCCATGGCGGGTGTGATAGTCACCTGCGCCACCCCAACCAGTGCCCGGGTTCCAGATTCAAGGCACTTTGCAGTTACGTTTCAACGGAGGACATCAGTGCGCCAGAAGAGTGCATGTGGCCAATTTGGTCATTACATAGGTACCTGCTTCGTTGTGAAACTTAAGAACCCAGACATTATATAGCTACAGGGAAACATGGACCTCTTCTCTCCCGACGCTATCCCCCATCCTATACCAACCTACGCAACACCATGGTAAAGCATCCAAACCGCTGCTGTCCAAAGCGGCCAGAGGACCTTGATGCTTCCATGATTCTTTGACGCAGAACTGCGGCCAGGGCTTCCAGGGGTTGCCAATCCAGGGGAGCTCGCAGTCCCAGTAGCTTCTTTGGATGCAACCTCTGTGTGTGTGTGCTATGTGGCCCCCGATCTGTAGAAGTCGAGCCCTCGTCTGCATCTGCAATCTCAGCCACCTTTGTCACTGTCGCGGGCGTGTTCCCTTCATAGATAACCGACTTGGATCCCACAACCTTCCAATTGGGATTTGCGGTGATGGCGTATGGCTGGGGAGGGGTCTGGGGGTTGCACCCCTTGACAACTGAGTGCGGCATATCCGGGTTATCGTCCGGAATGACGTCGATAAGTTCCTTGATGTTGTATGTCCGAGTGTGGTTGCTTGTCTCGAGGTAGCTATAACTCCATCCGAGTTCATCGTTCGGGTCGTAAAACTGGGAGAGATTGAACTTCGGGTCGTTGAGGCGCCAGACGGGCTGCCAGTTGATGGGTATGTCAAAGACTTGGTTGACGTTTCGAACGCACTTTTTGCTTCCGGAAGGGCTTGCGATTTGGTAGTCTCCGATGATGGTGTAGTTGTCTGGCATGTCGACGAAGGGGAAGGGGTATGCTCTGCCAGTCCGCTGTCAGCACATGCTTGTCTCTGGGTGATTGACATGGCAACAATGACGAAATAACGCACGCAGTGGTTGGTAGATAGCTTCCGTGGCGGTAGTATGTGGCTCGAGCCGTTCTCGTCCCGCCAAAGTTTGTGGGCGGAGGCATGAAGCCTGGTGGAACGTTCTTGGCGATGGTGGAAATCCGCGTGGTATCGGCCACGGTGTTGATGATGTGCACAACTATGACCGTGCCGGTCTTCGTGTCATCAGCGTACAATGTCTTCGGCGCCCAGAACGTGGCACCGCCAAGGCCAAGGGCGCTGCAAGATGCGCTGGTTAGGCAGGAGCCCGTCGCTGTCGTTGCCAAGGCCATCAGTCGGATGTGGTTTCAAGTTGGTAATCTGGAGACGAAAGAAGAGCCAATGCCGCACATCCAGTCGCTGTTTCGAGTTGAACGAAAAACTTTGGCCGGGCTTCTTATACGACAAGTGGGTGCCATGGCGAGTGAGACAATGGGGACCCGAGCAAGTGCAGTCCAGAGGGGGGCTGCAACCATGGAAGCCCGGTGCCCGCGCGTGTGAGTTGCACATTCCATCCCAAACGACGCGGCGCAACCCCCACGGTGATGAGGTGTTTGAATAATAATCCCAAGCCACAGCGGATGCAAGCTTTCGGATCTTCGGCGGCTAGGGACCTCGTAGTCTGAGAGACTGCAAGCAACGTGAATTCTTGTGAGAGGAGGGATGACCGCCTCAACGTATGAGTGCCCGATAGAGGAAAAGCGCATGCAAGGTTTCGGCGGTCTTTGGTTGTGGCGGTTGAGGCTGACCAAGTCGACCATCATTTCCTTGCTTCCAATATCCTTGGCGTGTGGTTTGGCCCAGGGACGACAATACCCGATTGGGACACAAGGCTGTAGCAGTTAACGGGCAAGAGGAAAAGTGCGAGGATGGAAAACGCGAGGGTGGAAAGCGTGAAGCCTGAGTCATCTGAGGAGGTGTGGGTCAACTGCCCACCAATCTGTGCTAGGCGCTTTCCAATGGCACCTTCCGAGCCCCCAAAGGGTGGAAGGTGCGCGCGTCTCAGCTATAAGTCCCCGAGGAGCCCCGTAATGCGCTTTTGGATGGGGTTTCAGTCTTCAAATCCACCAACATGCGCTACGGCGAACTCCTCAAGCAAGCGGCCTTGGTTGTTGCTTCCTCGGCGTTATTTGTTCTTATTGTTCTCGCTACGCTCACCACGACATGGGCGCAAAGACTGTCCGACAGTCAGGAACCATTGAGTTGGTGGGCCAAGACCGATGTCGGCACTACCCTCATCGTGGTGCGCGTTTTCCAGGGCGTCTTAACCGCGGCCTCGACAATTGCTATATCCGGCTCGTTCACACGCCTGCACTGGAATAGGATCAACCATGAGAAGGGACTGCCGCTTGCCGACCTCCTTGCCCTGTCGCCCACGACAGACTTTATGGGCACCGCTCAGCTGATTTTCAGTGGGACTTCAAAGCCAGGCACCCGTGTCGGCGCCCTTGCCCGGCTCTGCTTGACGGTGTTTCCAGGGCTTGCTGGCATTCTGCTCTTCGGTGTGTGCCCCTTGACATGGCTGCCATGGCTGCCATTCACATTCTCACGAGATTGGGGACCGTACGCGAAATCTGAGCAACGCTGACGAATTGGCAGCGCGCACATCTCTCGTCACTGTGTATGACATAGCCCTGGTATACGAAGTTACATCTGGGATCGGGCCGTTCAACGCCTCCTATGTCCGTTCGTTCGTCAACGGGTTCCAAGACGAAGAAACATTCCCCCCAACCACCATCGTGCCCTACGCCTACTCATCGGTGGTCCACAACCTTATCACAAACTCCCTTTTCTCCACTGTCGCAGAGCCCATCGTTTGCCGGCCGTCTGAGCGCGACATCGGCCTCGAGTGCGCGTCTTACGTGGTATCCGGAGGGTTGAGCCTGGTGGGACCCTGGACGCCACCAGGGAATCCAGACCACATGCTGGTGCGGATCAAAAACGTACCCACCATCCAAGCCGAGTTCAAGGGTCGATCTGGAGCCAAGTCCTTCTCCGACAGCGACTGCCTTCTTTTCGGCTCAAACCGCACTCGCATCGCAGCGGAGCTGTGTCTGTCCGCAGTCGAGGGCTCCATGCACGCCGGCCTGTTCCTCTGCGACGGAATTGACTCTGGCAAATGTGTAGTCAACCAAACCCCGATCCCCAACATCACGACAACAATGACCGTTTTCCGCCGCCAGGCCACCGTCCTTTCGGCGCGATCTAACCTCACCATCACCGAGATCTCCGACCTAACGCCCCCTACCCACATCCCCTTCACCACCTCTGACATCGAAGCCTATAAATCCGCCCTCTCCTGGCTGATGGACTTCTCTGCCGCCAACATTCCCGCCTCGTCGTCCATCCTCGAGATATTCTGGGATAACCAAGCAAGCCTCTCAGACAGCTATGTCGACGGAATTCTCCTCCAGAACTTTCGCAGCATTCTTGCCTTCCCCATTTGGCTATTCAACGCTAATAACTACGGAAACACGGCGCTTAACAACAAGGTTTTGAACCCTGGCCTGCCAGCTGAGTTTTACACCAAGGCGGCGGTTGTATCTCCCTTGGTCAAATTACAGTTTGACTCGACCCTTCTGAAGGTCTTCATTGTTCTGCAAGGCATTGTACTATTGGCGCTGTGGGTGGCTTTGCTTTGGTTATTTCTGCCGTGGTCGTCGGGGATGGGTCTGGCAGTTTCGGCGTTTCCGGCAGTGGACTTTTTGTTTAAATCGGACGTATTAGAGCGAGATGGCATGTCTAGTACTGGTGATGGTGAACTCAGAATGGAGGGGTCGGAGATTCTCAAGAGAGTTGACGGGGCGATGGTCTACGCTGCTGGCACTGGTAGTGAGGGGGTCAGGGAGCGGAAGAGGGTCAAGGGTGTGCACGGGGATGGAGGGTAGGGGTATATTAGAGGCTCAAACCAACTGTTTTGAGGGTCTCAGATAGGGCACAGGCTTAATTCGCTGGGTAGGGGCAGGGGCAGGGTCAACAACTTACAAAGTGTGTACTTGACTAATGTATGCGGTGGAGTGACTATTTGGCTATCACAGACTGAGAATTCTAGTGCCTGCTACTTGTGAGGGTATCCAGGGCCAGCGTTTCTACCTCCCCAGGTGTGACAAGTCCTCGCCTTTGACTATGTTGGCCCATCTGACAAAATATAGGGGGAGGTGAGCCAGGGCTTACTCCCATGAAACCACGATAACGTCCCGCAACGTGATATCCCCCTCCCCATGAATCGGCAGCCGCCCCGGGCCAACAAGCAGCAGCCCAATCTTTGCAAACTTCTCCGGGCTCTCCGTTACACGCCTCAATACCAGTGAGATGTAGTAAGCATGTGACCCATCCCAAAACTTGATAAAAAGACACCATACCGGCTCTGCAAACTCCTCGCTCGACTCAAACCTATCTCACCACCACTGAAGCGGTGATTTCTGATAGTCCAGCAGTATTAGATTCTCGCGGCTCATTGGCTGCCCCGACGGGCCTGACGTCCATCACTTGTACGACACGTACCGGTCAGGGTCACTCGTCGGACGGTCAATCCAGCCAGGCTCACAGGCAGTCCACGCGCTGTCATCCTCCGGCAGCGAATCCAACCTCAAATCGTATCGATCCACCCTATTGTACCTGGTAACGCCATACTTCGTCCCCTCAGCCGTGTGATACCTCCTCATCTTTGTCTTGGCCAAATGCCCCTTTATGACCAACTCCCCTTTCGTGCGTCCCCGAAACCTCTCGCTCTCCCCCTTCGCCCACGGAACGTTCAACAACTGGGAATCCCGCTGCGCCGTTTTCTCAATCGATATGAAATGCTCATTCCCTGGGACATCCATCTCATACTGCACCGCATTCCCCACCGATGCCCACGTCCAGCTGGGGGCCATATCCCGTCCCAAACCATTCCTTTTCCTTGCTCTTCACCTCTCACCTCCCTCTCTTAGTTGAGCTGAACTGCGGGGCGGAAGTGACTCAGTACATCGGAAAGTGGGGAACCCAAGAATCCTACTGCCCGTCTCAGCCCAATCAGTAAGTTGCATGTCAGAGCTAACCGCCAGACAAACAGCCATGATCCACTCTTCGCCCCGTATCACTTTCCTCCCTGATCACTCTCTAAACAAAACCCCCTGAACGGCCCTCACCCTCCCATTATTCACGACTCTCTCAGCAACCGGAAACCGTCCGCCCCCCAGGGTCGTCTGCCCATAAACCAAAGCCGTAGAATCTCTCAAACAAGCTTCAGCCACTCAGCCTCGATTTTCCTCCCGACTTCCCCTCCCCCCTCTTCAAGTCTGTCAAGGACCTCACCATGCATAATATCATACACATAACATTCCCCAATAACCAAGTACCCATCCTCATGTTGTCTAAGTAAGAAAGGAACATCAGCGCCAAACAGGACACACAGCACATCGCCATCCTCCATCAGCTTGGCAGGCCCCATCCCCAAGAGCCTCGACTCCGTGCGGAACATGGTGTGGCTAGCCAGAGCTGCGTTCACCGCGTCGGCGTAGCGTTTAGCGTTTCCATTACCACTATCCATGTAGGGGGCTAGTAATCCGTCTAATTTCGTTTCGGCAGCGCCCTGTTGTGTGTTGCTAGTAGTGAGCTGCTGTGTGTGGCCAAGGGCGCCCCAGTTGAGCTTGTTTGACCCAAGACAGGCGGCAAAGTCAGCCAGGTGGGAGTCCACACTGTTGACAGGATAGCCTGTGTGGTCTTTGCCGCAAGTCAGTGTCATTGCGAGGCCTTCCAGCGCTCTTTTGTTCTTCCCTATCTCGCTGAGGATGGGAGTCCATTTGGGAGTCTGAAAACGACACCGAGGAATGTAATCCGTGAATGATAGCTTGGAAATTTGTTCCACAACGACGATTCTGTCGAGCACCAGGCCATATACCGACAAAGTTTGCCCTGAATCGGAAATTCTGATTTGCGATGCGATTCTTGACCCGTCGGCGCAACGAAACTCCGGATGCGGGTAAAGTGGCCGCAGCGTGCGCGTTCCGTGTTCGTGCCACCGTGGTATCCACGACGGCAGGGGTGGCAGGAGAGAGGGCCGCGAAGTTTTCTGCAAATGCGCGCTGGAGAGCAGCACAAGCGGCGAGTCGGAGTTCAAGATCAGGCGCGCGACATCCCGATATACATACTTCCGTTCCTTGCGGTAGTTTGCGATGATTTTCGTGGCCACCGAGTCCCCATCCGTCATTGAGAGTCCAAGAAGCCCATAGATCCTGTCGCGGTCATCGGTGCACTCGAAGCCCCGAGTGAGCTGGAGGAGTTGGCAAAACGAAAACTTGAGCGGCTCAAGGTACGATTGGGAAGTTGAAAGACGGTACATTAGGTGGGCATTGGCGGCTCCAACTAGGACGGATTCTGAAGTGAAGTATCCAGTCAGCCTGAGGGATTGCGCTGCGAAATTTGTCGATATGATTGCCGCGGCAAGGCCCACCCAGTCCCAAGATATCTCTTGACCTTCGAGTAGAAACACAGCGTTCTGCGCGAGGACAGTCTCCTGGATGACCCAAATGCGGGAAAACCAGTCCCGCTCGTAGAGATACAGGACGTCATTCGGAATCTGCGGTTCGGGGGCTGGCGGCTGTTTTTGGTGGTAGTTGGTCAACCTGGAGTTGGCTGGGTTAGCCATCCCTCGGCGGTTCTGAAGGACAGGGGTAGCCAACCCGTTGGCGTCAAGGATCGAATACGTTGCCAGGATGCCATCACGGCCGTTCTGTGAAAGCCACTTGTTTACCATGTTGCATATTCCACCGAAGGCGCTGGACACGCTTTCGGTAACGGAATGGAGCTACTTCCTCCCACAGAGGCACCGGTCTGTACGCTGCCCACCCCACACCACCACTCGCCAAGCATTGCTGTAGATGGCCCCCATGAGACCGACTTGTTGGCTTCGCTCGGCCCTGTCATCCTGGTTGACACAAATCGCATCAACCCATATGATTCTCGACTCTTTCGCCCGGCGTAGCGCCCGTAAAGCTTGGTAAAGGTTGCTAGAGACAGCCAGCTTGAAGACACCGAGTTTTGCCGTGATGGTGAGAATTCCAACAGGTTTGGGTCCTTTTCAAGAACGATTTCGATGCCTGCTCCTCCTTTTCCTCCCCACGTGTACGAAAGCGCCTCAAACGCCATGACGTTTTTGCTCAAGGCGCATGTGTGTAGCTTGCATTGGATAGTGTCAAGAGTGCCGGGAAGGATTTCAAGAAGACGGAAGTTATCGTCGGGCAAGAGTTTCCGATATATCGTTCTTTGCGACTCGCATCGAAATATGGCTTTCTCTGCAACCAGGTTTCGCGGAGGTCGCTGGGGCCGAGGGGGATTGGGCTCCTGACCCTCTAAGCTCGCGCGCAGTTCCGTCTTAAGGCGCCCAGTAGTTAATTGTTGGGTCGGGCGGGTGGGCGAGAAGACGTACGATCCAGGTCAAATAAATCCGGTCGAGGTTGAATACTGAGCGGGAACGGCGAGGTCTGATGCATTTCGACGACGCCGTTTATCACCGTAGACCACTGACAGCTCTTGGAAGAATGGAGCTCATCAGATTCCAATCCGACTCTTGGGTCCGCCGGTTCAATCCTTCTTCGCCCAACGACTTCATCGCCTGCCTCTCGGAGAAGAACAAGCAAGACTTCCTCACAGCGCCATACATCAACCAGGCTGGCCTGGGCCTCCTCTCCGCCCTGACAACAGGCCCCGACGTTCTGGAGCCGCTTATCAAGAACGGCGTGAGCAACTGGTTTGGCCAGCGGCTGAAGGCTGATTTCTTTGACGCAAGCTCCAAACTCATCCTATCACCAGCCCATGTTCCGCGGTGGGTGGCACACCTATTCTTGACCATCACCATCAATATATTCGCCGCGACCATGGACTCCGGCGACGCAACGTTCCCGATTCCCGCCGACCACTTCTACGACAATGAGCTTCTTCAAAGCGCAGCGTTGGCCACCTTCTCGTAAGTCTACCTGTCGCAAGATGTCTTGTTGCTGTCAGGCCTTTGCTTTGTTTGTTTTTTGGCTGGAGCCTTCGTATCTCAGACCGGCAGCTGTCAGGGGTTATGACCAAAACCCGGCTAATCAAACTCAAACATCAGGACAACGCCCCCACCCTAGATGTTCCCATCGGCCTAGAAGAGCACCAGAGTGCCATCGAGAAGCTTCGGCTCTCGATGTTGCAAGAAGTCAGCCTCATCCCTGGTAACCCCAAACCCCTGGACTACCTTGAGCTCCCATTAAGCGCCCTCGGCAGCGACAAGCGAGACGAGAGAGGCCAAACCGCCATCGGTTTCCGCATAGTTGCGGAGAATAGCGAAGGCCAGGCCCCTTTCAACATCCTGCAATCCTCGTTCGAGGATGTCCAGGGCGTTTCCAAGGTGCAGATGCTCAAGAAGCTTGGGCTAAACAGCTGGCTCGGCTTGTTCTCCCAGGGGACTTTCAACGCCATCATGATGCTCGACTTCTGGAACCCCATCTACTCCTGGAAACGCGGCATACTGATGCAGTACGTCCCGCAACAAACCACTTAGAACGGCAACGCCTATGACTTGGAGACCCGTTTCATCTAAAACGTCAACAACTCCTCGTACGTCAAGAGCGGAATCACAGACAGCCCCGAATACTAGTTCATCTAGCTGCTCAAAGTTGACCTGCCGACACACCAGAACAACATCAGCAACTATTTCAACGCAGTTGAGACGTACCTGAACGCACCACAAACGAGGGAGCAAGCCATCATGGACTACCTGTCCCTCGCAGAGTCGCGCAGGCGGATCTACCGACTCCTTCCACTCGACGAGTTCGGCTCGTCCATGCCATACACACTGAGCATTCCATATGACAGCCCCATGCAGGAGATACGACCCGACGGGAAGATCCAGCCTATGCCCGCCAGGGGCATCGATTTTCTCCAGAAATGGACAACCTCGCTCGCAAGCGTCAACCCCCAAGTCCTCCCGACCACCGCTGACTCGCGTGGCCCGCTCTCGGTCGCCGCCCTCCCTCGGCCCTCTTTATTGGCACTGCCTTGCCAGAGCAGCCTTCGCTCCACCACCACACAAGGCGTTCTGGCCGCCCGTGGCTGCCCCTACGCAAAGAGAAATCCACGGAGCACCAAAAAGGGATGCCCTGCTACATCAGCGTCTATGTCCCTTGCAGTAGTTCCTGCTGCACCACCACACCAGCCAAACTGGACAGATGACATCCTGCCACTGATCACTGAACCATACTGGATCGCCGGAGCCAAGAGGTCGGGAAAAGCGTCGGGCTGGGTTGCGGCCATGCAATCGTACGGCGGCTGGGACCTTTCCAAGTATGAGGATGTGACGAAGCGGCTCGTTTCCATCTACCAATACCTCCGCTCCAAGGTGGTGCCCCTCACGGACGACCCCAGCGACTACTGGCCAGAGGAGGCTCTCAAGACTTTCCGCTCGTGGGCCAACGTTGGGTTCCCGCTCGACTCATCGTCCGCGCCGGTCCCTAAGTTGATCATCCCGCAGCCCGTAGAGCCCCCTCCGACGTATCAGGTCCGCAGAGACATTATGAGTTTGTCCAAAGAAGAGCTTGCCGTGTATCAGTCCAAGCTAGATGATGTCCTGCATGTCGGGCAACTAGGCTACAAGTGGCAAGAGCTGGGTCTGCTTCGTGAGTGGACCTTAAATCCCATACTTGTTACGGTATGAGCTAATACCACAAACAGATGCCGAATGGTGCCTTCACTACCAGGAGGCAACCTTCCTCTGGCACCGCGCGTACCTGCGCTATGTCGAGGAGCTCATCGACCTTCCTATTCCGTACTGGAACGGATTTTCTACCGATTCAGCAAACCCCGACTCCCCCTTTGCCGGAGTTCCCCCAGTATTCTTTGAGGAGACGTACATCTCCCCCAAAGACGGAGCGACTCGTCCCAACCCGCTCAAGTATGCCCTGTCTCTCAACGGCGTGTCTAAGGACCCAAAGAACCAATTTGTGACCCGAGACCCGGTGCTAGTTCAGGGCAAGTCAGCTCCTGGGTGGGCTAGCAAAGTCGCCCTCTTCGCCCTCTACCATGATCAAATATCACATTCTCTAAGCCAGGAGACCTTCACTTCGTCGGATACCGCCGAGGGGTTTGGACTTCCGTGGCAGAATATCCCAGAGTTTAGCGAGAACAACCCCGACTCCAATTACCCGTTTCGCTTGGACTTTGACGGGCTTTTTGAGCAGGTGCATGACAACTTCCACGGATGGGCCGGCCCAGACATGGTGAGTCTCCTCCCCGCCTCCCTGCTCCGCTTTCACCACAACCACCACAGGCGAGAGCCAGCGAGCGAGCCAGCCAGCCAGCCAGCACTGACATGCAACCCAACCACAGGCCGACAACACCTACACAGCCTTCGACCCAATCTTCCTCTCCTACCACGCCAACATGGATCGTCTGACCTCCATCTTCCTCGACTCCCGCCCCACCAACCAGCTCACGGCGCGCTTCCCCCTCCAGCCGTTCCTCGACAGCGCCACGCGCCTGTCTTACGACGATCCTCGCCGCTGGATCTACACCACCATAGATATCCTTAATACGCCCCATGAAATTCTGATCAAGATATTTAGCTTTTTAGACCATTGACTCGGGGCGCTGGTGTAGGCTTGCGCGCAGCGCAGCCGCTGTTGCGTTGAGCCCCTGAATTGCAGTTGCCGTGGCACGGCAACGGCAGTTGGTCTGTGCGGCGCACCATTAAAATTTCTATCGCGCGCGCGGCGCGCGCTCTGTATTCTACCTTTAATAAATCACTCCATCCGCAGTTCAATTCCACCCAGTGGCCTATGGCCACCGTTTCTGTGTGTGCAGTGTTCTTTTTGTTGCTTTTGGGCGCGTAAGCACCCCAGTTCACCATATCCAGCGTAACTTACCATGTCCTCTCTAGCAAGCCGGTTGTGACGACCCTGCAGGCCGTCACTTGGGCCGGGGCGGCCCGACGAATCCCCCGCAGGAGGAACAGTGCGGAGAACGGTGTACACCGTCCAGGCGCACTGGGCCAGGGGTGCAAAGACCCGAAGCCCCTACGACCAGTAAGGAAGCGCTTGGTGGTCCACAAGGACCGACAACACCAAGTACCACTCAGTTGACTGCTTGGCTGTAACTGCGTGGTGCACCACTAAGCACAACGGACTAAGTAAGGTACGAAGTACCTCTTGGCTAGTTAGTATAGATAGCCATGGTTATGCCCACAACTACCGTAAGGGACTCTAGTTCCTCACGCTAGTATTTAATTGTTCATTTATATCCTACTGTTCAGACTTACCTCTGTACATTATAGTGATAGCAACCTACAGTAACATTAAACCCCCTGTTTAGAAGTGTAAGCTTAATAAGCTGTCTTCGGAACGCCCCTTACCTGTTAACGTCCTGCTATACGTTCTGTCTTAACCTGCGCCAGTCCTCTTAAGGCCTGTGTTGGGTATAGGTTGTAATACGATATTAGCGTCTTAGTTTTAAACGCTGTTTATTAAACTCCCAGACACTACCTCCCTTCCGTTACTAATATATCAACCTTTAGAAACAGGAAGGAGCCTGAGGAGGCTTAAGTTTAACCTTAGCTCCCTACTATTAATAAGTTAGCCGCACACCTTAAAAAGTTAAACCTTAACTAGTAGGGATTGGTTAAGGAACTTAATGAAGCTTTCCCTAAAGATATTAAAAGCTGTATCAGTCTTATCGAAAAACTCTAGGCTTAACTTAATATTATTAAGCTGGAAAATAATAACTTTAAGGGCTTATAGAAGAAATAAGTAAAGCTCCCCCTATTATCACGCTTTAAAGGAGACTTTACGTAACTGGAGTCTTAAATAGCTTAGCTTTAGAGCTATATTACCTATTACGATAAGCAGTTCTTTAAAAAAGAAGGAAAGGTTAAGTTCGTTAAAGCCTTATTAGATAAAGTAACTGCTTATTAATATAAACTTTATATAAAGATAATTAATAACCTCTCTGTAGATAAAGCGTGTAAAGAGGCTCCTGAGACTTAGGCCCTTTTTAACGATTTCGATATGTTTATCGATTAACTCTAGACTGAGTTTAGAGAACTGGACGCTTTAAGATAAATTAAGTAACGCTTTATAACCTTAAGATAGATATCCTTAATCCTTAAGTTCTTTACATATTTTAAACTAAAAGCAGTAAAGATTAAGCTTAGTTAAAAGGCCTTAATAATGCTGTTTTAAAGTAGTCTGAAGGAATACGTTACTGGAGACCTTTATTAAGAAGACTGACTAGACTGTCTTTAAGAGTTAGTTAAGATAGTTATTAAGGTTAATAATTAGTATTACGATTATTATTATTAAAAGAACTTTTAAAAGGAACAAACTCTTTATTAGCTAAGTAAACTTAAGAAGGGAAACCAGTTAATTACAATAAGTTACTACTTTAAGTTAATAAATATTAATATAGTAAACTGTTAGAATTAACTTAACTGTAATAAACCTTAACGATAATAGTAGTAGAAGCAGTCTAAAGACCTGTCTTAAGTCTAATGTTTTAATTACGGTAAAAAAGGCTATATAGTATAATAGTACTTATTATTAAAATAAGTTAGTTAAAAACCTGTCTTAAAATAAGGAAAATCCGTTAGGTTTAACTTAAAAGACGTTTACATTAAGATAGTAAATAACGAAGAAGATTACACTTAAGTAGACGAGTGTAACTTAAAAGATAGAGAAGAAGAAGAGGAAGAACCTTAAAACGTAGTGTACTTAGTCTTTAAGGGTATCTTAGAAGAGTTAATTATAAAGGTATAGGTTATAGAAAACTAACTCTAAAGTAGAAACTTAGAACTGCTAAAGGTATAGGTTATAGAAGACTGACTTTAAGAAGAGATGTTCTAGTTAACTGTAATAGGTTTTAAAAACCTTACCTTATAAGCTTAGGAATTAAGGAAGTTTAGAAAAGACCTTAACTTAAACCTTATTAAGATAATAAAAGAAGTTAAGGAATTAGCCCTTTAGGCTACTTAAGCGGTAAAGTAAGCTTTAAAAGGTGAAAAAAAGTAAGTTAAAAGAATTAAGTTAAAGAAACGGAAATTCTTCTTAACTATACCTTTTAAGACTCTTAAACACTTTAAGTACATTAAATGGATCAGTACCCTTACCTCCCTAGAAAAAGGACAGTTTAAATAGCTGCTTTACATTAAGGCTAATGTGTCTTAAACTGGTACCTTAAGGGTCCCCTAAGAAGGTATAAAGTAAGTATATTAGTAAAAGGTCTAAAAGTTAAAAGAGAAACATTAGGAGTTAGTAGATAAAGTGGAGGATCTGCAAGTTAAAAGTCTTACTGTAACGTCTAAGGATAAAGTAGTAAAAATTAAGTTATAACTCTATAATAAAGTTTACTTTACTAATTAGCTTAAATATTAACTTGTTAAAGAGGGCTACTTTATAGAAGAATAAACTGGGTTACTGTTACTTAAGTTTTAGGAAGAGGTTTAGGAGAAATAACGAACTTAAAGGTAAGTGGAAGAAAAGAAGAAATAAAGCGTTACTTCCTCCACTCTATACTTTATAATTACAGTACCTGCAGTTAACATTAATTACCTTAATTATAAAGATATACTGTAGATTAACTGTATATATAATAACTACACTCTTAATCGACATAGTAGGTTTAAAGCCCTTTATAACCACTTCCCTAGCGTATAAAAACAGGATTACGCTGTTATAAGGGTAAAGTTAGAATTAGCTTATTACTAAGTCTCTTACTCCCTAATAAGAGAGTTTAACAGTAAATGAAAGGTTACTGTAATTAACTAAGCTTTTATTACGTATTAGTAAAAAGGGGTACTTAATAACTACTTAGTTATAACGTACTTACTATACTTTAAAGGAAAAGTAAAGGAGTAGTAAAAACGAGAAGATTATTAACGGATTTAAGAGTAAAAGAATATTACTGTAATCTAGTCCTGTAAAGCGTATTATCAACTTATTAAGGAGTTTTAGAATATTAAACCCTTTAAAGTCAATTAAACATTAAAGTGTAAAAACTTAAGAAAAGTTAATCGTTAAGTTTACTAAAGCTGCTTATTTTTCCAGAAGGAATTAGGAAAAGGTTACAGGCCCTTTAAAAGGGCTGGAAACTAGTAGTTCGTTAGTTAGTAAAAACCTTAAGAAAAAGAAGAGGCACTTAAATTATTATTTATCTTACACCGTAGGAGCTGAAAGCTCCGCCCGTAAGGGCAAGCGGTCCCTCTACTGCTAACTATCTACTGTCAGGGCGTGGTCGGGGCGTTTCCACCCCACCCACTCTTCTGTTTATCCTACTGAAATATATGTGGTTTAATCTCGACTACTAAACGTGGTAACAGGTCATGGGGTTAATGCCTTATACTAACGTGTGTTACAAGTGAGATGGGGGCGTAAGTGGGTCGTTCTCGGTTCTGCTACACTTACACCCCTTAGCCGTGATAGCTTGGAGGTCTTACGTCACCTCCTTTTTTATCTGGGGTAGAAAGGGAGACCCTTTTAGCCTGGGGCAGCTCCCCGGGGTTTGACTAGGACCAAGGCGCTAACGGCTTAAAGGTAACTCTGTAATGTCTCCCCCTTTTAGTCCGGTCTTCTTTACACCGCTCTAGCTATTACTAGTTTATGGTTCTTTATTCGTTATAACTTTCAGTTCTGTGCTCTGCTGACTCGCTTCCTTTAGGCCGTTATCGCTTCGTTCCTTCCGTCCGGGGTCGCCAATGTGGCCAGCTAACCTCCGTGTGCCTCCTCTGGTGGCCTCGTAGCTTCCATCCAACCTTTTTGTTAAGGCTGGCTGGCCTTTACGGTTCTTACGGCTCCACTCTCCAACCTTTATAAATTCTTCCTTCCTCTCCGGCCTTCCTCTAAAACTTTTCTTCCTTCAACCACTAACTTCCTCCTCCCAAGCTTCGAAGAGGCACTTAAAGGTTAGGTTAAATAAGACTTTAAGGATAAATAGTTACTATAACCTAGATATTAAAAGAGTATAAGTATTATTCCGTTAGTGTTAACTTAATAGATAGGAGAGGAAGGCCGTTTAAGGTAAGAGTAATAATTAATAACGGAAGTGCTTTTAACTTAATATACCCCTTATTAATTAACTAAAGGAAACTCCCTAATAAAGAGTATAAAAAGGTTATCCCTATTTAAAATAAAGAAGGAAACTTATATTAATATAATAATGGTAAAGTCATTTATTACTTGCTACTTTTAATTAAAGTGGATAAGGACGAATAATAAATAGACTTTAACGTTACATTAATTATAAGGTATAATATAATCTTAAGTCTACCTTAACTGGAAAAGTATAACTTTATAATTAACTAGAAGAGTAATTACCTTACCTTCAGTAAGTCCTTTAATAATAATTACTGTTTAAAGGTAATTAAGAAAGCACTAAACTGCTCTGCAGGTGCATAAAGCATTTAAAAGTACGTTAAACCTTTAAAACTAAATACAGTTTAAGTTAAGTTTATTAAAACAGTTAAAGGATTAGAGAGTTTACTATATTACCTAAATGATAATTTAAAAGGTAAAAAGAAGTAAGAAGTTAATTTACAGATAAGTAAAGAAGTTAACTTATTTAAGGTACTTACAGAATATAAGAAGTTTACCTTATTTCGAAAAAAGATACTGTAACTATTAAACTACAGATTATAAGATTATAAAATTAAACTAAAGCTAGGAGTGAAACTCCACAGTTTCCAGCCTTACCACTTAAACCCCTAGTAGGCCAAGGCTTTAAGGGAGTATATTAATAAAAATCTAAAGAACAGATTTATTATAAAGTTTTAGTTTCCAGTAGGGTACTTAATGCTATTTATCTTAAGAAAAGGAGATAGTAAATTATATATAGTTATTAATTACTGAACGTTAAACGAGGATACGATTAAGAATCGCTACTTATTACCACTTATTACGGAAATGTAAGAACAGATTACTAAAGTAAACTAATTCTTTAGCCTTGATTTCCTTATAGGATTTAACTATATTAAAGTAAAGGAAGAAGATAAGTATAAAACGGCTTTTCAGACCCGTAACAGGTATTATCAGTACTAAGTTATACTGATAAGATTAATAAACGCCTTTGTAACTTTCTAAAACCTTATCGATAATATTCTCTACCCCTTCTTTAATAAGTTTTGTTGCACAGTAGGGTTCTACAGGCCTGTAGTACAGGCCTGTTGCTCAGAGGAAGTAGAGCGGTACTGTTCCAAACCGACTACAGCGCTGGAAGCGCTGTAGGAAGCAAAAGAAGGCCTAAGGTACAGAGGCAGTGCCTCTATATATGACTGAATGAGTGGTGTGAATTGCTTGCTTAGTAGAAGGCTAGATACAGGAGAGGAGAGGGCCTTTTGTAAGCTGTAGTCGGCTTCCAGAGCCTTCTATCTACTATACAGGATTGGAATAGTGGCCGTAGGCCACGTAAGTGCTTGTGTGACTTACTGGGTTCCAGAGGCTTCCACAGCTCCGCTGTGGCAACTGGAATCCAGTGGAAACTGGTGGAATTTAGGGGGTGAAACCCCCCTGATTCCAGGGGGTTCCAGAGGGTTCGGCGCAGTGCGCCGACCCAGTGGACCCACTGGGGCTAGAAACCAACAAGATTTATATGTATAAGTTAAGTTTTACTTTAATAATAGCTTTTAATAATATAAATAAAATTTTAACTCAATTTTAAACTTTAGAGTGGAGTTTTTATTTAAGAAAAATGAAACCTAAGGTAATATATAGGATTTACTAAGAAATAGAAACTTCAAACTTAGAAGTTAAATAAAACTATAATAGGTAGCTATAAATAGTAAAATAAATATATATACCTTGTAAACTACTAATAAAGTACTTTATATAAGTGTTTTTATTATAACCTGCACCCAACACAGGCCTCGAGAGGACTAGCACAGGTTAAGACAGAACGTATAGCAGGACGCTAATAGGTAAGAGTTGTTCTGAAGACAGTTTGTTAAGCTAGCACTCTTAGACGGGGGTTTAATGCCACTATAAGTTGCTGTCACTATAATGTATAACGTACGTAATAAGCGAGCCGATAAAACAAGCAAGCCGATAATTTCCCCCGCGACGTACCCCCTCTACCTTTCGCAACGTTTTCCTCCACCACACAACATAGCGTCGCGTTTAAACGAAGCGAATTTGATCTTAGCCCTCGAAGCTCTTCAAAACGACCCAAAACTGAAGCTTTACAAGGCATTGGAGATTTATTCTGTTCCTTATGCTACTCTTTACGATTAACGCGCCGGTTAGCCTGCACGACGCGATATTCCAGCCAACTCACGTAAGCTTACGGATTTAGAAGAGAAAACGATTATTTAATACATAATTGAGCTATGTACACGCGTATTCTACCTCCGGCTTTCTTACGTGGAAGATATAGCTAATCGATTGCTCTGCGAACTTAGGGTTAGGGTTAGGGTTAGGGTTAGGGTTAGGGTTAGGGTTAGGGTTAGGGTTAGG
>Ga0247760_1001199_pt1 | contig 25178 bp, 27 predicted proteins | sample UWRJL171409R4_FD_179936 | JGI IMG/M metagenome (GOLD analysis project Ga0247760, IMG submission 179936) | Plant litter microbial communities from Arlington Agricultural Research Station in Wisconsin, United States - UWRJ-L171-409R-4 | ecosystem: Environmental > Terrestrial > Plant litter >... | reverse complement strand
AGGGGAGGAGGAGGGCCGGATGGCAGAGGCGGAGAAGGACCGGATGGTGAGGTTTTGTCCGATAGGGGTGAGGGCCCGCAGGGCGGAGATAGAGCGAGGGTGAGGCATCGCGTTGAAAATAAGGGGTATAGAGATATAGTAAGTATATCGTCAGTTTTCTCGGTGAGTAGCAGCTGGGTAAGCGCGCCGGTATAGTGAGACAGGACGAAACTGAATGAGCAGGTGAGTAACTGATTCCAATGCGACGCTGCCAGCCAATTGACCCCTTCTCAACTGCGCGGGATCATCAACCCTTATATTTCACGATGTTGCGCCGGCAATGGCATTGTGTAGTTTTGCAACTGTTGTTTAGGGGGAGTTGGGATGACGCAATTCACACACAGCTGGCGGGCGGGCGTTGAGGTCGGCCGTTGAGTGCGGTGCGGTTCTCGGCCGTTCGGCTAAGGGCGGGGGGCATGGAGGGGTGGGTCCGCTTTCCCGGTGGGCGCGAGGGGGCTGTTGACGCCACTGCCGTGCCGCCGTCGTCGGGCGGTGTAGTTGTTGCTGAGGTCGGGCATTGTGCCTAAGGGGTTTTCTCAATGTGATAGATTGGCTATTTTTCGAGGGCGTTTCTGGTGTTATTGTTGTTTCTCTGGCTTGAGGGAGTGGCGTTTGGATTACGGCCGCTGGTGGGAATGGAAACATGTTCTATGCCTGGATATGACAAATAGGTTGATAGCTAGAAAATCGAAGCTTATAAAGGCTTCTAGAGCTCTGTGATTCAAAGCTACTGGACCTGGTGGTCGTTTTGGTGAGATATCTACAGACCAAGGTACTCGCACAGCCAGACCCGTGAGAAGGACCGCGAGTCATAGCTTGTTCCGCGACCAGCCACGCAGCGTCTTGTCCACAAGGTTTGGCCAACAACAGAGAGTTGACTGCACAGCGTATACGCCAAAGCCAAGTCTTACAAATCCGCAACTAGCTCCAAGAACTCGACCATCATGACAAAAAACATGAGCGCCTGGCTTCAGGCCGACTGACTTACACCAGCGGCAGCCCCACGCTGGCCGGCCGATAAGATAAGCCAAGCCCGCTTCTGCAAGGGGCAGACACCCGCAGATGGAGATGTCGTCACAAGACAGCAGGAGCCGCCATCTCTCAACACCACGACCGCAACACCAAAGATGCTGGCCCCTGCTCGCAGCATCTCTCGCGTCCATAGCCAGGACACACACTAGTTATAAGCACAGCCAGCCCGCAGTGCACACCAACTTACTCATCCATTGATTCAGCCCTCGTCCAAAATGCCACCACCGCCAAACCCCGAGCTCCGCCGGCAGGTCATCGCCATATACAAAGGCACATCTCACCTACCTAACCTACCTACCTCCTACCCAACACGCCCCAAACTAACACCCAGTAGAGCTGCTCAACCTCGGGCGAGAATACCCACAGGGCTTTGACTACTTCCGGCCACGCTTACACCGCGCATTCATGGCGAACGCCGACCTGCGCGACGAGGAGCAGATCCGCCAGGGGATCGCGCGGGCGCAGTTTGTACAGAAAGGTGGGTTCCTCTCACGGCAATGGTTAGAGATAATGAGTTCTAACTTGGTAATTTTTTAATGTGCAGAAATTGAAGCGCTGTGAGTAGACCTGATATTCTCTGTCTGTATTTGCGCTTGGGGGTACTGCGTGACCTCATTCTGATCATCACATTCCCATGTGTACTCCTGACGCGCTCATCCAAGTCGTCTCACTTAATCTCATTTCTCTCACCCCTACCATACCCAAGCATAACAAAACACCCAATCACAGAAGCACAGAGGCACAGAAGATGCAAACCAAACCAAAGCACCGCTTTGTATTTCAATCTCCAAGAAGAAAAAAAGCCTGCTACACTGACTACCAACTCAGCACCCCTTCACCACTATCTACATGAAAATGCAATCCTCCAATCTATGTTATGTGCGCCAGTCCCCTTCCCTAAGTTCCCATCCCGTCCGTTCGTTCGTCCCTTTTGAGACCCAGTCCTCTTCAGAAGACCCCCACCTGCTGCGACAACCGCCCTTCGCGGCTGACTGACATTTTGTGCTTTTGGGGGGTTTATAGATACTATCTCAAACGATATCGGGCGCTGAGGAAGCGGTATGACGGGGCATGAGGCGGGGGATATGATATAGCGTATGTCTTTGGGTAGGATAGGTGGGCATGGGCGGCGTATAAGGAGTTCTTTCTTTTTTTGTAAGCCAGGGCATATTTTGTAGACATAGAACATGGGATCCTCCTGTGATGTTGTGTTGTGCTGTGCTGTAAAGTCCCACATTCATCCATCCATCCATCCGTTGTCATCATGATTTTGGTTTCCGCTTCCTCGCCCACCACGCGCCAACCTCCAAACATTCGCCCCAGCTCGTCCCGTTCTCTTTGACCAAATTGCTCATCATCTTCCCCAACCACCCATCCCACTCGTCCTGACTCTTCCCGCTGACATCGCGGAGGATGTGTTCCATACTCTGAATCATCTGCACCACCGTCAGCAGCGCCGTCCTCCGCAGCGCTGCAGCCCCAGGGTCCAACGCCGCCCCCGCCGGTGCAGCCTCCTTCCCTGCCCTCCGCCCCTTCGTCTCGATGTAGCTCTTCCCATCCTTGGTGACGACACCTCCGACCCCTTCCCGCTCCCAGCGCACCTCTGACAGTGGCACCGCCAGCCGGCGGTTCCCAACAGCCGTCAGGATCTCCGCCTCCTGCACCAGTAATGGGCCCATCAGCGTGCAGGGTACCGGACACAGCTGTAGCCTCTCTAGGGCCTTGGACAGCCAGCTGTTATATTCAACCAGGAAGTTGTTCAGCGGCGCGCTGAGCGGCGTGTTGGCCGTCATGGGGTACGCGCCAGACTGTGTGGGCTGGCTCTCTTCATCGCTGCTGGTTTCGTCCGTATCATCGCCTTCGCCGCCCGCGGCGCTCGGCGAAGCGGTAGCCTCGGGTACGTGCGGGCGCAGCATTCGCAGGGTGTGGTCACCTTCCCAGATCTCAATGGTACCGCCCGGCTGGAGAACACGCAGGTACTCGTCCACGAGGAGCTGCTGCATCGTAGTCGTAGTCGCCAGCGACATGTCCTTGACCATGACAAGATCAAACTCCTCGTCGCGAAACGGTAAGGGGAGCCGCCGTAGATCATGCTGGACAAACCGCCATTTCATTTCCTCTGGGGTGCCGTCCGAACCTGAGAACGTCAAATCAGATGAAGCTCGTTGCCCGTCGTTCCCACTGGCCGTTGCGGTCGTTGCTGCCCCTTGTCCGGCAGCCCCGGGCGCGACGGGCGCCATGTCTATGCCTGTGAAGGAGATGTTCTTGTGCTCTCCTTGCCTCTCGTAGTACCGGTAGCACATCATGCTCCAGAAGCCTGACCCGCAGCCGACTTCGAGGACGCGCTTGGGGGGCTTGTCGGCGAATTCGGGCGAGCATATTGGGCCGCCAAAGAGCTGCATTAAGAGGAGAGTCCGCAGGCTTTGTCGGTGGAGCTCCTCCAGGTCGACTGGGAGCGGGTACGGCAGGGTTTGGTCTGAGATGAAGGTCCGGCCGTTGCGGACGACGAAGGGCCGGAGCTGCTGTGCGGCGGTCTCGGCACTGGAGGGCGGCTCGCTCGACAGCATGGTACGGCTGCTTACCGTCGTGGCGCCCGAGAGACTGGACACGCTCCCGGCACGGCCGGAGGGGTAGGGAGGAGGGTTGGTGGTGAAGGCTTTCGCGCTGCCCCCGAGTTCGGGAAACATGGCTGCATGTTGGAGCGGGCGGCGGTCCAGGGAGAAGGAGGCCGATGGATTGAAGCTTGCGTCTGCGGATGCAGAGGCGGGAGTGCGGGCAGAAACTGGCTCCGACGAGTTGCCGGACGAGAAGAACTGGAAGGCGGCGGCCGTGTGGGTCTCGAGACGCGGTGTCGCTGGGAGCTGCTTGTTGTACCCCTGGTAGTGCTTGTTGCCAGCAGCAGGCATCCGTTCCCGCGGCTGCAGCTGCGGGTCGCGACGACGCAGGACCGACGGCGCAGAGTTGGCTGGCAGCAACGGCGTGAATGCTGGGTCGCCTCCGGGCGCGGCGCTGCTGGCCTCGGAACCTAGGCCTGGACCTGAACCCGAGCCCGCCGCGTGCAGCCAGGCAAAAGCGTGCGAGGCGTGAGGTGTGGACGGCGTCTCGGTGCGGGTGCTGCTGCTACTGGTCGTGCTGGCGCTCGATGTCCGGACGTGGCCGTGGCCGGGAATGCGCGATCGCTTCTTCGATGATGACGACGTTCCCGCAGACGTGGAGTTGGAGCGAGTTGGCCGGTTTGCTCGCGCAGACGGTGGAAGGGGTTCGACTTGGTAGGCGGATAAAGGGGCTCGCGCAGCGGCGTAGCCTGAGAGGAACTCCATTACGAGGAAACTTTTTCGGCGTTGGCAGGGGTGTGGTGCCGGGATGGGGGAGGGGACGAGGGGGGGGTTCAGGTATCTAGCGCCCCGCTGGGCTGCCGCGCTGCGTGTTCCGCTGCAAACACCCACCACCTCCTCACGCACCCGCTGTCGCTCCCCTCACAGAAGGTGCCCCCCAAATTCCCAGGCGGGTGGAGGGCTTCCAGTCCACCACGACGACGCGGCCTTCTTGGACTGCCTCCCCAAACGGGCACGCAATTTACGGGTCTGTCCCGCGACTGCGACTGGCACTTTCGCTTCGAACGTCGGTGTGCTGCTGATGGTTAAGGTATGCTCTCACTCTCGACCTTCCTCATTCATCCGGCGGCGGAAGCACGGCGAACAGGCTCGGCCAATTCTGGGTAGATGGAAATCCCACAAACCCCAAGAATGCAGCTTTGCCGATTCCCTTGGTTCGGCGCTGGCCGCGGCGCTGGGCTTCCAGTTCCGGAAAGAGGACAGACAGCGGTCAGGGCGGTCAATGGGCCAACACGTACACCGGCGTGCCCGGCTCGTCGCAGACGGCTTTCTAGAAGGTTTGGAAGCCTGGGTGTGTTTCGGGTCCCTGCAATTCTGTGTATGCTTCCCGGCGCTTGTGATCCTCGCGCTCGAGGATCCCTTGCGCGCCTGGGATAGATGAATTGCTGCCTTGGCCTGCTGGTGGAACTGGCAAGGCGAATGGTAGGGAGGTCCCGGGTCGTACCAGGAGCAACGAGCGAGAGGGCGGCGTGGTGGTTTGGGCGATGCAGCCGTCAGCTTCGGTGTGGTGCGGCTCGCTGAAGATATATTGCCCAGGATGCTGCCGATCCCGGTTTGCGATTCTTCAAGTTCGCGACCTCCGGATCTGCGCGGCTGGGCTTTTCTTCAACAACTGCGTCCGACGACTGTGTGTCGCGGCTCTGCCTCGCATATTGGGGGGGTGAAGATCTGCCCGATGAATTGCGAGGCTCGCAAGCTTGACCAAGCCTTGCTAGGCCCAGGCGGCGATTGTCCCGGTCGGAATTGGGGGGCGAGGGGGACGCTGATGTTCGGTGAGCTGGTGAAGAAGGTGGAGGATGGAAGATGACAGAGTCTTCCTCATAGCATGGCATGGCAAGACGGGGACCGGGCTCAGGTCAGTCAGTAGATATAGATAGGTTGGAGGTATGCTACGCCGTAGTTCCGAGCGCCCGGCATCTAGAATCTGCGGTCCCATGACGGTCTAGTTCCAACCTGCGTCTGCTCGCGCCAGCATGCTTCACCTTCCCTCCCGCAATGACACCAAAACTGGGGTCGAGGAAGAGGTTAACTCCTCCTGTCAAGTTCCCCGCATGTTGTCCGTCCCCCGGATTGGCTGTCCCGGAGGCCAGAGGCTCGATACCGCGAGTTTCGGGACATTGCCTCCTCCTGGTTCCGGCTGCTGGTGGGAGGGCTCTCGGGCCACCCATTGGTCCCATCATGGAAGGTCATTGCTCCCACCGAGAACCACTGTTGAAGGTTGCCCAGCTGTTGCTGAATTCAATGCTACCTGTCCTCTTGGTGAGCTTTGGCACGCCTTGGAATGGAACCTGGCAATCTGGGTGCCCACGGTCTGAGAGATTGGATTGTGGGAGGCAGCAGCAACCTTGACAAGCTGACCAGTCCCAGGCTCCCCAGGCCGAGGTAGTGCTTTGGCCGCACGGGTGCACAACGTCCTGGAGGGTTCAGACCTTGCGATTTTCGAGACAGGTGGGGAGCAAGATGGCACGCCGCTGCAATGCACCAACGGGTCGTCTAAATGCCTCCCGTCTTGCGTGCATCCGATTGCATGGCCGACCTCCATCCTGCCCAGGGCAGCTGGCGTATGATTAGAGTAATCCGTACAATCGCACTGCAACAGGGCTGGCTGGCTGGCCATTTGCTTTTTCCACGGGAGGATCTGCGGTGCTTGGATTCGGCTCTTCCGCTAGCCTTGGCACTCGCCTTGGCCTGAACTTCTTGGGGGGAACCTAGACAGCCGGCTACCGACACCTCGCTGCAGGAGAGAATGGTGTGCACCACTTTGCGAATTCATGCGTCAAAAACGTGCTTCGGCAAGCGGATGCGACCGAGGTGGCTGATAACAGTCACCCGCTGTAATTATTCGCTGGTAGGGCGAACCTGGGCGTTCTTTTGCGAACCGGCCAGCAACCTAAGGTAACCACCAACCTGAAGCGCTTTTCTGACTACGGTCGTCGTAACTGTTGTACTTCGGCGCGGCTTGGTCCGCGCCGTTCTCCGATCCTCGATTTACTTTCAGTTTGTATAAGGCTTCCATGGTCGCGCCGTGCGCTAATTCCTGGCGATGGTCGGTAGGGTGTGATATCTGCAGCCACAACCCAACTCAACTCAACTCACCGAACACCGCTGTCCGTATAGAGGGAGCGCTCAGACTAGCCTGCCGCGATGAATAATTTCGGCCTCTTAGTGCCCGAGACCTGTATAGAATACATCTGAACCCACAACCAATCTCATCTAGGATTACAGAACTCAGGCCTTATTTTCAACGCCACATCCGGGACATCATGATAATACTCGGTCGATTGAAGTAGCGAGTACTGGTTTCAAATGCCGTAGCAAAATTTCTGCTGAAGACAATCCCTGTGGAAGATGCGATGAAAGACCTTAACATCTGTAGCTGAGGATTAGCTATCATAGGTTAATCCAAATCCCTTTTGTTGTACAGTTACAAGAAGGAGTCTAGATCATCAAGGGGCCTAGATCAAGACAGCACCTTTTGGGTGAGATGTATTGCGTCTGTCGCCTAAGATTATGGGACAGGGCAGTCACAGGATGCTCGGCTGTTGAGAGAGCAGGAGAGAGCAGACGGCATGATGAGAGCAAGGTGAGATGAGACCTGCTGAGAGCTCGCCGCCGAAGTTCTGCTGCGCTGAGAATAGCCCCCAAGCAGAGATTGGGGGAAAATGGGTGGGATCTGTTCAGCCCCTGAGGTATCACCACAAACTGTAAACGTAGCCCTGAATAGCAATAGGGTCAAAGAACCCCTGAGCCCCTGATTGATGAATTGCGGGCTGTGTTTGTTCGCGCAAATTCACCATCGAGCTTTTGGAGGCCCGTTATTGTATGCTGAAACACCAGCCTCCATTGTCCAGCTCCATAGGGCCCGAGCGCCCAGCCTCCAGCCTCCGCTTTGCGCTGAAGGGGCATGCTCAGGCCCGCACTACACCAAACAACTGCAAGGCTGAAAGTCACGTGCATCATCCTTACGTAAGCGCTGGTCTGCGATGCTTGCTATCTCTGCATCAGTCTGAAGCGGGCCACAACAGGAGGAGTTTGGACACATCGACTCATTGGCGCCACCGGCCACTGCAGACCGTATCCTTCACTTGAGTATCCATTCGCAAGCTCGCCATTATTGCCAGCAAAAGGGTGCGCACATTCATTACGTAGGTCAGCCAAGCATCGCGACCGCATCAGCGTCGTCGGCGACGTTTTCGGACTTCAGCTCCTCTTTGTCGCCCGCCCACCTCAGCCTCTGACCTCCACGCCTGCCCTGCGCCGAGCCATTCACAACGTCTCCGTCCGATATTCTTGCCTCATGTTGCCCTATTCACCGCAAATTTTCTCAATCACTGCCATCCGTTCTTCCGCTGACCGTATTGTGCCACCAGGATTGTAAACCCGAGAAAAAGAAATACAAAGGCTTCACCATAGAGCATCGTTTTGCCCCCGATACCGCGTTGCGCGTTCGACTGTTCCGGCATTCAGACCGACCGCTCTATCGCCAGCGATCTTACCCCTTCCGATCTACCGAACGCGCCCCCGCCCTGCTCCTTGCCGCTGCTGAATGGCCATCTAACCGCTCGAGACGCTCCGAGGCAGACCAGCAGCACACTGCACCCATGCCCGACGAACCATCTCCTGCTGTGTCCCATGCCAACCTTGCTTTCTCGATACTCGACCTCCTCGCGATACTGGCCTACCCCACGGACTGCCTTCACTCCCCCGATCTTGGACGCGACACACGCGACGCACGCGACTTTCGCGTTGGGCCTGTTGTGACATCCCCCTCCGTGACCCTGTCCCCATTAGATGGCAGATGGTCACAGACAACCGCTGCAGGCCTTCTCGAATCCGCTGTCGTCGCATTTTAACTCGACCAATCCCATCGCGAACGGGCTCTTCTTGAACACACTGCTCAACCACTTCAGCGCCGAACCCTCGTCACCGTCCAAGACTCCAGTCCAAGGCTCTCAGGGCCATATCTCCCGAGGCGGCATGTACGGCCAGAACCACCAACAGGGGCACAACTCCCGTCTCAATGGGGCACCGGGCCGCCAGCAGGGCATGCCGATGCTGTACAACTACCAGCAACAGGGAGCTCATCCTCACCAGCAGCATGCACAGCACCACCCGTCCATACAGCCCGACCACTCGGGCCATGGCGCGGGCGCTGGTATGATCGGTCCTTCGGCGTTCCCCAGCGGCCATATGTCAAGTTCCAGCCCGTTTTCCGGCAGTCTTCAGAACGGCCATGTGACTACCACTCGGGGTGGGCAGGCACAAGCTCTCAACGAGCATTGGGCGGAACAATTGCGGCTGCGCAAGGAAGCGGAACGGGCTCATATCGCCATGACGGACCAGCACCAGCCACACTACTATGCCCGGTTAAAGGCGCCCGAGAATAGGGGCATCGGCGCGACCTTGACGCCAGGCTCAGCACCTGTCGCTGATGGTGAGGAGGATAGGAGGAGACCCTGGAGCGTGGAAAAGTCGAACAAGCGGCAAGACTGGCACAATCTGGACATGAGTGGCCAGGGACTGCGCGTTTTGTCCCCGACTCTCTTCAGCTACGAGTTCTTGGTGGAATTATATATCGCATCGAACCGCCTGACACACCTCCCTTCCGATATTGGCAGGCTACGTCACATGAAGCTTCTCGAGGCTTCCAACAACCTGATCTCCGAGCTCCCCCCAGAGATCGGCATGTGCACTAACCTCAAGCAGCTCTACCTCTTTGACAACCAGATACAAGACCTGCCGAGTGAGGTGGGGTCGCTGTATCTCTTGGAGATGCTTGGCATCGAAGGAAATCCCCATTTCAACCAGCGCTTGAAGGAAGAGATCATGGAGCGAGGGACAAAGAGCTTGGTCAACATGCTACGCGAACAAGCGCCAGGTACGTCGACATGCGTGATTTCTACAACGGGGAATTTCTGACCTTGCCACAGTTCCTATGCCCCCGATCCCCAGAAAGCCGATTGTAGTCCAAGAGGACGTCGCACCAAGCCTGGAGCGTGTGAAAGTGTTGACTTGGAACATTCTCTGTGACAAGTTCGCTACTTCGTCGCTGTATGGCTACACACCGAGCGGCGCACTCTCGTGGGAGTACCGTAGGGACCGTATCATCCAGGAGATCCGCGACAGGGATGCCGATATACTGTGCCTCCAGGAAATCGCAACTGATGTGTTCCGCGAGTTCTTCAGTCCGGAGCTTGCGCAGGCAGACTACAAGGGAATACATTGGCCGAGACCCAAGGCAAAGACCATGGCCGAAAAAGATGCCGCAGCTGTCGACGGATGCGCTATATTTTACAAGGCCAGCAAATGGATCTTGCTTGACAAGCAGCTCATCGACTATGCCAACATCGCCATTAATCGGCCCGACATGAAGAACCACCACGACATCTTCAACCGCGTGATGCCAAAGGACAACATCGGTATCATCTCTCTCTTTGAGAGCCGGACCAGCGGGGCACGAATTATCGTCGCGAACACGCATTTGGCCTGGGAACCGACACTAGCCGATGTCAAGCTCGTCCAGACAGCCATCCTCATGGAAAATGTGACGAGGCTGGCAGAGAAGTACGTCAGGTGGCCCGCACTGAAGGACAAGAGGATGATTCAGATGCCATTGTCAGTGTTGGAGGATGGCCAAGAATTACCGGAAATACCGGACCCAGGGCCGTCGCAAGAGTACCGAAGCAATACCGAAATTCCTCTCCTTGTGTGTGGCGACTACAACTCGACACCCGATAGTTCTGTCTATGAGCTCCTATCGGCGGGACGAGTCTCACCCGCCCACAGCGATTTCGGCAACCACCAGTATGGCAGCTTCACCCGGGATGGCGTCGAACACCCTTTCAGCATGCGGTCGGCGTATGTTCATCTCGATGGGACACCAGATGAATTGACATTCACGAACTACGTGCCTACTTTCACGGGCGTGATTGACTACATCTGGTACTCGACCAACACGCTCGAGGTGGTGGAGCTCCTGGGTCCCCCGGATCGCCAGCATCTGAAGCGGGTCCCTGGATTCCCCAACTACCATTTCCCAGCCGACCACATCCAGATTATGGCTGAGTTTGTGATCAAGGCTCGCAAAGATAAAAAGATGATCACGGAACCGGATTTTGGATCAAGCAGCAACGATCGCAGGGGCTAGGCAATCTCGTTATAATGAAACTCTGCGTCTTCTGGGCAGACTTGGTTTTGTGTTTGGTTGGCGGGTCATGCAGGCACTGGGTGTTTCTGGGAATTTGGATTGCTCCGTAGTGATCGCGTTTGCTTGATGAATTCCACATCGCTACACACACATACAACGCCGCTGCCTTGCCATGGACTGTTGCCCAACTAGAGGAGGATTTTTTGGATGGGTACAGAACTGGTACCGAAGAAGGAAAAGAGGTTTTACATCAAAAGCTTTCTTTATATATGTGGATTCCTCTGGGTCATATTCCGAGCATGTTTGTCGTGGATAGTCCGGAGAAAGGGGAGCGAGCAAAACTCCTTGCCCATCTCCCTGTCTCGGCAACCGGCTTGGTATCTGTCAAGAGTGACAAGAAGCAGCGTTGAGCGGGCAGATAGCGGTCACGGCGACAGGTCAGCGTGGGCTGAGGGTGTGTTCTGTTTTGGGTTGGTTGGGTGTTTTTATTCGAGCAACAATGTAGGAATATAGTTCTTGTTTTGTGCTTTTCTCAGCTGCGTTTTGCCCTTTCAGGTCTCTCGTTTCTGCATTGCATGCACCGCACATTGATCGATCTTCTTGAACAAAATTCTGCGCTTCCGTTCATCTCTGCCTGCCTGCTACGTCTCGTCTTGGGTGTTCGGCTCGTCTACGCTGATGAGGCCTTTTTGGGCCTGCTTGATGACTAACTGACTGACCTTGCTTGGTGGTGGGCGCTTGGAAGCAACATGTCTCCTTTCCTTAGTTCTCACGCACCACCACCTTCGTACCTGTCTGCTTTTGCGCAAGAGGTGAGGCATGGCGTGGCAGGTGAGAAGTGAGATATGCCTCATCCCGGCATTTTGGTTGGCCGGTCGTCTGTCTGTCAGCAGTGTGCGATTCCTTCTACACGGTGCGCGTGTGTTGTTCGTTCGTTGGAGGCTTTTACACCCTGTGGCACCGCACTGCATCTCAATAAGCGCGATTCCTTGCTGCCTGCTAGCCTGCTCCTATCTGCCTTTTGCCTAGGTTGGCATGATGGCGGCTCTGGTCTGATAGGCGAGATCGATTGGGTTGGGTGTTTTAGGAACTTTGGGATGGCAATGCTGACGCTGACGCCAACGCCGTTGGGCTGGGAGCGAACAACATTTCATATCATGGGACGGTTGGCTTGCTCGGGTGGAGATGGGTTGAATGGGGATATGGTGCGGCGGTAAGCAGGGTTGGGTTGGGTTAGAAATACCAGTAAAGGAAGGAAATGAAGCTGACGGAAAAGCACGGGAAGATCAGATGGAGATGCCAGGGTCAGTTCGTTTACGGATGATGAGTTGGAATCGTTTCAAGATGACGGATAGAAGATCAACACAAGCAGACCAGAGGAGGGCAGGTATAATATCAGTATGGACGATGAGTAGTATGGGACAGAAGAGCGGAACTTCTAGATAGTAGATAGATTATATGGGGTGTAACGACAGCGGAAGGGGTGTGACGATGGCAATGGATAAGGAGTTACATCTGCCTAGGTTGTATATTGTTCGGCTTGGACTTCTCTTTTCCCTCGCTCTCCATCTTGTATCATCTGCCAGCGTGTTATGAGCCCTGTCGTAAATTTTGGCTTGTACTCTGCTGCTAGGGCCCCAGATTTGGGATCGAGACACAACGAGGTGAGACAACGTGTTCCACGTCGAAGCAGATTGTTTGTTTCGGTGGCGAGTCCCACACAGAGACGTGTGCAAGTGCGAGTGCTGGACTGTGGCACAAGGGAAGCTGCTGGAAGGGGTGATGGAAGAAGCGGAACAATCTATCCGAGTCCCGGTGAGCACGGCTGTTGTTGGTCGTTTGACTGATGTGGACTTTCGTTGTTGAGGTTGCGGCCGCTTTCAGCATGGTATGTGGTGTTGCGGTCTGGGGAAGTTCAGGGTACGGATATGTATGAGGTGGTTTATCCTTGACGAGCTGCAAGACGGGCGCCAGTGACTAATGAAATCCCCGTCCCACGAACCAAATTGAAAGGTTATTGGGTCGGTGCTGGCTATGCCTTTAGTTGGTTAGCTTTGCATATCCCTGAGACGCGAAGGTGCAGCGGTGCGAAGGATTGCGCTACTGCTGCACAACGCGATGTTCGAGTTGCCGTGCCGAACTTCACAACTCCTGCTTCATTCTCACGAAATTGCGAGCGCTTGATTGTGCCCAGTCTTTCTGTTTTTGCAGCAACACGGTCTGTTCACCGTCTTGTGTCGGCCGAGACTTTCCCAAATAAGTGCTCCCAGATGGGAGAACATCGCCGAAAGAGAATCCTTCAATCTAAATGTCAAAGTAGTAAGCCGACGCCCAGAGTTGGCTGCTCATGTGGATCATGATGTAAACAGAAGCAAAAATTGATGTCCTCTATGTAAATAACAATGAGAGATTTTGACCAGCTCCCCTGAGATAATGCAGAACAAAAAACAGGCAAAGAAGTCTCCCAGTTATCCCTTCCCAGTTGTCCAAAACCAAACGCCGCCTTGGTGATGGTTATCCCTTCCCAGTTGTTGTGAAACGATGCCTGCCCGCTTGAAGCAAACCAAAGAAAATGTGCGCTGAGCAATAGATATTAAGAAGAATGAAGACAGATAGAGTGAGGGTCATGTGGATGTGGGTAGTGGCAAATTTTTGAGTACCACATCCTCCTTTTCTGAATACTGCCGCCTCCTCCGTCTTGACCAACGTTTTGTGAAAAAGGGTTTTGACTCCAACGGCCTAGAATCAAGCTCGGCAAGGATAGACACGTCTCCAACGGATACATAGACGCTGGACACCGAGCCAACGCCGTTCTCAAATAGTTCGACCCAGATGATGCGGAGGATATCCTTGGCCTTTCTGCTTTTTCGTTTCTTCTGTGATTGCTGTGCAGGTGCTTGCTGCTGAGGTTGTGTGTCGGGTTGAGGTAATGGTGCTTTCTCCAAGGAGCTGTCGACGCTCTCGAGGCTCTTGTCATCGTCGACGACAAGGGCCTTATACCGCCTGCGCCGTGGGCGACAGGCGGCACTCTTGATCGACTGCTTAAGCCGCGACCATCGCAGCAGCAAGCCTCTTGCGGTAGATCTTAGCGATAGTGTCCGGGTTGGGGCCGAACGAGCCAGCTGCCAAGACATCGCGCTTCTGGACCTTGAGGAAATAGGCGCCGGGGTTGACGGCCGAGACGGCGGCCTTGATCTTCTCGAACTCGTCGTCCGAGAAACCGCCGCCGAAGAAGACAGCCACAGGCACCTTGCGCTTCTCCTGGGGGAGGGTTGCGTTGGATCCGAGACCCGAGGACGGAGCAGTCTGAAGGTTGCCGGCGAAGACAGCGGGGAGCTCGGTCAGGGCAACGGTAGGATCCAGGCAAGAGTGGACGACTTGTAGTTGCGAGAGTCAGCTTTCTTTGTCTGGCTTACACAAAGGCGGGGGTGGGACAACACCAACCTTCAACGTCGGGGAGCAGCTTCTCGCGAACAGACTCAGCGATCTTTGCGTCACGGCCGTACATGGCAACAGGGACGGGAGTGGTGGCAGCCATGGTGGTCGACGGGGATATATGTACGTCGAGGTAGGGGTTAGGTAGGGTAGGGCAGGCACCTGGAAGGGAGGGTGGGGTCCGCGTTCTGCGTTCTGGGCCTGGGACTGGGTGTGCTGGTTTACTGGATGGACAATGCCGCCAACGGGTTAGAACGGGTTGGAATTAGCGAATCTTGGAAATGGCGCGTGATGTCGTGGTCTTCAGCCTCTGGGTTCTGCTCCTGCTCCTGCTGCTGGAATCGCCGTCTTGAGCGCGTCTTTATACCCGACTCTCGTCGGCCATCGTCGTCGGTGAGGAGCCCGCGCGAGCACGGAGCTGACGCTCGCGACCGCCGATGCTTGGGTGCGAGCTGAAGCCATCATAGCAGAAGCTTTGGAGCCGGCAAAACTCTCGAACCATCTTGTCCGTCCAAAAATTCACACCTCGATATTGCTGCATTGGGGCTGACCGCCAGCCCCCCTGGCCCCTTGCCCCCTCGCCCCCTCGCCCCCAGGATCCCAGGACCCCCAGCCAGCGCCCCTCGACCCCTCCTCATGGGAACCAGGCCAGTCTGGGCGGGGCCGTTGGGTGTTTGGTGGCATGGATGCTGCAGCAGAGGTGGCAGCGGCAGCAGCATCACATCCTGCTGGCTGAAAGAAGCAGGCCTGGAGGTACACGTGCAAGTACTCCCTACTTCCCGTCTGAAAGCAGCCAACCACGCGGGCAGAGGCCGTCGAAATTCGCGTCGAGGGGCAGGCCTTGCAGCCATGTCCGCATGGGCCACTAGCACGTTGATTTGCTCGCGTTCTTACACTGTCACTGTAACTGGTCATGCTGCACAGATTACCACCCGTCGTGCTTGCCGTCTGTAGCCATGTCTGTGCCACCAAGCCGGGACCTCCTTCCCTCTCAACGCTCTCGTCTATTCTGCTGCCTTGCTCGGCGGACGCAACACACGCGCACAAAACTAAAAGAACTGCCTTCGGAAGACGGGAGACGGGAGACGGGGCTCGCAGGTGTCGGCGACGGACATGCTGGGGCGCAGACGGGTAACGGATTACGGATTACCGCGACTATTTTCGTGTAATTCCGGCGTCAATGCTTACGCCACCAGCATCGAGCCCAAAGGAGGTCCTGTCCTGTGTAATGGCAGCCTCTTGCCGCTCCCTCCCTTGCCGCGGCGGCCCACGTATATGAGCGGGACGCTATATGGTTTACAGCAACAGCACACGAGCAGCAAGCGACATACAAGCGAACAAACAACCTCACCTCATGTGGGGATCCCGCTTCTGCCTTGACCTTTGTATCGGCGGTCAGAGCGGACTATCGGTAGGGAAAGAAGCCGGCGTTGACGGCACGGCGCTCTGTGAGCTACCTACTCCATACTTTGTACCTACCGAAAGGAACGCAGTAACCTCGAAATGCAAACGTGTCGATCATTTCAACGGCCGACCAGGCAAAATGTAGAGGGCGCTACATTTGGGGTAGTCCAGAATACATCTGCTCTCCAGCTTTAGCCGTTGTCGATCCCACAAAACCCGCCACGACGGAATGCCAAGAGGGGGTTCGCTACACAGAGGTGCAATCTATATTTCCTCGGTCTTGACAATCCGGGTAATAGTCAGGTTGCAATACCAGTCTCGCAAGGACGCTGGTTCACCTGGCTGGCGGCGCTCGATCGAAGCAACGAATGGACTACAACCGCGCTGTCGGTGCCCCACGATACAACGTCCTGCGAGGCACGGTTAGCAAAAACTATCTTCAACCATACACATCGCATCATGCCATCGAACATGCAAACCCCTGAGCCTCCACTGAAGCTCGTCCCTGTCCCCCGTCCATACCAAGAAGTAAATGTCGCAATCGCCAGCAACAATTGGATATCCTCCACTCATTTCCTCCTGCATGCAATATCGTATCGTATACCCAAGCAAGGAGCCCACGGACTCCCGCCATCCGCTCGCACTCCAAGCCCAATTACCTTCCAAGGTCAAGGTTCGTACAGTGTAGATTCCGATCCCTGGATGAGGCTCCTGTTACCTGCGCGAAGCCCCTACGCACCTCAGATCTGTCTCCTCCCGCCGCCCGGGGCGCAAACCTTACAAACACTCCCAAACTCTAATATAAAGCTCGCATTCCCGCTGGAAAGCCCACGGCAAACACCGTTTGTTTTTGCGGATCTCGGCGGTGTTTTTTCTATTCCCATCACCCGCCCAGTGGACCATTTTTGTGCCAGCTGCAGTCAATCTGAAACAGTCCCAACGTCGCTGCGTGGCTACTGGTCGGGAAGCTGCACGCTGACGACGTCGTACATCGTACATAGCAGTTTAAATAACAAGCAGGATCGGTCATCCGGGCAAATTCTCCCCGGACGCCGACTCCCTACCGGGCTCCGAGAACACAGCATTAGATCTTTGACGGTAAAACTCCATTTCCGATGCGTGGTACTAATAATAATTCCCGAGGACGGTCCCGGGTCTTTGTTCCTGCTGCTCATTCTCTTCAGCAAAGGACAATAAGGTTCACGCCAGGCCCGACAATCCACCGATCTACCAGGCCCCCCCGATCCGGCGACAGCAGTTAAGACGAACATTGCATTAGGCCGATGGTCATATTGAAAGCAAACGACTAGTTCGATTGAACTCGGTAGAATGTGTGCTCAATAAATCTAGGTAGTATATCACACACGAAGCATGTCAGCTTTGCACCCAGCGCCTTTGTTCTGCCATGCTCCTTACACCCTGCCTCTCCTCGATATTCAACGCTTCGTCTTCATCCCAGCCTCCCTGCAAGCCAATTGGGTCGGCGGCACCCTCTCCCCTTAAACCCCTAAAGACATCCGCTATTATGCCAGAAAGACTATCCAATAACACAATTGCCCCTTGACGCTACTCCGAAATATCGAACTCCAACCCAACGCCGTACCCTGACAAATGAAATGGTTTGACCTGACGCGGAGTATTTTCCAATCTTATTGCCTTCCATATCCGGAGAACACAAACAGCAAAACAATCATCGCTCATCCGCCCTTGTTGAGATCCTTTGAATCAAGGACAAAAAGGGAAAAAAGATAAGGCTCGCGGGCTTATATCCGAAGCCATATACCAAAATGGCCGCCTGCTGGCAAACCGAGTAAACAAAAGAAATGGAGCGGAGGGTATATACCCTAAACAATAGTAAAAGCACAAGCGAGTAGCCAGTGAGGTGGTAGTGGCAAGCTATGAGGCTCTGCCAAATACCTGGGTATTATCGGATGAGACCACTGGATGATAGTGACCAAGTTGTCCATCTCCATCAACCATTCCCTAATCATGTGGAGCGTTCTCCGATCCACCATGACTACCTGGGTAATGTATTGAAGTCCAACTCCCGACCCATGGTGTTCAATCCAAGAGAGCTCATCGTACTCATGTCGGAGTTGACCCGTTGTAGTGCCTGGAAATCACCGACAGTTCGAAGCTGCGGTCCACCCATAGCGAAGCTATTTGCGCGCTGGGGTTGTGGTCTTGATAACAGCCCGTTGTTCCCTATCGGCTGCCCGAGGTTGTTGCCCATCCCACTGCTATGTCCGGGATTGTGATGTACCTGTGATTGGAGACTTATGTTTGGTGGTGGATTGAGATTATTCATATTCAGGCTCTGCATTTGAGGGTTCAATCCTGGGAACGGTGATATTGGCGCTTGAGAGTGCTGCGATTGTTGACCATTGATACCCCCAGGAGCATTCAAAGAGTTGGGCGGAGCGTGGCTCATTGGGCTCATGACCATTTCTGGCATCGACGTGAAATCTGACTGCATGTTGTGCGGCATGTCGACGCCAGGAGACATGATTGGAGGCGAGCTCGCAAACGGCGAGTTCATCTCGTGACTGCTCGGACCTCCGGTAGGGCTTCCCGAGTCCTGGCTCACGTCGTCCATCCGTGACACGGAATACTTGTTGTACTCATCAGCGTTGAACACCGGCGCTTGTGACATGCCAGAACTTCCGAAACCATCGAAAATGTCAATATCGCAGGCCACGGTGGGCTCGGGTGCGTTTTGGAGCATCGGGTTGGCCAGCCTCGGAATAGCGTCTTGAACTTTGCTAAGCAGGAGAGGAAGGAACCGATGATCACCATAGCGAAGTGCGGTGAGAACGTTAAGAATCTGATGCAAATGCTCGCGTGGTCCGATGGTGAAAGGAGTTCGAGATGTAGGCTGCATTGCCAATACCTCAGTCAAGGAGAAGGTGACGGTGAACAACTTCTCGATCAGTCGGAGACCAGGCAGGCCCAGGTTTCCAGGGACGTGGGACACCATGGGAAGTAGATCACGGCCGATGTCCACAGGGGACGGGTATGGAGGGAGCCCAGAGTCGTTCTCGTTAGGGTTCGCCATGCTGAGTTGCCATGCTGTGTTCTTGAGCCATTGCTGATTCGATTGGATTTCCGCAAACTGGTCCTGAACGTTGTTGAGATACGGAGGCAGAACATCCTGCAGTTGCTTCTGCAGGGCTGATGTGTAAGACGCGGGGGTTTCGTTCCTGGCCTTGCTCCAGGTGTTCACAAGAGCATCATCGTAGGGACGGAAGGCATTGACCAAAGTGATAAAGGAAGTCAACTGATGCGGAGCAGGATCTGTTGGATCGTCACTTGGCGCCGGGAGGTTGATAGTCGCTTGCAGAGTCAGGGGCCGACCACGCTGGAGAGCGTATGCCCTGGATTACAATCAGCATCTGAAAGAAGTGGATCCGGCATCAAACATTACCTTTCTGTGACAAAAAACAGCCAATACAAGCGCCTGCGGCGGGACGACTCGATGCTGTCATACTGCATATATGTCGACTCCTTGTTCATTCCGATCATGTGAACCAGAGTTGAGGACTCGCGCAGATGAAACCACGCCTTGTCGTGCAGGTCAAGGGCGTAGTAGCAGCCAAACAGAAAATAGCTCGTGCAGAGACTGTTGAGAGTCGGCGAGTCCATGTAATCATAGCCCTTGCGAACTCGGATCGTCTCCTCCATCAACAGAGTGCTCGTCACTATGTTGGCCCCAGGCATGCTGTCGAGGCTGAAGGGATCGGTACCGGGAACCGTCATGCCAGGCTGAAGCAGGACGAAAGCGCACATCGATGTGAGAAGGCAGTACGTGTCCAGACTCTGGTCCATGTACAGAGCCTGCTGTTCCAGACGTTGGCGGTGTAGAATAGGCATCGTCGGATACATGTGGGCGAAGAAGAAATCGATGCACTCCTTCACCATATCATTCTGGAGAAGACCGGGCGTGGGCGCCAAAGTCGGGCTCGACGGGGGGCTGTTGACACCATTCATGCGATTCTGGACCTTGGCCGAGAGACTGGTCTGGCGTTCCTTTTCCTTCAGTTCGTTGATGACTTTAGCTCGAGATCCCTTGGGACCCTTCTTTTGCGGGATTGCGTTGTAGGTGCACGAAAGCTGGGAAGCCGAGCAGTTCCGGCACGGATTGATTCCATCGCATTTAACCTTCCTGCGGTGGCAGGCGTCGCACGCCCGCTTGACGGCGGTGGTCATGGTGTTGGTGTTGGTGGTCGCGATGCAGACCTTTCAGTCTCCTTCAATTTGAGGCGCAACGACAACGGCGAGCGCTCTCACGACGCCGACATTCGAGACCGTTCAAACGCAATACCAGACGGGCGGGTAGGCTAGGGCGATGATGCGGGATCGTGGGGACTCCAGAAAGTCAATTGCTGGCGATCTGGGGTCAATCGGCCCGTCGCACACGTTTAATGTGGGTGCTGCGAGGTTGCGCGAGCTCTCTACGGTATAACACACTCGCAAGCGTTCCGCTAATAATGGCGTCCAACAGTCGGCAGGCGTAAATACTATGGCTTTCGCCTCGGTTCAGTCGGAGCAAGTGGCGATGCTGTCTGCGGATAGGAGCGAGGTGTCGATGTCGAACAGGCGGGAGTTGAGGCGGGAATGAGAGAAAAAGGTCGCAGTGAAGGGGAGGATTGACTTGGGACGGGAGGGAGGGGACTGGCAGGGAAATGAGGAGACGGAGAGCTGACATGCATGCACAGAACGGACGGTGTGACCAGGGTTCGGATGGTGGAAAAAAGGAGCAGGGGAAACGGAGCCTCGCGCGCAAGTTGACCAGCCAAACGAGGGGTGGGGTCGGGCATCTCTAGCAATTCCAGCAGCAAAAGTCTTGGATTTATTCCGTGCCGCCAACAATGGCTCATGCAACAACTCGCCTACTGTTCCGGAGCAGGTGATAACCGCAGGCGACAGAGACCGACCCGATGTCCCAAGACTTCATCAGACTCGCCTGTTGCACTGGAGTGATAGCACGCCGAAGCAAGGGCAGAAAGCCTTCGGGGTGAGGAGCGGAGCTCCTATTCCGGGCCTTCACTGCGCATTCCGCGAGGCCATGGACGGGACAGCAAAGCCATCGCCAGGACTGGCAATGGCGCCGCTGTCGCTGTGTCGACGTGCGAACGTGCGGGCTGGGCAAGCTGCTTTTTACGATGCCGGCGTCAGGGACACCGGCGCCATCACGACAGCTTTACCAGATCCGTGTCGCGGGAAGTTAGATGAAAGCTATCCTTGGGCAAGATCGGCATTAGGACTTCGAAAAGCAAGGAGAGGCTGCCAAATAGTCGGGTGCCAAAAACAAGACTAATTCGCTTCAGCTTGACCACTACCGCCAATGTCTCGCTTCCCCTCAGTCCTGCATTCCATTGTCCTTGAGCCCGGAAAGTCTGAGACGTAACGTTGAAGTTGTCGACACAGGCTCAATGTCCATGATGGCGGGTGGCTTGAATCAATCAAAATTGCTGGGCGGGCAGGCAAAATCGCATGGACGCGACCATTGTGAGAAAACGGTTGGATTGACCGCCGTTTTCCCAGAAGCCCGGGCCTTCTTCCCACAGCCAGGACGGGACTTCCCCGAAGTGGAGCGGTGCAGGGCAAAAGCCAGGCGGGCAGTCTGCGAGACCAATCAAATGCCACAACCACCCTTTTATACAATTTTATGCCACACCGAGCCCACGCGCATTGCAAATGTGCCTCCAAGGCGCGTTGGCCGTCCCAACCAGCAATCTCCAACCCTTCAGTTTGTTCATGCGCCCAAACGATCGAGGTTCGCCCTCAGCAGTGTTGAGGTTCTTTTCATCTCAGGAACCAAACAAACATCGGCTGAAACCTTAGCTGGACCTGACTACCACCTCCTAACATGTGCGTCGCCCTGTTTCAACTAGGGCAGACTTAACCACTGGCTGGCCGAGGCACTGGAAACAATTGGTGTTTATGCGTTCGGACATTCCCGTTCGTGGTGTGCAGCTGAATCGTCTTAGCTCAGCACCCTCTCCCACACGCAGCCACCGAAGGGTGCTGAGGCGCAGCCCAGGAGAAGCGCCACCATCATCACCGGGTTGCCTGGCACTCCTGGTTTCGATGTCTCTGATCGATCGTCCGCCCCTTGCAAAAGGACTGGTGGTTTCGAGTCGGTGCGACACGATCCAAGATGACGGGTCCAGCAACTTGAGAAACCCAAGCCCGGACAGGCTCGCAGGTTCGCACCAGCTCAGCTCGCAGGCTGTCCTTCAACCCTCCCGAGTTCGTGGTGTGTTATCACTGTCTTTCAAGAGAGCACAGGCAACACAAGGTCGGCGACCTTGGCACTCTTGGAGAACCCGCGGTCACGTCCCACCGTTTGCCCCGGGAGGGAAAACGGAGAACAACGGCTGGCTCTTTATTTGTCACGGCAGAGGACGCTGGAATGCGGAGAAGCCCAGGGTCGCCAATGGACGCCACGTTTGTCTCAGGCCCTCTTGTCCGTCCAGTCGGACCGAAAAGGCTGATGCTTTTGTAGTTTCCCTCAAAGACGTCAAATTCCCCCATTCTCGACAACCTCTTTTGTCTTATTTGCGGCTATTGCCAGGCGGGACGTGTCGAAGATTCCCTCTTATCGTTCTTGATTCGAGTCTTTGTAGAGGGAAGACTCGGGAATGGGACTGGCTCGATCGATATGCCCACGCTTCGGCAGAACAGCTGCAGCCGCGCGATCCGGGCCAGCCTTCCACACTCGACTCTCTTCTCTCAGCCTTGTGCGCCACATTCTATCCCGGTCGCAAGTTGCAGCCCCAGGCACCAACAAAACCCGCATATGTTAGGCATCATCGATTTTGGCCTATTTTTCAACATTTTGCCTTCCTTCGCCCCAGGCATTTGTAATAACCCAACGCCACACGAAACCGGACTTACACGCGCGGTTTTACGGCGCCGAGGGATCCCGGAATTGTCTTCATCTTCCAGTCATGACATTGGAGTTCCCCGGATATCACCGGTGACGATTGCGGGGTTTGGCTCCAAATGCTTGCATCGCCTCCACAGTCCAGCCCGGCAACCAAGCGAAGCCCCAGCAAAGTCTCCCCCTTCGGCGCGCGCAGACGAGAGGATCTCTCCGTCTCCTCCACAGTTGACGACCACATATCATTTACTCCACTAACTTTAGCAGCGCGTACTGCACGATGTGCTAGCTTGGGAGACTAGTGCCGCCAGTGATCGGACCGAAGGTTTCGAGAAGGAGAGGCTCACCAGGTTATCGTCATGCACGCCAACAAACCCGGTCTGCAACGCTCTGCGTGTCGTCATTCTTATCAACGGGGATGTCTTCGGCCCAATCCCACCTCCTCCATGCAAAGTAGCTGATGCCTCGAGCTCGGAAGTCGGTAAGTCGGCCAGCTGTCGAGGGCGACGTCGCCGTGCCTTTCTTCGATTGCCTCCGCACGCTTGCACCCCTAAGCGTAGGATTGGGAGCTCCAGTCGGTCCTTTGTCAACTACCCTCACGCTCCGCGGCAGTTTGCGGAAGCCCTAAACCCCCCCTTTTTTTGCGCCCCAAGTGCCTCGGGCGTCTAGACCGTTGTGTTCGTCGCCTGCTGTAGTATCCGGGCATGCTGGAAGATGAGGAACGCTGCGATCTGAGACATTTTCACCCATGTAAAAGGCTGAAAGCCTTGTTGAAGATCGCGCCACCTCCACATTCGTGATTCGCGTCAGGACATGCCCAGTGTCACGTCGGGGAGGGGAACGAGTGCTGCATGTGATAAGTGATGATAATTTCTCCGAGTATCGAAGATCCGCTCATAATAGAAGATTATGCTTATAATGGAGAAAAACAAAGCCCCACGAGACGCCATCCCATGCTCCTAAAGTGCGCTTGCAAGGTATCCTCAGTCTTGTGCTGAGCGATCACCGCCAGCTACAAGTCCTCCCCGCCATCGTGCCGTATCTTAGGCAGATACTTGACCCAGGGCGCGCAGTTCCCGGCATCCCCATTCTTGCCGTAGTCTTGTGCAGGCACGAACTCGCCTGTTTGGAGACTCCCCTTGACAAAGTAGTGGTACCACGCCTCGTGGATTATGTCTCTGCGGCCTGTGCAGCGCAGTACGACCTTGCCGCCGCTGAACTTCTCCAGAGCCGCTTGGACATCTGCCAGTGGATAATGACGGCGGCTGTGCGGCACAATGCCGGCCTCTTCGAGCGCGCGCGATGTGTCGAGGGTACGGAATAAGGCCGATGCCCGCGTGAAATAGTCCACCACCTCAACACCAGGGGTAGGATCCTCGCCATAGCACGCCGGAGCGAGTGTGTTGATACATGTGGCATGCTTGTTATACTCGTGATCCCAAAGATGCCAGTTAGGGCCGCTATGCAACGGGTTAGTCTCCTCCGTGACACAAGCTGCCGAGGAAGAAGGCATCTTACTATCCGGCAAGCCAGTACCGATCCATGAACTCAATGAGCTCGTGCTGGCCGTGTTTCTCAAGCACCTCCGTCACGTTCTTGTAGTGCGGCGTCATGTTACAGAACTGATCCCAAGTCCCATCGCAGAGGTCAGGCCTGGACACCATGAGTCAGTCAGCCATCCATTATTTTTCTTCTCCCATGCATAAAGGCCGTCCACAAAAGGGCACAGATGCCAGGGCAGGTAGAACGCACCATAGCCCGTGTAATGTCCAATCATCCTCAGCACCCCCAGCGTGCACTTTCTGGTCCCAGAACTGCGTCAGCAGCATGCGACCGCCGGGATAGACGAAACAGCAAGAGTCTCCCGCGATGGGCGTGCTGTTGTGACAGCTAATAGGTCCGTCGAGTGGGCATGATGGTGCGCCGCTCAGCGGCTTGTAGAAATCGTTCGGTGCCTGGGGGATGCTCCCGAGCTGAGCGAAGAAGCCTCCCGCGGACGCGAGCAGCGATCGCAGCGACGAGGTCGGCATCTCGTGGATTCTGGAGGTGCGGTAGCCCAATCTGTATACCAAGTCCCCCAAATTGATGACTTTCTAGATATCTCGAATGAAACCTCGATGGAATCCTCTGTTATCAGTGATGATGGTGATGTGAAATGGATAGAGCGGGTTTGGAGCTGTCGAAGCTCTGAGCACCTTGATTACCCCCCTGGGTAAAACTGGGGCTTGACAACCCGGGGAAAGGGCTCTGATTGGCGGAATGCTACCGACCCCACCGGCCCGCCGGCAGTCCGTGACTGACTTGCATCAGGCAAATGCAAGCAAGGATGCGTCACCGTGAGATTCAGGAACCAAACTCAATGATTTCACAAGGCGCTCACTCATGCCACAATGTATCCAATTATCTTCCAATTGCTTTGTCAATAACGCCAAAATTTCCATATCCAACGAAAATAGCGCAAAAGTACTGCCAAATCACAAACCCCCTATCCCACCCGACCCCTCGATATCAAGAAACAACAGAGCAACACCATCCGCCAAACCACCTATAAAACAAATAAAACATCACCAAACCAAACCGACAAAAAACACCAAAAACCAACATGCCTCCCCCTCACCCT
>Ga0247760_1001198_pt1 | contig 25194 bp, 23 predicted proteins | sample UWRJL171409R4_FD_179936 | JGI IMG/M metagenome (GOLD analysis project Ga0247760, IMG submission 179936) | Plant litter microbial communities from Arlington Agricultural Research Station in Wisconsin, United States - UWRJ-L171-409R-4 | ecosystem: Environmental > Terrestrial > Plant litter >... | reverse complement strand
CCGGTTGGTTATTACGCACGTTATGTCGGTCAAACCAATCCGTGCTGGGTCGTGTTTTTTTTTTAAAAAAAATTTACATTAGAACAAAAGTGTGAAGGAAGTATAGGTCAACCTATTCGTTACAGGGCACTGGGGGGGTTTCGGTTTGAACCCAGCCCAGCCCAAAAGGGGTTGAACTGGAGGCCCGACCAGGCACGTTGACTCTCAGTATCCCATGTCGTGCCCAAGCTGCAAACAAACAAAACCACAGGACGGAACTGCCGCCCATGTGTTGATGGATAATGCACACATGTAGGCTGCGCAGACTCACTTAGGAATTCTTGGGGTTCTTGGCCGCCAATACATGAAGCCCATCAGAAGCCCATCACTCGAATGTCAACGGTCCAGTGTTAGAGCAAATCTGATCGCGCAGCATGAAACACTGGGAATCCAGGGCCCACAGAGAGGCATCCGAGAGAGTCACAATGTAGTATTTAATTTGTAAGCTCTCTCGGGCGAAACTCCCTAGCAAAATACTCGTACTTGTGGACAACAATTTTCACCCCTGATTAAGCACAATGTTGCTCAAGTGCGCACTGCGCAAAAGTGTCGCACATAAATCATGACGCCGTCCTGAGCCGCCTCATGCCCGATGGTAGCCGTCAAAATGTTTTGATGACAGCGTCGTGCCCGACAACCCAATAATAAGAACGAAATAATATCGTCATCTTTCTGCTACTTACAACAAGTCCCGAAACCGGCAGACAGGGACTTACTGCTCTTCGCGTCACAGGCCCCCCAGGGTCGCGACTCGGTGACGTCATGCTGGGTCGTTGAGGGGCCGAAAACCGGACAGTGGGGCACCCCGCCACCCCTCCCACGTACCTTAACCACCAAAGCGGCGGAGTTAGGCCTTGGAATTAGCTTGTGATCGCGCCGAACCGGCCGTTGTTCTCCGATTTGCTCAGAAGTACCCCCTGAGCAGGTACCGACGTCGTAATGCGATGAAATCTGGATTCCCAGGTTGACATTGTAGATGGGCGAATGGCCGACAGGACAAATACTCCGGCATAGGTCTGGAGGAGCGTCGATCCAGGATTTCTCGCATTGCGTTTCCGCGGGGTAGGAGCTATCCCCCTGTGCACTGCGGGAGCTAGTCGCTGCCAGTGCGAACTCTATCTCGTGCCGTCGAATTTCGACCTTCATGCAACGCATCCATATTATCGATGAGTGTCTGGCATGAATAACGGTGCGCGAGAGCTGAGTACCCCGCGTGATCCGGCTTTCCCTTTTCTCCGTTATTTTTAGTCATGCTCAAATTGCCTGGGATTGCGGGGAAGAGGCTTGATAGTTTTTCTTCACGGTCGGTTGTGGAGGGAGGGAACCGCTCTGGCACACACGGCCGAAAAAGAGCGTGGGACCGCCGAGCTTCAGTGGTCGGTTGGTCGGAACCCCCGCGCATCGTCAAGACCATGTGAATGCGGTGCTCCGGGCGATTCGGTCAAGTGTCTCGATCAAGGCCAACCTCTACTGGCGCAGTCGCGATGGCTGACCCCAAAACAAGGCCTGCGCGACGTGATCTGTCGCCCATCGACCATGTTGGTGTCCACAAGGCCTGACCTGCTGCCAAAAGCCGTCCCGAAACGGAGCCAAGGAGAAGACATTTGAGCTTTGACAGGTCCGTCGCAATAGTGGACAGAATAATCACTTCCAGGGACTTTCCGGCGCTTGGATGCTCAGAACCGGCATGTCCATTTCGGGAAGGACGCCTGATTGCTTGCATTTCTTTGGGGAGGTCGTCAGCTGCTCGCATGGAGCGATGGGCATCCATTTGTTCGCTTGCTCCCGCGGTTCCTCAACCCATCGTGGAAGGCTCCTCACATGCTATCTGGCGGTCCTGCGCGACACCAGGTCCGAGTCCTCCGTCTTTGTGTCATTCTGGGGTGCATGAGGCCGGCTTTCGTTCGTGACTCACCCACCTACATACGCCCACAGTGAGGATTGAGATACGGTGAGAGGCGGAGGCGGGGCACCGGGTTTCGGTCAAACCTAGCGATGGATGGCGATGGAGGGTGGCGGCTCGGGAGGCTCATGTTGCTAGTCTCACCGACACTTTGGAGATCCCATCTGTCAGGTAAGCTGAGTGACGAACCCGACCAGACGATCGTACTGCCATGCAAAGGTCGGGCGCTCTATGGCGATTCTTTGCAGGTCGGGTTCCACCAACCCCGAGCGTGAGCTGCCTCAGCCCTACATCTGGTGTCCTCCTCCAGCTGTTGAGTGGTCCACACCACCCCGGGCCAAACGGAAGGGCGCCAGGTGCCCCGCCGAAACGGAGAGGGCGATTGTGGCTGTCGTGGCAAGCACTCGTGGTCGCCGCATCGCATTGCTGGAAGGACAGCACGCGAGCCAGCGCATCACCTTCAATCAACCTGACGACCTACACGCACTGGGCATCAATTGCCTGAGGCGGAAATCCGCTCCTGGTCCGCGGGTTGTGCGGGAACTGTGTTGCCGTCCGCATAAGAACTTGGATTGCGACGATGCGTTGGCTGGAAATGCAGAGCCGCGCCGACTAGCTGCCTGACTGACGAACGGCCTGCCTCGCTGGCCGGGCAAAATAGTCGAGGCCGACGAGGCCCGACGCATTGCCTGGAGTATTTGGTGATATCCACATGGCATCTGCACGTCCGTCAGGCTACCCTTGATGCCTCATTATCAGTCATAGTGTAGCCTGGTGGCGGGACATTTAATTGAAGCTTGTCCCCCTCGCGTGTATCGCATTTGCGATTTGTGTTGAGTCGCAAAAACCTGTGCAACCAACTCACCATCAATTCCAAAGGATCTCGGTGCGCCACCATATTACCGATTATTCAGATTACATACCGATACAACCGACAGACATCAATCAAGACGGGGTAGAACCCTACATTGGTCCAGCCATTTTCTGCGTCAACAGCATCGACGCCGCAATTTCGATTGGCAGACTCTGTTCGCAAAAGTAAACGAGGCCCATCAACGCACCTGGGTTGCAGCGTGCACCGCCGCCTTTCGGTATCTCAGCTCCGGGTCAATCTCGACCAACGATCCTTCACTACTTGAGACCGCTACTTGCGCGGTCAGCGATTTCTCATCGATCAAGGAACGATCGGGCGAGAAGAGCGAGCGGTAGAAAAAGTCAGACCAGCAGAGGCGGGAAGTTTTGTTACAGGTGGCGGTTTCAAGAAAATCAGGGCCGCTTGAGGAAGTTTACGCCCCGACACAAACGTCACTCATCCAAGTTTTCGGTTTTTGGCCAGTCAACGTACCTGCCTTGCTTGGTCGGTCGCCGAAAGACCACCACAACGCGAACCGGTTTGCTTGGAAATACAACTGCTCAGCTTTGTATTTATTTACCACCCGTCCGGTTGGTCTCGCTGCCCTCAAGAGTCACTGTGACAGCTTCGCTGACTTAGCACCATTCACACCGTCAGCTGCACCACAACTCTGTGCACACTCAGCATCCATCCGATCCTGTCAACATCTCTGATCACCACCAACTGGACTATAAGTCCCTCATCCCCGATCTCTCTCATCCCGTCAGCCGAAGCACCTTCAGCAACTCCAGTCCCGGCCTTTTCCGAATCCGCTGGTCATTCTGCTATTCGGACCGTCCAAAATCCCACGGACCGTTTTGCCAACCAACGAAAACGCCCCCTCCCCCACCTGCTTCCCCGCGATTGGTGGGTCCCCAATTTGACTTTGCCCAAACGCTGCAGAGGTCCTCGCCCCAAAACTGCAGGCGACGCGTCTGCAAGTCAGCCCGCCAGCCACCACATCTCGATTCTCGAATAAAACATCAACGGCCACCCGCTGTCTCCGCTGCTCCCCGTCGAAGTTTATTTTTTTTCTGGCCGCCGGTTTAGTCCACCCGTTGCTCGAGCGGCGCTTTACCTTTGGGCCGATCAACGTGAACCCTGCGGACAAGGTACTTGTCTAGGCATCCCTCCCCGCAAACAAGCAGCTAGCAGTCGACTAAAACTGTTACCGCCCCCGCCATCACTCCGCAGCAACAAAGAAAGAGCATAAAGGACGGGCAGTCCGTCTTCGAAAAAAGTTCTTCCTTTCGTGCCTCTTAAGCAGTTTTCTTTCATGTCGCGTCAATATTTGGAGCTACCCCCAGCTTCGCCTGTTTCCGACACGAGCTGTTCCAGCACCACATCGTCTCGCTCAAACTCAACCATGTCGTCGCCACAGAGCTCGCCCACCGAACGGGCACCGCAGCCCTACCTCCTGGTGCCCAATCTCCACATTGCCGACCCATCAGCTCGCGAGATCGACTTGGGCAGCCATCCGTGGATGGTCGCCACCGTCATCGAAGACGATGACCTTACATTCGGTGGCAAGCCACTTAGCGCCTGGTACGAAGAGGACCGGAGGCGACTAAGCAGCTCGGACACCGATGAAGAGGAAGAGAGGCGAGGCCGACAACGGGAGCGTGCGCGAATCGATAGCCACCACCACCACCATCATCATCATCAACATCACCACCAGCACCCTCACAAGTCACAACCGCAACAACACACCAAGAAGTCCAAGGAAGCTACCCAATGAGGTCAGCTTCCGCTCCGCCGCCCCAGTCCCAAGACCTCCCGAGGTCGTAAGTGGCTCCCTAAGTGCGGCGGTCAGAAGAACAAGGCGTCCAGCATGAAGGGTCGCGCCCCCCTGCATCGGACATTGGTGTACATATTACAGGTGCGACGCCATTTAAGATGGTGACGTGCCATTTAGACACAGGCAGTGGAACTGTCACACGGCATTTGGACATCCGAAGTCGGCACCTCCCTGGATGGAAGGATGGATACTGGTTTGGAGTTGCGGGTTCTTTTGCGTAAGGAACGCATCATCAACGACCACGACTTTTGGGTTGGTTCACACTTTTGCATTGGGAAGGGAACAACTACACTACACTAGATGGCTTTTTTCTTGGTGGGAGGGCGGTTTTTTGGCATTTTTCATGGTGGCGCACAAGGAAGAGGGACGGGACGGACCTCCTCTTCTTGCCTTTGCCACTTGGGTTTTGGTTGGGTTGCCGCATGATACCACTTTCTCTCTTGCATTTTTGTCTGTTGCGCGCACGCACAAACTATTTGGTAAACAGGACCGGCCAGATTTCTTGTTGGCCAGCCCTAACTGGGAGGAAGGCACTATTGGTTTTTTTTAAACGGATAGTCATGAATCACAATGAGCTTTTGCGTCACCGAATGTTTGGCTACTCCTACCAGTTGATGAGATGAGTGACATGTGTCGCTGTGTTGTGTCCCCGCCCTATGACCCTTTCACCACGAAAAGCCAAGCTGAACAAACACCAAAGCAACCCGAGATTGGCTCAGATGCCATGCAAGCGCTCGATCGGATGATCCAGCGGATGGATCAGGGCTCCACCAAGAATGACAGGCATCACGTTGCGGGAGTTTAAATTGTTCAGGCGGAGAATACGGATTTTGGCGAAGCAGATAGCCAGTCCATCCCAGTCAGCAACCTCATCATTCTCCCATCGCCGTCCCCGCCAGTGCCGCCCGCCACTTTGCACGTCCTGTCTAGCTGGCTCTCTTTTTGCAAAGCCTCCCTGTCTCTCTCTCTCTCTCTCTCTCTCTTTTTCTCTGGAGACTGAGAAGAAATCGAGCATGGAACCGGGTTGTTTGGGACAAAAAGAACGACATGGAAATGAGCTCAGTTGATCGGCGGGATTACCTCCCCGACACCGGTACCGGCATTGGCATTAACACCGGCCCGAGCCCTGGTCCCGGTATTGATCCTAGTCCCGGTCCCGGTCTCGGTACTAGTACCGCAACCAGAACCGGTGCAACAACAACCCCTGACCCCAACTCCTTCTCTTCCGCAAACAACAACGATCGTCCCGGCGGCTATAGACAGCGACATCGACATCGACACCGAACTATCCACCTCCCCAGCTTTTTCACCCATAGCAACGCGGCTCCCGCTCAGCAAAGTCATCGCCAAGAACATGAACATGAATCCAAGCCCGATGATCGGGTTAGCCCCTGCTCTGATTCCGACTCTGATTCCTATTCCGAAGACGATACTGAAGACGATGATGAAGACGTATACGATGGTCATGGTCGTGATGACCACCATGCTCGTAATCGTCGCCGTTGGGATCGCCGTCCCCATCCTCCTCCCCTTCCCCTTCCCCTTCCCGGCTCGGTAACAACGGCGACGGCGGCATCAGCGGCAGCGGCAGCAGCATCACCCGGGAGCGCGGCCCCACTTCCGCCGCTCCTCAACCAGCTCCGGCTCCAGCTTCCACACCCATACCCGCTTTCTCGGACACATTCTCGCCCGTCAGGCGGCACACACGGGTCAGATGCCATTGATCACGAACACGAACCCCGCATGATGCCACTAGGGGGAGATCTGGCGATTCTGGAACGCATCCCGACGTTTCTACAGCCGAGCATCCCGTGGCGCAACCGCTTGTTGCATTTTACGTTTGCGTGGTATACCGTGACGTGGGTTCCCCATTCCTCTTTCCCTGTATTTGTTTTCTTCCTTTTCTTGCCCTTCCCTTCTTACGATGTGTATTCCGCTGGCATGTGTGGTGGTAATGATGATAATGAACGGGAAAGCTAATACACAGAAAATAGCATGTCCACCAGCGGTATCGCTCTCGTCCTTGCCATTGCCCCCAAACGCTTCCGCGGCCTTTCAGAAATCGGCCTGGCCGTTTTCCTCCTCGACCTCATCTTCTTTTGCTTCATCACCGTGGCGATCCTCGTTCGCTTCGGGCTGTACCGGCACACCCTGCAGCGAGCTTTTACACGACCTTCAGAGGCGCTGTTTGTGCCAACGTTGTTGCTGTCCGTGTGTGCAATCTTGGCCAACGTCGCCGAGTATGGGAGGCTGTTCCTCTCGAGGCAGACGATGCGGATTGGAGGGCCCATGGCAGAGTTTTTGGAGGTGGCGTTTTGGGTGTATCTTGCCGTGACGTTTGTGTTCTCGGTCGGCCAGTATCATTTGTTGTTTACGGTCAAGGAGGAGAGGCGACTGCTGCCGAGTGCCATGACCCCAGCGTGGATTCTGCCTATCTTCCCTGTCATGCTGGCGGGGACTCTGGCGGGAGCGGCGACGCGGTCTCTGCCCGGAGAGAGAGCGTTGGCGGTTGCTTGTGCTGGGTTGGCTGCGCAAGGGCTGGGGTTTATGATCTCGGTGTTCTTCTACTCGACGTACTTGTCCCGCTTGATGGCGTATGGGTTGCCGGCGCAGAGGCCGGGCATGTTCATCGCCGTGGGACCCCCAAGCTTTACCTGCGCAGCGCTACTGTCGCTGGCGGGTGAAATGCCCCGCGTCTTCTCCGAGCTGCAGACGGCGGGGCCAGGAACAAGAGGTGGGGTGCTTGTTGCGGATATCACAGGACGGGGTGGCGACCTGGCGACGCTGGCCACGGCGGTACGTCTCGGAGCTATTGCCTCTGCAGTGTTTCTCTTAGGGCTGAGTTTTTGGTTCTTTGCAAGTGCGTCGCTTGCCTCGTTGGCGGGAATGCCTGACCGGCGGTTTCATCTCAGCTGGTGGGGCTTGGTCTTTCCCAATGTTGGTCTCGTCATCGCATCGATACGTATTGGCGCCGCTTTCGGGAGTCATGGGGTATTGTGGATGGCTACTGTCATGACGGCCGGCTTGGCCCTGGGGTGGGCATTCATCGCCTATCGTTGCATCCGCGCCGTGTACAAGAGGGAGATTGTGTGGCCTGGCCATGATGAAGATGAAGCGTAGCATCTAGACTAGACGGTGGCCTCGTTGTTGTTTTTGACTTAGCGGATACCCTTAGATCGGATCAGCGGCATCAAGTGCTGGTATTGTTGGTATCCTAGTTTTGACTGGGGTAACTGCCTTCGAAGAGACCACTCCGACCGTCCACCCGGAATGGTGGTGCCTGGCCCCACGGCTGTATATCTGTACTGGGGTTGGCAGCCTGGAAGTCCTTGTTTGGTTGGATTACAGCCTGGTGTCGTGAAATCTCATGGCTAGCCTCATGTCTCTTCGACATGTATTCCTGCACGTAGGTCGGAGATCGTAGCGGCGGCTCTGAGCTTTCGATGAGCCGTTTCCGATTTGCGTTGATGTGTCGGGCGTTTCCTCCACGACCCCTTTCTGCCTGAGGAGTGTACAGGCCCAGACCCATGTCTTTGTAGAAAAAGCACTCCTTGGCCATAGAGCGGATGATGCTGATCCAACTGAGGTCCCACCTGACCTTGAACATACTTTCAATGTGCGATTGCACGCGGAGAACGGAGACGTGGTAGTCGTCTTCCGTATCAATGAAGATAAGCTTGCGGATCTCGCAGTAGTTGTCATCTGAGGGCCGTGGGTGGGCAGTGTCGAGCATGATGGCGCAGAGTGACCGGTGCAGGAGGCCGGCTCTGACAGCCCAGTCCGGGATTTCCGAAGGCGATTTGGCTGGATCGACAGCTTCAATGAGCTTTTCCACCTCACACCTCATCCAGTGCTCACATCTACGCTTACCGAACCGTTTGTGAAACCGAAGTGCCGCCAGGGAGTAATCAGGCCGCATCTGGCCTCCGAGCATCCAACAGATCCACTCCCTTTCGATGCAGGCAATCTTCTGCTCCGTAGTGAGATTTGCGTACCGCCAGGACGTGTTCTGATTTGCATCGAACCTGCCCAACAGCGTCATTGGAGCACGACCCAGAATACCCATGGACCGGAGGCTCGTGGTATGTGCCCGCTGTACTAGCCCGAGACGCTGGACATGAGCCTGCAACATGCTGGTGGTTCGAGATTCGCCAAATCTGAGATAGAAAGCCCGTCCGAGCATGATCCAATTTATCGCCATCTCCATGTCCGACAACTCCAACTTTGAGTAGCGCTTCTTGGCCGGCGATATATCGGCCAACATGCCCAGAACTTCATGGGCAAGCCAAGCGTCCTGTATCTGTGTCCACTCGACAGGTCTGCCCGAGCTGTCTGTGTCAAGAGGTAATTGCTGGGATTGGACGGGGGCCACTTGAGCACCTTCGATGTTTCCGACATGGTTATCAGTGACCAAGGCACGACCGACTCGATTATCAAAACTTTGGTTGTTGTGATGACTGAAAGTGACAATATTGTTGCAAGTTGCCAGGTTTGCGTCCTGGTGCAAAGGTCTAGTGTGCATCCCACAGTCACATGCGTCCCAGTTCGACAAGCCAGTTGCGGTGCCGATAGGTGGCTCAGTCGTGAAGAATTGGTTCGGTTCGACAGGGAATTCGATGAGGAGGGATGAGAAACAAGTCTCTCCCTCTCCCAGGGGTTGCATCACGTTGGGTGCGGCGTACATGATACGTAACGTCTGATTCTGGAGACGAAAAAGGGAGCGAGAGGGAAAAAAAGCCGAGTGTCCGGGGCGGCCATTATCACAATCGGCAGGGTGGGGAATGGAGGTGTGAAAAACTTGTTGCTGGCTGCATGAGGCGTAGTAATAGCAGCCAATGGCTGTCATGAAATGTGAAACATTGGAGGCAACCTCTCTGGTCTAGATTCTCGATTCACGGCGTATTCCGCACCATCTTCGATCGGCTCTTCGGGCTTTTGCTTTCTCTTACCTAATTGCTGTCGATGAATCCGAGGCGCCTTCGAATCATGGCGTGAAAGGAGTTTAGTCCAACCCCGTTGTCGTTTGATCTTTCCCGTTTTGGAAGGCGCCAGCCAGTCAGTGAGTGCCAGCGTGTGCGTCAAAATCATGAAATTCCTCAAACTTCCCAACATTCCTCAACAATTCCTCTGAAAGCGTGGGGGCCATTGCGCTGGCTTGGGGGGGTCGAACGTAGATGCTGTATGGCTCAGACCTGAACTGATTCACATTCTATTTTTCTTGTAGCCACCAGAAATCGAGCGGCTTCAGCTAACATCCTAAGATGCTCTCAGTGAAACAGTGTAAGGCCTTGTTGACGCACTTTCAAAGAGTCTACCAGCCACGAACACCCAACTGGATCAAGTCTCCTGAAACAATTCGTAGCGATTCTATTGCAAAAATTCAAGGGTTGAATAAAGTTCTCAAGTGGTGAAACGACCAAGTATTAACTACCCTTTCAAATAGAAATAAAATGGACAAAAGCAAGACAGGGTCCCAGGGTAAAGCAAAATAATGCTGGCTGGATGCCAGTTGACCCCTATTGCGCCTTTCCAAACAAAACCTGTGAATGAAAACCTACTCCTTCTTCGCCTTCTTGCTCGCCTGCTTTCCGTCGTCGCTATCCGCCTTTTCACCAGTCCCACTATCCTTCCTACTGTCTTTCTTGCTCTTGTCCCCCTTGCCCTCCTTGCCCTCCTCGGCCCCTTTGCCCTCCTCGGCCCCTTTGCCCTCCTTGTCCCCCTTCTTCTTTTTCTTTTCTTCTTCTTTCATTTTCTCCTCTTCTTTCTTTTTCTTCTCTTCTGCCTCCTTCTTCAGCCTTGCCTTCTCTTCAGCCTCCTCCTTGGCCCAGTTGTGGTGCTCATGTCCTGCGGGCTTTTGACGGATCAGGTCCTCCAAATCCCCTTTCGTAAGCCTAGAGCGGCTTTCGCCAATCTTGGCGCGTCCGACGAGGCTAATGAAGATAGCTGCACCTACAACTGCAGTCAAGACCCATCGGTAGGTCCCATACCATTGAGGCGTCCAGCCGCGTGTCGTCGCACGCGAGTCGGCGAGGTATAGCATGGTGAAGGTCATGAATTGCGTGGTCAATGCCCACTCGATGGGCATGAACACAGTAGGCCACGCCACAGCTGGAGCCACGACACCCAGGCCATATCGGAACCGTGTTCGTTTCGGCGACGGGGTTTTCTCCCCAAACTCGAGACCCCAGTGTACAGCGCCGAGGAAGGATATAATAACGGCACCGTAGCCAGCCTGGATAGGCTCGAGGAGGTGTAGCCAGTGGGAAGCCGTCTCGTGCGAGACAAGAAAGCTGTTTACAAAATTGGAGCTCGTGGGCCACGTGGTGTTGAGATCCCAACTCAGAAAAACCGTTGCTATTGAGGTAGCGAGGTATGGAATGGTTCCGGCCAGGCCAAGGGCGTATGGTTCCCTGGGAACGGAGTCGAGCGCGAAAGTCTCTTTGAACGTGTGCTAGTTGTGTCCTTGGTCAGCTTTGAGCGGACAGACAAACGAACATTGCGGGCTATAGAGCTTACTAGGTCCCCCTTGAGGCCACGTAAAACATCATCATCTGATGATTTCGGAGGAGCTTGGCTTTTTTCGAAAACGTGGCGGACAGAAGACTGCGTTGACACTTCGTCGGGGCGTGCTTCCAAGATCTTTTTGGCCGTCTCTTTCTCAAACTCCTTGTCTCGAGTCCATGGTGTTTTTGTAGAGTAGCCGGTCCAGAGGACGACTGGAGTTCTGGCAGCTAGTCTGTGATGGAGCACTTGGAGGGGAGAGTTTGGAGGCGCGAGGGGCAGACGCGATGGTGGGCAATGCGGAGCCCGATATGCGAGGCTTGACTTAGACGCAACGTTCAAGAGAGGTCTTGCAGTTCGCAGCATTGTTGCAGATTGGATGAAGTACCGTCAATCCGACTTTCGGATCCGAAGACATTAGGAAGAACAGTCAAATATGTATCTAGTTGGCTTCATGCTCTGAGCACAAAGTTCCGCTCGTGTTCCTGTGTCCCTTCCTGTTTGCTGGTGTTCCGATTGACAATGACGTAATGATCAGCGGCAGACTGCTGGTTGCACCCCTCCGTGGGGCATTCTGGGCGGGGGTTAGGGTTAGCCATTGCTTTGCATCCCGGTGTCTCGACCCGTCTTGGAGCTGACTGTGATGATAAACAAACTGCCATAACGCGCTGTGAGGCGCTGCGCTGAAAAGAAAATTGGTCCATTGTATCGAGGATTTTCACCTTGTGACTCGTACTGAACATTGTCGGCGTGTGGTTTATCTCCCACCCCCTCCGTCTGTTGAGCATTGGCTGCGTCACCCACGTAAGCGGGCTGCGGGGCAGATGCCAGCAGAGGCGGCCCGAGCTTCGGGGTTCTCAAACTGCCCAGGGCGCGTCCGTCGTCATCGGCGCAGCAGCCGTTCGACCCAAAAACCTGCCACCACGCGGGTCTCTTGGACAACACTGTACCGCTTCATCCCGGGAATTCCAAAGATAATCCGTATACTCATACCTTTCCAACAATATATACATGATACGACGGTCTTGAACCTGCGCTACTTTTTTTTTTTTGCACGACAATTGCGAGCATAGAACCCCGCGAACTGCTCAGGCACGAAGCTGCCCACCGCAATCCATGACACCAGTGTCACCCTCCCATTTGGCTTGAGTTGGGCAAAAACCACCGCGCAGCCCGAAACCCCAGTCCTTGTTTTCTGGAACACGAAACCTGCGCGATCTAGTTCCATATGACCTCCCCGACACTCCTTTGACCCCGAATCCCTGCCTGGGTCACGGCAGCCCACAATCGCCATGTTGGAAGGACTCGTAGCGGGGTTGTTGAACCGCTTCCTGGGCATGTACGTCAAGAACTTTGATCCAACCCAGCTCAAAGTCGGTATATGGTCAGGAGACGTCAAGCTTCGCGATCTCGAGCTTCGTAAGGAGGCTCTCGACCAACTCAAGCTGCCCATCAACGTCATCGAAGGCCACCTTGGTCAGCTCACACTTACGATCCCCTGGTCGAACCTCCGAGGCGCCCCCGTCAAAGTCTACATCGAGGATGTCTACCTCCTTGCCTCCCCAAAAGAGGAGGCTGAGTACAATGAGGAAGAGGAGGAGCGTCGGAAACAAAGAATTAAGATGGAGAAACTTGATTCGGCCGAGTTGCTGAAGGAGAGGTCGCAAGAGGGTCTTAGCGCCGAGGAGCAGAAGCGCACGCAGAGCTTCACTGAGAGCCTCGTCACCAAGATTGTGGACAACCTGCAAGTCACTGTCAAGAATATTCACGTCCGATACGAAGATGCGATCTCGGCTCCGGGGCACCCGTTCGCACTGGGTATCACTCTCGAAGAGTTCAGCGCTGTCAGTACCGATGGCGACTGGACACCCACCTTCATCCAAGACTCGAATAAGACTACACATAAGCTCGCGACTCTCGAGGCATTGTCGGTATACTGGAACACGGACACAAAGCTGTTGGGGCCAGGAAGGGAAGCCCACACGCCCGGCATCGAGGTCACACCGCACGATGAAATGCTTCGAAGCTTTCGATCAATGATCGTCAGGGGTGAGAATGAGCTGTCGGGGAATCACCAATACATTCTGCGACCAGTTACAGGGCAGGCCAAGCTCGAGCTTGATAAGACTGGGAGCGCACAGGTACCCAAGTTCAAGGCCAACCTTCTCTTCGATGAGATTGGTCTCGTTCTAGACGATCACCAGTACCGCGATGCTCTGATGATGGTAGACCTGTTCCACTACTTCATTCGACATCAAGAGTACAAGAAATATCAACCAAAGGGGGTGAGGCCGAAAGAGGACCCCCGTGCGTGGTTCCAGTTTGCTGGCAACGCTATCCTCAGTAAAATCCACGAGCGGAACCGGCGATGGTCCTGGGACTATTTTCGGGAACGCCGGGATGACCGGAAGCGATACATTGAGCTCTTCAAAAAGAAGAAACAGAATCAGCTTTTGTCGGCCCAGGAGAACGACGACTTGAACAAGCTCGAATGGAAACTCGACTACGAAGACCTTCGCTTCTGGCGGTCCTTGGCCCGCAATCAACTTAAGAGAGAGAATGCTGAGGCTCTGAAGAACCGCCCCCCTCCTCCGAAACAACAGCAGCAGCAAGGCTGGCTGGCCTGGGCCTGGGGTTCGAGGCCACAAGAACCCACGAAGCAGGGCGAAATGGAGAATACCCAGATCACCGAGGAGCAACGAAAAGAACTTTACGAAGTCATCGACTGGGACGAGAAGACGGCTCTTGCTGCCGAGGTAGATGTGCCACGCGACACTATCAAGCTACAGGTTGAGGCTTCCCTGAGCACCGGTAGTTTCACCCTCAAACAGAGCCCGCACGAAAACACGAGAGATCTCCTCAGTCTCCACTTCGATGTCTTTCGAGCCAAGGCTCTTAAGCGCCCGGACTCTTTCCTGTTGGATCTTGGTCTGGGTGGCTTGCGCGTCAACGATGGAACAACACCTAAGACGGTGTACACCGAGATTGTGCGAGTCAAGGATGCACCCAAGACCAAGTCGCAGCGGCGCCTATCGATCGCCGAGCTTGAAAGGGCCCACGATGAGTCCTTCTTCGAGTTCCAGATCGAGCAGAACCCCCTGGATGGACAGGGAGACATTGCGCTAACCGCCAAGTTGAGGCCGCTCGAAATTGTCTGGAACCCCAATGTCGTGGTTGGCGTGGTGGACTTCTTTAGGCCACCTGACCGCCACATGGAGTCGATCAACGCGCTCCTGGAGACTGCCGGAGCGACTGTTGAAGGCTTGCGCGAGCAGACGCGGGCTGGCCTGGAGTTTGCGCTTGAAGAACACAAGACTGTCAACGCCAAATTGGACTTGCAAGCTCCCCTTATCATCATCCCCGAAAGCGTCACCAGCAAGCGGTCAACATGCATCATCCTTGATGCCGGCCACATCAGCGTGACCAGTGAGCTTGTTGACAAGGACACGATGAAGGAAGTCCAATCAAAGCAGAACCAATCATACACGGACGAAGACCTCAAGCGACTAGAGTCTCTCATGTACGACAGGTTCTTAGTCAAGCTGACGTCGACCCAGCTGTTGATAGGTCCTTCCGTGGAAGAAACCAAGCAGCAACTTGTCGAAAAGGATGACACTCTTATGATGCATGTCGTTGACAAGATCAATGTCGATTTCGTTGTTGAGACCTCCATTTTGCCAAAGGCACCCAATCTCACCAAGCTCAAGGTGTCTGGGCATCTCCCTGTTCTTCACGCCTCCGTATCGGATGCAAAGTACAAGAGCTTAATGCGCATCATCGACGTGGCCATCCCGAAGTTGAACAACGGACAACAACGGCCATCTGCTGATGGAAGAACCCCAAAGCGGCCGAGGTTGCTGAGCAACACCTCCAATCGCTCCAATCGGAAACGAGCCTCCTCCCAGTTTCTGACATTTACCACACAGCAGCAAGCCATCATCTTGCACGACGATGACCTTGACGACGACGACGATAACTTTCAAGACGCCAAGGACGGGTCGGCAAACGAGCAGTTGAGGATGCAGCAGCGGACATTCGAGTTCAAGTTTGCCGTTGACCGGCTCAAGGGATCTCTGTATCGCAGCGACCCAGACCGCAAGAGGCCTGACCAGCTACTGGTTGATCTCGTGGCAGAGAACTTCGATCTCGAGTTTTATATACGTCCCTACGACATGGTCGCCGAGGTGTCGCTGGGCTCGGTGACCATGGACGATTTCGTCGACAACCCCCCTGCCGAGTTCAAGTCAATCGTGTCATCCGGGGATGTCGAAGACAGGCAACAAAAGCGGGACCTCGTCCATGTCAAGTTTGTCAGAGTCAAGAAGGAGTCTCCCGAGTTCATGTCTGTTTACGATGGGGTAGAGATGAACGTCGATGTCGCTATATCGACCATCAACCTTGTGGTAACGCGTAAGACGCTGCTGACTTTACTGGACTTTATACTTGTCACATTCACGAACAACGGCGCCAACAGCCAAGCCCCGATGGCTATTACCGATGAAGACTCTGATGCCGTTGTCGAAGTGACGCCTCCATCGCCAGTTGATCCTCAGGGCGAAGTTGGGGCCATCAGGGTCAAAGTGGACCTTAAGAGCATCCGGTTGATCCTCAACAATGACGGCATTCGGCTTGCTACGCTCTCATTCAACCATGCTGATGTTGGAGTGTTCGTTCTTGGTAAGACGATGCGGGTCTCCACGAAGCTTGGTGATCTCAGTCTAGTCGATGATGTCAACCAAGGCGTCTCAGCAGACTCCAGTCTACGCCAGCTGGTCACGATTCAAGGCGAAGAGCTTGCCGATTTCCGTTATGAGACATTTGATGCCGCGAAGAAGGAACTCTACCCAGGTTACGACTCGTCCATCTACCTCAGAGCGGGGTCTATCAAGCTCAACTTCCTCGAGGAACCCTTTCGCAAGATTGTCGATTTTCTTGTCAAGTTTGGCAAGATGCAGGCTATCTACAACGCCGCCCGCCAAGCTGCTGCGAACCAGGCCAACCAACTCCAGCAGAGCCAAGGACGCATCAGGTTTGATGTCATTATCAGGACACCCATCGTTGTCTTTCCTCGGGTCGTTGTCCCAGAGGGCCCAAAGCGCGATGTGATCACGGCATATTTGGGAGAGATTTATGCGCAGAACAAGTTTGCGCCGCTTGACGACTCAGAGGATTCCGACATCGCCATGAAGCTGTCCGCCGGCATTCGAAATATCAGGCTCACTTCCAAGTTCCATTATTCCGACGATCGCGATGAAGAACTGGAGCTGATCGACCACGTTGACCTCAGCTTCAAGATTACATATGCCGAGCACAAGGAGGGAGTCCATCGGCCCGATCTGGAGATAGAAGGGAGCATGACGGACATCAACCTACGCATCACGCCGTATCAACTCAGTTCTCTTCTCCGAATCTCCCAGTCTGTCCCCGCCGCCTTCTCTAGCGACCCCGACGAGAAAGCCGCAGAGGCCGAGCGCGAGGTCGACAATGCCACGCTGGAACGTGCGAGAACCATGTCAGGCTTTGGTGGAGACAAGGGAGTGAAGCTCATTGATATGAGCCCCGAACTGGGGACTCACGGGGAGGTGTGGACAAAATTGGACCTAATCTTCACCATCAACACCATTAGCCTGGAGTTGATCAACGCGCCGGAGGATGCCCCAGTGGGGAATCTTGATGCTGCAAGCCTCTCGCGGTTTAGCCTTGACTCCAGCCAACTGAAGACCCGAATGGACTCGAACAACAGTCTCGAGGCCGAGTTTGTAATCCAATCCTTTACGATATATGACACTCGACAACAGGAGATGAACAAATTTCGACGCATCATGACGAGCAGCAACAAGAGTGTCCAGCAATTCATGGCCAGTATCACTATGTCTGGCGGTCAAGAAAGGAACGTCATCGCCATGGTCGCGATCGATAGCCCTCGCGTCATCTTCGCGCTGGATTATCTATTCGCCATCCAGCACTTTATCACCGTCGGAACACAGATAAATGACCCCGCTCCGCCGGAAAAGAGTCCACTGGACAGCCCAGAGGATATGAGCGAGACGGACTCGATGAGAGTTTCCTTCAATGGAAGGCGCTCAGGCGAAAGCAACAGCCACGTTGATCTGGGCCCCACACAGGAGCCCTCTAAGAGCGAGCCCAAGATGACTCTTGCCTATAGAGTCAATGTCGTTGATGCTCAGGTCATCCTTATCGCCAATCCTCTGAGTACTAGCTCGGAGGCGATTGTGTTGGGAACCAAGCAGGTTCTCCTTTCACAGCAGCATGCTTTAACGTTTCAAGTGTCGCAGTGCGGCATGTTCCTCTGCCGCATGGATCGTTTTGATGACTCCCGCCTGCGTATCATCGACGACTTCTCCGTTCAAATGTCTATGGACACGTCCAAGCCATTCGTCACCAATATCCATGCCGACATCGAGCCACTCATCCTCCGTCTGTCACTACGAGATATTTTGCTGGTCATGCAAACCATCACAAAAGCCTCGGAGCTCTCTGGTGGCGAGACAAAGCATCCCAACGGCAAGGCGTCGGACCAAAAGGCCAAGCAACTCAAAGCTGCCGGTCTCAAGCAGAGAACCGCCAGCGGGAAGGGGGCCTCCACCTTGGCTCAACAAACAGTAGCAAGAAGCAAAAGCGGGCTGAACCCCAACACCGCATCGCAGCGAGGGCAACAACCTCAGCCTCATGATGTGGTCAAGGCGCCATCGAGATATGAGGAACTCACGGCAACGATAGATGGAATCCGTGTGGTGCTCATCGGTGATCTTCACGAACTGCCGATCCTTGATCTAAGTATCAAGAAGTTCACAACCACAGCCGAGAACTGGTCGACGAATCTGAAGGCTGAGACAGCAATTGAGATGTACACCAATATCTACAACTTTGCCAAGTCCTCGTGGGAACCCCTGATCGAGCCGTGGCAGGTCGGGTTTGGCGTCGCTAGAGAGCAGTCTACAGGACTCACGTCGATTGATGTGTCATCCAAACGCAACTTTGAGGTCACCATCACCACGGCCACCATCGCTCTCATTTCCAAATCCCTCGCATTCCTCACTCAAGATCAGGACGTGCTGAGCAAACCCCGCGGCGCCGAAGCCCCCTACCGGATCCGTAATTACACGGGATTCGAAATGGTTGTCCATGCTAAGAAACAGAGTAGCGATGGCAGTACCTCTCTGAGACTTGAAGATGGCCAAGAGGCTCCCTGGAGCTTCGAAGACTGGGAGAAGATGCGAGAAAATCTTCTCGCCGAGAGCGCCAGTGCGACTAGTGTCGCTGTGGAGCTTGAGGGCAGCGGATTCGATCTCGTCAAAGGAATAAGACTGAACCGCGAGGGCGAGTTCATTTACCCCCTCCGGCCTAAAGCCGACCAGATCTTGCACAAGTTGCTCGTCGAAGTCAAGCTTGGAGCCGACAATGTCAAATATGTTACGCTTCGTAGCCCGCTGCTTGTTGAGAACGATACGGACATTCCAGTCGAGCTCGGAGTGTACGATGCTCAGGAAGGCCATCTCCTGAAGATTGAGAAGATCGCTCCAGGAGAAAGCCGACCTGCTCCCGTCGGCGCGGCGTACATGAAGAGCTTGCTAGTTCGCCCCGATCCTGGATTTGGGTACGGCTGGAGCACTGACACCCTCTGGTGGCGAGATCTGCTCAAGCGACCCACGCGGACCCTCGTCTGCAAAGGAGACCACGCCGAGCCGTTCTATTTCCAGCTGTCGGCCCGCTACGATACCGCCAACCCTATGACAAGGTAAGCTGCCCTTTCCCTAGCTGGGTGCCAAGGACAAATGCAACTGACAGCAGCCTTCAGGAACTACCCGTACATGCGCCTTAAACTCTCCGCTCCCATTACGCTCGAAAATCTCTTGCCGTACGACTTTAAGTACCGGATATATGACAAAAACACTAAGAAAGACTGGTCTAACTTCCTGCGCAAGGGGGGCGTCAGTCCCATACACGTTGTAGAGCTCTCTCACCTACTTCTTCTCAGCATTGACATGCAAGATACCCCCTTCAAACCGAGCGAGTTTTCTATCATTAACTCTGGCAACTCGGACGACTTCAAGAAAGAGTCTCAACTGGTATGCAAGGACGAGTTGGGACTCACTTTGAACTTGAGGCTCCATTACTTCCGGATCCCCAACGGCGGAGGGGCCTTCAAGGTGACAGTCTATAGTCCATATGTCATTCTTAACAAGACAGGCTTGGACCTCAACATCCGATCGAAAGGCTTTATCCACCACGCCAAAGCTGCAGCTGGCCAGCTCGTCGACGTGTCGGATGGCGCCCAACGCAAGACTCAGCCCCTGATGTTCTCATTCAACAACGATGACCACAGAAACCGCGCTATGCTGAAGGCCGGGGACTCGGATTGGAGCAAGCCGCAGAGCTTCGACGCCATCGGGAGCACGGCGGAACTTGTCCTCCAGTCGCCTGCTCGGAATGCCGAGATCCACCTCGGCCTGACAGTTGACTCGGGGCACGGCAAGTACAAGATGGTCAAGACTGTCACTTTTGCCCCTCGATACGTCATCCAAAACAACCTTGGTGAAGATATCAACATCCGCGAGCCAAGCTCATCAGGTCTCTTGGCCTTGAGGGGCGGCGCACTCCGACCACTCCATTTCTTGCAGAGGGGCGAGGTCAAGCAGCTGTGTCTCTGTTACCCTGGAGTCAACAACCAGTGGACTGCTCCGTTCAACATCTCAGATCTAGGTATTACTCACATCAAGATTGCCAAGACAGGGCAACGCCAACGACTGGTCCGCGTCGAGATCTTGATGGAGGATGCAACAATCTTCCTCAATCTCAGCATGGAGAACAAGAACTGGCCCTTCTCTATGCGCAATGAGAGCGATACCGAGTTTCTATTTTACCAAGTCAATCCCAGCATCGACGAGGACGGCTCGGAAGATCGATCCGGCTGGAGGGCGGTTAAGTACCGTCTCCCGCCGCGCAGCATCATGCCATACGCCTGGGACTTTCCGGCTGCCAAACACAAGGAGATGTGCATTAGTGTGCACGGAAAGGAGCGCCATGTCAAGCTGGCTGAGATCGGTAACTTGATGCCCATGAAGTTTATTGCCGCCAGCGGGCAATCCAAGATTATCGACATCAACGTCACGGCCGATGGCCCCACGCAGACACTCATCCTTTCCAACTTCAAGGCTTCAAAGAGTCTGTATCGTCAAAGGTCTAACGCAGGATCTACCAGCACGCGTGACATCTTCGAAGCCAAGGAGCTCGACACCGGCACGACTTTCCGCGCCCAGCTGCGACTTGCAGGCATCGGCGTCTCGCTGATCAATGCACAGCTGAAGGAGCTAGCCTACCTCACATTCCGCGATGTACAGCTGAGATACAGCGACTCGCCGCTCTACCAGACGGTCAGTCTCGCCGTCAAGTGGATACAGATAGACAATCAGCTCTACGGCGGCATCTTTCCCATGATTCTCTACCCCAGTGTGGTCCCGAAGCGAGCGCAAGAGATTGAGGCACACCCGTCGTTACACGCCATGGTTACTCGTGTAAAGGACGACTCGTATGGAGTGGAGTATATCAAGTACGCGACGGTGTTGCTCCAAGAAATGACGGTTGAGCTGGATGAGGATTTTATCTACGCTGTCCTGGATTTCTCCAAGGTTCCGGGGGCCGCGTGGTCAGCATCCGACGAGGAGGACAGGCTTTGTGATGACAACATTGACATACCAGCTCCAAAGCAGCAGCAAGCTGGTAGGGACATCTACTTCGAAGTGTTGAACATCCAGCCGATGCAGCTTGACCTGTCATTTGTCAGGACAGAACGTGTCAATGTCGAGGACAAGACATCATCGCGGAACCCAGTCATGTTCTTCTTCAACGTCATGACCATGGCACTGGGGAACATCAATGATGCACCTGTCCGCTTCAATGCGCTGATGTTGGAGAACGTGCGTGTCTCGATTCCGGTGCTGATACAAAACATTTCGAATCACTACAGCCAGGAGGCATTGTACCAGATCCACAAGATCCTAGGCAGCGCCGACTTCCTGGGCAACCCTGTCGGTCTCTTCAATAACATCAGTTCTGGATTTGCCGATATCTTTTACGAGCCGTACCAGGGTCTCATCATGTCTGACAAGCCCGAAGACTTTGGCATTGGGCTTGCCCGTGGAGCAGGCTCGTTCTTCAAGAAGTCAGTGTACGGCTTCACTGACTCGTTCTCCAAGGTGACGGGGAGCTTTGCCAAGGGCCTGGCAGCGGCGACGATGGACAAGCAGTTCCAAGACCGGAGACGGATTACGCGGGCCCGCAACCGGCCAAAACATGCCCTCTTTGGAGTAACAGCAGGTGCTAACAGTCTGTTCACATCGGTGGCTTCGGGCGTCGGAGGTCTGGCTCGGAAGCCGCTCGAGGGGGCCGAACAAGAGGGCGCCCTTGGCTTCTTTAAGGGCATTGGCAAAGGTGTAGTCGGGCTAGCAACCAAGCCAGCCATCGGCGTGCTAGACTTTGCGTCCAATGTCAGCGAAGGTGTGCGAAACACGACGACCGTCTTTGACGGGACTGAATTGGACCGAGTGCGACTACCTCGCTACATTGCCGGGGATGGCATTGTACGACCGTATTCCCAGCGCGAAGCTCTTGGGCAATCGTGGCTGAAGCAGGTGGACAATGGCAAGTACTTCGACGAGCAGTACATTGCACATTTGGAATTGCCAACTGAAGATATGGTGGTCATGGTAACATATGCGCGCATTCTGCTTATTAGGAGTCGGCGTCTGCAGACGGAATGGGACGTGCCACTCAAAGACGTTCAGACCATCGCTAAGGAAAGAACCGGCCTGAGTTTGACGCTGAGGGGTGGGACTAACGGGCCATTTATACCCATTGGCCAAGAGAGCGGCAGGACGTTCATATACAAGATGGTAGCGGTGGCAGTGGAGGAGTTCAATCGGAGATTCAGGGGTCTGGAATAGAGGGGTGAAGCACACGTGTACCTATGGGCAGCATCAAGGTGTTTTGGCTTGAGGAAAAGCAAGCGTGGCTTTCGTTCCTACGATGATTTTACGATTCCTACATGTATCCTAATGCACAACATTCTTCCTCTTGAAATTGGACTAGACTAGAACTCGGGTTTCTGCTCTGCACCCGCGACAGGAGCAAGCCACGGCGCTCGATGCGATACCCAAAGCTCGATCTTTGGAGCCTCAACCCAGAGTCCCTTGGCCTCCTGCCCAGGTTCTAGTTCGGTGGTTCCAGCCTGAACAAGATACCAGTGCCGGAAGGGATCGGCATCAACACGTTTGTACAGCCAAGTCCCACATTTGCCGCAAAAGGCTGCTTCGATGGCCATGCCAACGGGATGGGTGAAGTTGCTTTAGTTAGTTAGCATTTAATTGCCTATTCTCAAGGTTTATGGAGTCTTAATACTAAAAGCGAAACTTTGAAGGGGAGAAGGGAGGGAAGGAAGAAAAGAAAGGGAAAAACAAAGAAGAAAAAAAAAGAGAGAGAGAATAAAAAAACGCACTGGAGTTTAGGCTCCCCCTCCGTAATGGAGAATTTATCAGGATGAATCGGGTAGTGCAGCGCAAACAGGGATCCGCTTAGCTGTTTGCAGACACTGCAGTGGCACAGCGCAGTCGTGGGTGGGCTATCGAGGTAGCGGTATTGGACTGAGCGGCAGTGGCAGCTGCCTTTTGTGATTTTATCTGAAGAAGACATTTTTGAGTCGTGGTAGGGATGGTGATAATGATGGTGATGGTGATGATGGATCGTGTCCCGCAAAAATGATGGAGGTTGAGTGAGGGGTCAAGTTCCCCACCATGTTGGGAACATGGAACTGAAAGGGAGGTACCTATGCCATGTCGGGGTTAGGTTGAGTTGGGTTGGGTCTGGATGACATGACATGACATACCACAGCCCAGAGATTGGTCAAAGAAAATGCTCGAGGGAGCGGGTCTTTCCGGTCCAGACGGTCCAGACGGTCCAGCCTGTCGGGTTTAGTGTCCAATGACATGACATGGAATGAAAGGAATAAAATTGAAGCTGCGGGGAGCATTCCCCGTTGAGGTAGCTCCGCGCGGATATTGCCGTTTCGATCCCGTTCTGGCTTTGTTATCTGCGAGCGAGTGCTGTATTCACTACCTAGGTACCTATGCTACGGCTTCGCGCACCACCACTTTTCGGTCCAGGGTCAACTCCATTTTGTTTGGTTTCCTCTGGAGAATTGATGTTTGGGATAGAGTCTCGGGTGGGATTCTTGCTAAGGATGCGTGAAGATGAAGACATGGCATGACCACTTTAGAAGTAAACAGGTCATCTTTAGATTTGCCCATATAGCAAGGCAAAATTGTATGTATAGGTACCTAGTCCTGTCCTGCCCTGTCCTATTCTAGATCCAGTCATGCATGAATCATGTGCCGATATGTCCCATACCTATGTACAAATCCCATGTCAAGTCCGTTATAGTTACATCCCAGTTAGTTAGACCCAGTCGGGCTCAACCAGCCCATGCCCAGACCAGACTAGTAAGTAGACAGAAAATTGAAGTCTACCTCGCCACCAACTTCTTCAACACCCCAGCCAACTCCCCTCCTTGCAAAACAAACTCCTCTTCTCCCGGAACATAGGCCACCCTGCCCACATCATCCTGTAAGCTCAGCCAGACTGCTAGCAGTAACCCTTCCACCATCCAGAGCGTGCGCACACCCTCATCCGAAAAGGGATTACGGAATCGATACCCCCAATCGCGATTCCCCGATTTATGTAACGCCTCTTCTAACCTTTCTGCCCAGTCGAGGTATGCGTCGTACCATTCTGGTCCGTAACGGGTTTCGAGGTCCTGTTCCGGGACGGGATGTTCTGAGGCTTCGGCTTCAGAAAGGAGGTCGGTTAGATCGAGGAAGAGATCCTCTCCTTGTCCCTGACCGTGTCCCTGACTCTGTTCTCGTTGAGAGGAAGAGACGGTAGTGGTGGTAGGTGTTGAAGTGGAGACAGGAGAAGTGGTTTCCTCCCAGACATACGAAGGCGCCGGCTCATGCCAATCGGGTTGGATCCGGTATTTATGGCGCGGGAGGTTATTATTACTCTCTGGTTTCGCGGCGACGGCAATGGGGGGGAGGGTTTGTTTTTGCATGGGGATTTGTAGTTGGAGTTGTGGTGGATTTTGTCGATGTTGAGGTTGAGGTTGCGGTTGATGTCGATACTGATGAAAAGGCACATGTAAAGGTTTTGTCGTGCATGCAGAGTTGGGCTGCCCTAATAGCGCTGCGCGGAGCAGGTTTGCGCTGGGGGTCGGTGAGATGGGCGTGCAGAGAATCTCATCAATGCTGGTGCCGCCCGGACCGACTGGGACGGCGAGGTTCTGGCTGTGAATAATAGCTGGAGGAAAGAGGGCGCGGGGCCGGGGGAAGACGACGGGAGACAAGGACGTCTGGATGGGGGTGATCGGGTCTTCGTCAAAGTAGTATTCGTCGTCCTCGTCTGCGTCCGCGTAGAGATGCGGTTTCTGGTATTGGTCGCTAAGTCGCGCTGTTATGGACCCATCTGCACAGAGGTCGACAACCAGCCCATATGTCGTTTCAACACTGAGCTGCAGTTGGGACCCCGGGCCGGCTTGTTGGGAGGTGCACAGCAAAAAGGCCACATCGGCCGTGGTAAGGTTGCGCATCTTGGCGGGGTGGTAGGTAGTTTGGCAAAGTAAACGCAAGGGTGGTTTACAAGAACAAAAACCCGGTAATGGAACTTGGTTGCACACACACACACACACTTGAGATTAAGTGGGCAAAAACTTGAGACGGGTTACAGGTTGTATTTATGTGTTTGAAGTGGGAAGACTGGAGCGAGCCACAGTGATGGGAAAAGACTCTCTCTCCGCGCTAGGAAGAAAAGGAGATGGTGAGCCGGGTAGTTAGGATAGGGGGGGCGGGAAGATTGCTGCGGGAGGCCCATCTGCCATCACCGACCGCGGCAGTTAATCTTGGATTTTTTGCTATATTAAGACTGGAACACCTGCAGCTGAGGTGGTACGCAGAACATTGGGGGCCCGGGGAGAGGAAAAAAAAGGCGTGGCGG